>PPYE01384319.1_pt1 | contig 51270 bp, 42 predicted proteins | sample 1559881 | NCBI WGS metagenome assembly PPYE01 (sample SAMN08240022, study PRJNA423297) | Human gut metagenome, whole genome shotgun sequencing project.
GGCTGGCAAGAAGCCAAAAAAGGCAGCGAAAATCGAGGAAACCGCCGGAATATGTTGCTTTTCCCGGGCGAGACAAGGCCAAAAGGCAGCGAAAAAAGGGAAATCAAGCGAAATCCGATGCCTTTAGGGCTGGCAAGAAGCAAAAAAGGCAACGAAAATCGAGGAAGACGCCGAAATCCGCTGCCTTTCCCGGGCGAGACAAGGCGAAAAGGCAACGTAAAAAGGGAAATCAAGCGAAATCCGCTGCTTTTTCCCGGCCTCACAAAACCAAACAAATAAAAAACACCAAAACAGGTTGTCTTTGTAAATGAACTATGTTATACTAAATGAGTAATTGGAAATCAAGATTTCTTACAAGTACATTTCGTACAAGAATTCACACAAAACAAAATTAAATAGAAAGCGGGGAATTTGATGGAGAGAAAAATCTTACAGAGAATGGAACAATTGGAGAAAATCAAGAAAGGTCTTGAAAAGAGATTACAAGGGGTGCAGATTCGAAAGGTGGAATGTAAAAAAATTCGTGGACATTACCGCTATTATTTGGATCAGAAATATGTCGGGAAGCAGGAAATCACGGCACTTAAGCGGTTGGTTGAAGAGGAGTATTATGCAAAACTGCTTCCGGAAATAGAAAAGCAAATTGCAAATTTAAGGAAGGCGTTGCGAAATATTGATGAATTCAACTTGGAAAAAATATACAATGATATGCACGCGGGGAAAAGGAAATTGATTACGACAGGGATTTTGAGCAGGGAAGAAAAGATTCGTAGATTTGCGGAAGAAACCTACGAAGGGAAGCCGATTGAGGATGATCGGACGGAAATTTATACCAATAAAGGCGAGCGGGTTCGGTCAAAATCGGAAAAGATTATTGCGGACCATTTTGAGAGACGGGGGATTTTGTACCGATATGAAAAGCCGGTATATTTGATGGTGGATGGACAGATGAAACCATTTTATCCGGATTTTACGGTGATGAATAAGCGGACGGCGAAGATTTTTTATGTGGAACATTTTGGGATGATGGATGATAGTGTTTATTACAATGGAACATTGCGGAAATTGGATATATATGAGAAAAATGACATTTTGATCGGGCGGGATCTTTTGATGTTTCATGAAACGGGGAAAAGGGCATTAGACATGAAAAATATAGATAAATATATAGATGAGTATATGGTGTAGTGGAATTTCCTGTATTGATAGAAGCAAGATGCCAGCCGAATCAAAACTTCCAAGGATTGACAGAGATAGCACAGAAATAGTATACTGATGATAAGTAAATTTTAGAGGAGGCAGATTCATGATTCGACACATTTTGTTTTGGAACTATACAGAGAAAGTAAAGGAAAAGCATGGCGAGGAAGAAGCACTTCGGTTTATGCAAGATTCAGTAGCGACGATGAATGGAAACATCGACGGACTTTTGCAGGCGGAAATTGGGAAGAACATCGCGGGCGGATACGACCTTGTCTTTTATGCCGAATTTACAGACGAAGCAGCATTGAAAGCATTTATGAATCATCCGTTGCATGTGGCGCACCGTGAACGCTGCAAAAATATCGTGACGGACCGGCTTTGCGGTGATCTGGTGACCGGAGACAACAGATAATTAGTAGTTGTAGAAGAGGGGGAGACGCATGGATTGGAGACGTTTATCAATTTTTGCTCTGGCAGGGGTTTTGTGTTTAGGAGCGGTTTCCTGTGGAAAAAAGGAGACAGAACAGACGCAGGAGCAATCGCAGCAGATCAAGGATGAGATCAAGCCGGCATCTAAGCAGGCTTATGAAGAGTGTCAGGATGCCATTGATTATTTTTGCAGTATGATGGAAGTTAAAAAACAGCAGTTAAATCTTATTTTTAACTTTAGGACGCACAATGGGGCGTATTCCTATGATATCGGTGTGGATGGAAAACAGGATTTGACGGGAACCTACATATTTTTTAAGGATTGGGACAAAACAACCGAAAATTCTAAAGAGGAAACATGGTCAATCGCCAGGAAGGTTACCGAAGCGGAAAAGAAGGAGCGGAATCTGGAAAAAGAACTTGGCTATCAGTGCAATAAAAATCTTTATGAAGAACTGAGTTTCGAAGAACCGGAAGCGGATCCGGAGGCAGTAAAATTGTCAATTGATGAATCTACCGTAAAGAAGTACGATGAAAAGCGATTGGGGACGGACGATATCTGGGAGTGCTGGAGTGGGTTTATCGATCAAACAGACCATTTTGCGGTGTCATATTATGGGGACACTTCCAGATGGAAGACGGGACAATTCGATGGGAAAAGATGGAAAATGGAACAGCATGCGGTATTTGGGGATGGAGAGTATTACCATTATGATGCCGGGGCAGGACTTTTGTGGTATTTCGACGGGAAACGTTTGATGGCAGGGGATGAGAACGGAAAGACATTGTACGATTTCACTATGTCAGAATGGTATAAAAAGAATCATTTGGAGAAAGATCCGACAGACAATTATAATATTGTGCCATTGACAAGGGAAAAGGCGATATTTAACTGCAATCTGGAATCCAAGGAAAAGCAGGCATCATATGTCGTTGATTTGAAGACCATGAAGATTGAAAGAAGTTTTGATGTGGCAATGTATGGCAGTTATTATGATGGCATTTTTTACAACTTTGACAATGATAAAAACATATTGGAAATGATCGATGTGGAGACGGGAGAGACAAAGGAAAAGCTGGATTATTCGGCGATTTCAGAGGGGATACCGGAGAGCATCCATTATCGGAGTTACAATGAGGAAATGCAGGAATTGGATTATTTGGAATACTGGAAAGGGGATGAACCGATCCGGTATTGTGTCAATGAGAATACCGGAGAAATCTATTTTTCCTATTTTAATGGGCTATTTCATTATAACAAAGAGACAAAAATACTGGAAAAAATTGTCGATTCAAAGAATCAGAAGCTTTTTCCGGATATGCATGGAGAGTTCCAAGTCGGTTCGGATGGGAAGATTTATATGCTCGGATTTCTGGGCGGCGGTGACGACGAAGGGCCGATTGATTTCTTATATATGACGCCAAAGGAAAAGGATTAGGTGCGTAACGATTCAGGACTATCCCATCACCGTGGCCCTGAATCGTTTTATATTAATGGTGTCATGTATAACGGAAGAAAAAGAATCCCATTTTCTTCTTTCCATTTCTGCATGGAATCATAGATTTTTCGTTTCATGATATACCCCTCCTTACACGAAAACGAGATTTTTATAAGTATAGTATATCACGAAAACGAGTTTTTTAAAACCATAAAATTACACGAAAACGAGATTTTCCTTACAGATTATTCAAAAACGCTCTCGTTGCGTTCTTGTTTCGTTGTAGCGAATATGGTATAATCTGAAAAACGAAACTTTGGAATAGAATATATAAGGAAAACAAATGCGGAAAATTGATCAAAATGCTGAATCAATATTGCCGCAGATAAAAGGAGAATCAATGTGAAAATAGCAGTATTTTTCCCGGGAATCGGGTACCGTTTTAATAAACCATTGTTGTATTACAGTAAAAAACTGGCAAAAGAATGCGGGTATGACACCTTTTTGGAAGTGGATTACCGGATCAAGAAAACAACGAATATACGCGGAAATGCGGAGAAAATGAGAGAAGCTTTTGACGAAGCCTGCGAGAGTGCGGAGAAATTTCTTGCGCCGATCCTGTGGCAGGAGTACGACGAGATCGTATTCATATCCAAAAGCATTGGCACAGCCGTAGCAGCACATTTTACCAATGTTTACCGGTTGAAAGCAAAGCAGATTTATTATACACCGCTCGCACAGACATTTTTGGCAAATCCGGCGCCGGGCATCGCTTTTTGCGGCACCGCGGATCCGTGGGTTCCGGATGTCGATAACGTGATCTATCAGTGCGCGCAGGCGCAGATCCGAAGTTCCCGGATCGAGGGGGTAAATCATTCGCTCGAAACCGACGACACGTTGGGAAATATTGACATCCTACGTGAGGTCATGCAGGAGACAAAGAACTATTTACAGGAGTAAGGTAAAGGAGATGTACTGCAGTTCGTCGTGGAGCGCGTTTGAGATCATCAGCGCGCCATTGTGCTTTTTCACAATGTTTTGCAGGATGGAAAGCCCAAGCCCGTGTTTTTCCGCCTCGACGGTTTTGGTCGTATATCCCCTTTTCAATATTTGTTCGCGAAATGCGTCGTTGACGGTCTCTCCCGGATTGTCAACGACGATTTTTATGCCCTCCGTGCCATTGTGGTGCGAGGCATGGATCGACACATAGATGTTATCGCCGGGGCTGCTCGCTTCCAGCGCATTGTCCACGAGAATCCCGACCGCATCGACCAGTTCAAATTCACTCGCCCGGCAGCAGCACATGGGATCCGCAATATGAAAATGAATCGTCATCCCCTGCTCTGCGGCCTGGCAGTGTTTGTGGTACAAAAGGGCGGCAAGCAGCTTATTTTCAAGGCGAAGCAGTGAAGAGGGAAGAAGACTTTCCTGCAATTCATTGGTATAATTTGACAATGCTTCGGAAATCTTTTCATTGTCACTGTCAACGTCGATCAAATGCAGGATTGCTTGAATCGTGTTATTGTGGCCGTGCTGCGTCTCCCGCACTTTTTGAATCAGGTTGTCGAGAACCGGCAGATATTGCTCATAATAATGCAGTTCCATCGTGCTGCGGCGGTTAATGAGGATCTGCTGGGTAAAGACCAATCCGGAAATCAGGATAAGAAATACGATTAAAAAGTTTTTAACAAAATGCGGAATATAAGTAATCTCCGTGTTCAGGCTGCACAAAAGAGCCAGCACGGCGAGAAAAAGAAGGATAAAATAACTGATAGAGATGGGAATTCGGCATAGGCTTTTAAAAAGCCGGCGAACAGGCAAGTGCCTGATGACCAAATATTGGAAAACAGAACTGATAACGGCAATTCCAAAGGAAAGCCAGGCAGAACCGAGGATGAGTTGTGGATCCCAAAGAAGATAGCACACAAATAGAAACGGCATATTGAGAAGAAGCATAATAAAATAGCTGATACATATTGACAAAAGGGCGTGAAAATACCGGCATCCGGTGATGATATGCAATGCGAGGGAAAAGATTCCAAGCAACAGAAAAAGGGATGGGAGTACCCAGTTATTGTTGAAATTCTGGATGAGAAAAATGGGAATCCACGAAAGAAAAAATGTAATAAGGGTTCGCCGGTTCCTCCATTTTTCAAGTGGCAGCTGTAGTATAAACAGACAACTTGCAATAAGGACAATCTGCTGGTAAAGAGATGAAAAAATCGTTGCAATAATATTATTCATAGCTATTCTCCTGTCTTATTTTTCTGAAAGTAGGCTTTGCTTTTGATAGTACGGCTTAGCGGGATGTGCATGCCGGCACCTTCCAGTTCGATGTAGTGGTTGATAAAATCATAATTCCGTGCTTTTTCCGTGTTCATGATGTATGATTTATGGCACCGGACAAAGTGGGAAGGCAGTTTGCCAAGCAGTTCTGTCATGGAGAACTGACGCGATCGAACTTCGTATTCACCTGTAAAATAATGGAGATAACGTCCTTCCGAATGCACATAAAGGAGGCTGTCCAGACTAAGGGCATGGTAGATTCCTTCGGGATCGCGTACATAGAGCTGCTCGATATGCGAATCAAACAAGTCGTCTAACTGCGTAAACAATTCCTCTTTCGTGTATGGCTTCAGCAGAAAAGCAAAGCAGTGAAAGGTGTTCAATGCCTGTTTCAGATAATCGCCATACGATGTCACGTAAATAAGCGGAGTGTGGCGGTAAGCGGAAGTTTCCTGCAAAAAACGGCTGAATTCCAGCCCACCATGGTCCTTATCGTCTTCCTTGAGCGAAATGTCAAGAAAAAAAGCAAAAACCGGTGGATGACCCACAAGTGCTGCCCTGGCTTCCGCGATAGAAGCTGCTGTCAGAATCTGCAGAGAAATGCTCCGCCGTCCGGCATATTCGTTCATCCACCGGCACAGAGATTCCCGTTGCAACATGTCATCTTCCAAAATAAGTATTGTACGTTTAATCATATCGTTTCCCCCGCTAGTAATGTTATCAATCATTGTAGCAAAATTACCACAAAAAGTAAAATAAATTTTAAAATTGTGGGAGTAGGTGTCCTGAATGGTTACAAATTATGTCGAAATGATACGAAAATATCTGCCATTTATGACAAAATATACACCGTTCATGACCGATTTTTCACAAATACTATGCGGAAAATTGTCAGGATGTTACAATATTTGCGGATTGAGCGTGTAGAGAAAGGGCTCAAATAGAAAGATTTTATCATACAGAAATAAGAGACAGGTACACTTGGAGAGCGGCCTGTCTCTTGTTTCTGTAGTTTTGTGTTCAAATAGAGTTGAGTAAGTGTAAATCTGTTGTCAATCCGCGTCATTTCCGGTGATTGCGAGATAAAATTCCCGCGAGATAGCCATCAAATGATTCTTTTGTGAATCCGACAATGATTGTAAATAAAAGGCAATCATATCGAGGCTTTCCTGATCTCGTTTACTTTTCTGCGATGCCGAAGTCTCAGATTTCCCAAGAAGAATGTAATCGGCAGATGCATTGGTCGAACTGCAGATTTTGTACAATGTCTTGGTCGTCAGACTCTTATTTCCACGTTCCACATCACTCAGAAAACTATCCGATATGTCACAAAGATCACTAAAGCGTTCTCTGGTATATCCCATATTTTCGCGGATTGTTCGGATACGAGCTCCCACCGTTATGTTTAGTTCATCTTTGACCATAATGGCAATCTACCTCCAAATCAATTGAATAAGTGAAGAAACTCGTTTCTATCTTTATAGAATAGCAAACAGGGTACGTTTTGTACACATTCTAAAGAGTTATACGACACATTCTATAGAGTTGACAAAAACAGACAAATCTAGTAAAATATTAGGCGGAAATACCATAAATGAGCATATCCAAGAAGTGCTGGAACATGTGAAATGCTGGGAAATGGAAATGTTAAATTTTTATGAATTTGTTGGAAAAACAAGGAGATAGAAAAGAGGAGGACAGCGTTATGTTGAAGGCAAAAAAGAAATGGGTGGCAGTATCGTTAATTATTGCAATTCTTTTCGTTATGATCAATTACCCCACACATGATAAATCGAGTAAAGCAGAGACACAAAATGCGATAGAGTTTTTTGTAACTCCGGCACCTAGTACAACTCCAGTGCCTAGTGCAACTGTGGCACCTTTAGCGACACCATATTATGATTATGGTGTCAGCAATCCGACGATCAGTAATGGGGTAACAACATGGGATTGTGTGTATTTTGGAAATTACTGGCAAAATGACACGAATGGAGATGGAACCGCAGACCAACAGGATGACAAAGAACCGATTAAATGGCGGGTGCTCTCTGTAGACGGTAGTGATGCGTTTTTGATGGCTGACCAATGTTTGGATACACAACCGTATAATGAGGAAAATGAAGATGTGACCTGGGAGACTTGTACCCTTCGTACTTGGTTAAATGACACGTTTTGGAACAATGCTTTTTCCACAAATGATAAAAATGCGATTCGATATACAACGGTAATAAATGAAGATAATTCCTATTATGAGACAGAGGGAGGGAATACTACAGTAGATAAAGTGTATGTGTTGTCAGAAAGGGAAGCTTATAATACCATATATGGATTTGGTAGTATCTATGGAGTAAGTGCTACAAGAAAATCAAAGGTTTCTGAATATGCAAAAGAGTGTGGTGCATATACGAGTGGAGAAAACGGACACTGGTGGCTGCGGACACCAGGTGAGAATGCAGATGACGCAATGAGAGCAGAATACGATGGGTGGATTAGTAGAGTTGGAAACCCCGTTACGACTATTTATCATACTGTTCGCCCGGTTCTCCATATCAACCTTTACTCCAACCAGTGGAGTTCTGCGGGAACAGTAACGTCGAATGGTGTGATAACAACCCCAACACCGACTCTACAGCCAACATCAACCCCATCTCCTTATTTTGGAATCAATAACCCGAGCATTAGCAATGATGTAACAACATGGGATTGTGTATATTTTGGAAATTACTGGCAAAATGACACGAATAGAGATGGAACCGCAGACCAGCAGGATGACAAAGAACCAATTAAATGGCGAGTGCTTTCTGTAGATGGTAATGATGCGTTTTTAATGGCGGACCAATGTTTGGATTGCCAGCCTTACAATGATGAATACGAAGATGTGACATGGGAAACTTGTACTCTTCGCACATGGTTAAATAGCACATTTTTGAACGATGCGTTCTCCCTGAACGAAAAAAGCGCGATTTGGTATACAGATGTGGTAAATGAAAAAAATCAGCATTATGGAATAAATGGTGGAAATGATACAGTAGATCGGGTATATCTCTTATCAGAAAAAGAGAGTTTTCAAACTGCACATGGCTTTCATGCTAGTAACGAGAACGGTGTCACAAGGGAATCGAGTGTCTCAGAGTATGCGAAAGAGTGTGGTGCATATACGAGGGAAGAAAATGGTTACTGGTGGCTCCGATCAATAGGAGGGGCTAGGAATTACGCAATGCGGGTAGATTATGAAGGATGGGTTGGAGAATATGGTGTTTATGTTATTGGAAATGAATATGCTGTTCGTCCGGTTCTTCACATCAACCTTTACTCCAGCGAGTGGAGTTTTGCAGGAACAGTAACATCGGATGGTGTGATAACAACTCCAACACCGACACCAAGTCCGACGATGACTCCAACCCCAACACCAACAGTTGAGCCAACTCCTACTCCTGAGATAACTCCGGGATGTGTAACCATGCCACCTACCCCGACTCCGGTCATTGTACCGTCTCAATCTCCAACGCAAACAACGCTGGCACCGGTTATACCGCCGACGTATCCCACCACACCGGCGATCGCTATCACGGAAGAAGAGGAGCAGGACGAAGCCAATCCGGAATGGGATGAAGATTACGAAGAGGAAGAGACTGCAACTTCCAAGAAAACGACGAAGAAAACAGTAACTCAGTTCACGGTAAAAGGATTGAAATATAAAGTGCTCAAAAACACATCAAAGAAGCGCACAGTGGCGATCGTTGGGGTGGCGAAGAAAGGGCAGAAAAAGTATGATATTCCGGCGAAAATCAAGTTCAAAGGAAAAAGTTTTCAGATTGTAAATATTCGGAAAAACGCATTCAAAGGATGCAGGAAAACCAAATATTTATATATAAGAAGCAAAACCATTCAGAAAATTGACAAAGGTGCGCTGAATGGCCTGTCGAAAAAGTGTAATTACAAAATCATCAAATCAAGGATGAATAAATACCGGAAGATGATACTTAAGTCATTGAAGTAGGCGAGCAAAAATGACAAGAAAGTTGATAATTTTTACATTTTCATAGAGAAACAGAAAAATACGTTATAATGCAAGAAAACCAAGGTGCACAGGAGGTTACAAAATATGGCAGATACGCAGTTAAACATTTCATATCACAGCATAACAGATAAAGGAGGGCGTGCTGTCAATGAGGATTCACTGGGAATACTTCCGACAAAAGATGCGTTGTATTTTTTGCTCTGTGATGGATTAGGCGGGCATGGAAGCGGAGATATCGCTTCTTCGTTTGTCGTCGAGCAGATGAAAGCAAATCTGGAAAAAGGGATTTCTGTCGAGGAAAGCATTACGCGGACACAGCAGGCGTTGCTTGAAAAGCAGAAAAAAGAAGATGCGACGGACAAAATGAAAACGACATTGACTTGTCTTACGATAAGCAATTTAGATGCGAGTTTCGCGCACGTCGGAGACTCCCGCATTTACTATTTTGAAAAAGGAAAATACATGGTGCGGACACAGGATCACAGTGTGCCGCAGATGTTGTATCAAAGTGGTGAGATCAAGGAAAAAGACATTCGGCATCATGTGGACAGAAGCCGCCTTTTGCGGGTAATGGGAACCGAATGGTCCTCTCCCAAATATCAGATTACAAAAGGAATGCATATTTCCCAAAACAGTACATTTTTACTTTGCAGCGATGGATTTTGGGAGCTGATCGATGAAAAAATGATGTGCAAGCTCTTGAAAAAATCCGCGACACCGGAAGAATGGCTGGAAAGCATGCGGGAAGTCGTATTGCAGAATGGAAAAGGCACCAATATGGATAATTATTCTGCCATCGCAGTATTTGTTCGCTGACAGAGAAAGAAAAGAGGAAAAATATGGTAATTAAATGCAATAATGGACATTGGTATGATTCAAATGTTGACTTGGTTTGTCCGCATTGTAAGCGGGAAAATGGAAAACTCGCGATCAAACTGGATGATAAGGAAGAAGACGATAAAACCGTCTCTTTCATCGATGTGGCAGAAGGGATGGAAGGGCTCGACCAGCAGATCGAGAAATCCATCGCAAGTGTGAACAACGAAGTGTCAGATGATTTTGACTTTGACATGGCAGACATTGATATAGAAGACAGCGATAAGACGATTGCCCTTGGATTTTTCGGAGTTTCCGAGGAAATTCAACCGGTGACAGGATGGCTGGTCTGTGTCGAAGGCGGGGAAAAAGGAAAAGATTACCGCCTGCATTCCGGAAAAAACTTCATCGGAAGATCGCCGAAGATGGACGTCGTGGTACTTAAAGACAATCACATCGCCAGAGAAAAACATGCCTCAATCGTATACGATCCGAAAGGATATGGATTTTACATTTCACCGGAAGATGCGAATCTGGTGTATCTGAACGGTACATTGCTGTCAAATGTGCAAAAATTGACAGAAAATGACAAAATGCGGATCGGAGAGACCGAATTTGTATTTGTACCATATTGTAAGGAGGAGAGAAGATGGCTGGAAGAATAAGGAAATACATAGGAGTGCTTGGATTACTGCTGCTGGCGGCATTATGGCTGCAGCCGGGAACTCAGGCACAGGCAAAGACATTTATGACACCTTATCTTGTCGAGCAGGCACACGGAAAAGCACCGGATGTTACGGCTTATGTGACCGGAGGAAAAATGAAAAAATCCGCAGCGTTTTCCGGAACAATCGGAGACGGCATCACATTGATGCAGTCCGGCGAGACCGTTTCCTTTGAAGAGAGCGGCGAGGGAATCCGGTATATCGTTCTTGTGGACAACTCCGGATCGGTAGAGCCGGGACAGCTTGGCGAAGCAAAAAAACAGTTGATGAGTCTTCGTAAAGAAATGTCAGATGCAGATCAGCTCTGCCTCTACACCGTAGGGGGAAACGATTCTGCCGGAAGTAAGAAAAATGTGCTCGGAAGAGAAGTACAAGGAAAAGACGGCGGAAACTTGTCAGCCGATCTGAAAAAAATCAAAGGAATCAAATATTACAACAGTAAAAAAAGCAAAACTGTTTTGTACCGCTCATTGCGGGAAGTGCTGGAAGAAAATCCGACGGTAGAAAAAAGAACCGTAGTGCTTTTGGTGACAGACGGGGAAGACGATTCGACAGGAAAAAATAACGACAAAGAAGTGATTCGTAAAGCCGTTTCGGAATCCATGATTCCGGTATACGGAGTGCTTTTGTACAACAAAGCACAAAAGCCAAACAAAACCAAGATGAAATACACACGCGACAAAATCTTAGATGAAAAAAACTGCCGCGGTTATTATGCGGACTGCAGCGGAACAAAATCAAAGAAAACCGTTGCCTCTGCGTTTAAAGATATCAAAACGATATGGAAAAAGGGAACCTTTGTCGTTCATCTGAAAGCACCATCCAATAAAAAAGTAGATGGCATCGCAAAACTGACATTGACGGCTTCCGTGGACGGAAGTGCGCAGGCGATGGATGCGGTCAATGTAAATTACAGTTCCTTTGCCGAAGATACGACACCGCCGGAGATCAAAGACATCAAAAAAGTGCAGGAAAACTCAATCAGTTTTACACTGAGTGATGATTCCGGAAATGTGATCGGAGCGGACAAGGCAGCCAATTATATCATAAAAACAAAAAACGAAAAAGACGATGGCAAAATTTGGAAAGTGAGCGGTGTAAATTATAACAGTGTAGACAATAAAGTCGTCCTTACCTTTGAGGAATCTCTTTATACCGGAGATTATACATTGAGCTGTAATAATATTTGCGACGATACGCAGGAGCAGAACAAATTGACAAAATCCTATGATTTTTCCTTTGAAGGTTTGGATGAGGGAAAAGAAAAGACAAAAGAATTTGTCAAATCTTATTGGTGGATCGCTGTCATTGTGCTCGTTGTAGTCATTGGCTTGATCGTGGTTATCATTGTGAAGAAAAAGCCGGGCAAGGTCATTGAAGTGGATCCGACAGATATGTTAAAAGCCGATACCAAATTGATCCGACTGACAATCACAGACCGCGCAGGCACGATTAAAGATGTCGAGTGGAATGTCGAGGGAAGTTTGTTTGTAGGAAGATCGGAGATGTGTAACATTTTCTTTGATGACGAGAGACTGTCCAAGCAGCATTTTGTTATCGAAGTAACCAAGATGGCATGTTATATCGAAGATTTGGAATCGACTAACGGAACGTTTGTCAATGGTGTAAAAGTAACTTCCAAACGTATGCTTTTGGAAGGTGACAAGATTACGGCAGGAAGGGAAACGTTTGTATTCCATGTGATGAATGATTCACAGGCAGCAGAGTAGAAATGATGTGAGAGTGGATTGGAGAGAGTTATGATGAAAGGATATGCATTTTGCCCCAATTGTTTTCAGACAGGTACCTACAATGGCTACATCTGCAAAGCATGCGGGTATATACAGGAGCAAAAAGATAAATATGCTCTCCCTCCGGGAACGCGCTTAAAAGAGCGGTATTTGCTCGGAAGAGTGCTGGGTGTCGGCGGTTTTGGTATCACCTATCTTGCTTTTGATCCTGCGTCCGGAAGATTGTGCGCCTTAAAAGAATACTTTCCGAGAGCATGGGCGGTAAGGGACAATGCGACAAACAGTCTTATGCCGACCACCGAGGGGCAGCAGGAAGTATACCGGCACGGACGTGATGTATTTATCAATGAAGCCAAGATATTGCAGGGGCTTTATGCCAATCCACACGTCGTCAATGTACTGGATTTCTTTTATGACAATGAGACGGCGTACATGGTGATGGAGTATATTCAGGGACAAACCATCAATGATTACATGAAAAAGAAGAAGCATACCGTGAGCATTCGGATGGCGAATCAGATGCTTCGGGAGATCGGAGAAGCATTGGAGCAGATTCACCAAAACATGCTTTTGCACCGAGACATCAGCCCGGACAATATTATGATAACACCAAATGGGCAGTTCAAACTGATCGATTTTGGTGCGACGAGAACATATGCGTTGAGCAATCCGTTGAGCATGTCAATATTTGTCAAACCTGGATTCGCACCGATTGAGCAGTATTCGAGAACCGGCCATCAGGGACCATGGACCGATATTTACGCATTGTGCGCTACGTATTATTACATGGTGACGGGGGAGAAACCGCCTTCTGCGCCGGATCGGCAAAATGGAATCCGGCTCACTCCGCTGGCATACAAAAACAGCAATGTATCCGCGTCACTCAGTCGTGCAGTAGAACGTGGCATGCGGAAAAACTACAGAGAACGCCAGAAGACAGTAAGCCAGTTTCTGGAAGAAACCGGAATCAATAATACCAATACAGAAACCGTTACGCAAAATGGACAGGCATTTTTGTGCCTGCAGAACCAGCAGAACGCTGTCGTAGGAAAATGGCCGTTTTCCGGTACACAGCTGACGATAGGAAGAAAAGACAGCGGTGTTGCGTGTGACATTTACCTGAATGACAGCCAGATCAGTTCTCGGCATTGTATGGTTACATATAATCCGGCAAACCGCCAGTTTAGTGTAACGAACTATTCCGGAAATCATACCTATGTGAGAGACCGAATATTGGAAAAAGGGCAGACTGCTTATCTGAAGCCGGGAGACTGGTTTTATATGCAGACAAAATTAGAACGATTTATCTTTTTTGTGGAGGTGCAATAAAAAATGTTTGGAAGAAAGAAAAAGAACAGGGAAATGGCGGCCGAGATGCCTCAGATGACAGAGCGGCCGAGGGTTGTGAGAACGGTTCCCGAACTGGCAACTTTTTCCTATACGGATCAGGGACGGCGTGAGTACCAGCAGGATGCGGTATACGTAACCCCGTCGAAAAAGTTTGCTGCCAATCGGAAAACACGTGTGATGGCAGTGGTGTGTGACGGTATGGGAGGTATGGCAGATGGAGGAAAAGCAAGCCGAACCGCCATACAGATGATGATAAATGGATTTCAAAATGTGCAGAACCAGCCACAGATGAACATCCCCGGATTTTTTCGAAGTGCGATCGTGACGATCGATAAGACGATTGCTTCGTTTCCGAAAGAAAACGGAAGGGGTTCCGGAACGACGATGGTAGCGGCGATCGCCGAAGAAAATAAATTGTACTGGGCATCGGTCGGTGACAGCCGGATTTACATCATTCGCGAAAACAACAATCAGACCGAGATGCGTCAGATCACAAGGGATCACAACTACTGGCTGCGTCTTCAGGAGATGGTCGCACAGGGAAAAATGACGCAGGAAGAGGCGATGGGAAAACGGCAGAAAGAAGCGTTGATCAGTTTCCTTGGAATCGGCAACGTAAGTTTGATGGACATAAGCACAGAACCGATTCCGATGCAGTATGGAGATATCGTTATGCTGTGCAGCGACGGAATCACAAAGACACTGCCGGATCACCAGATCAAAAGCATTATTCTCGATGACAAAAATCCAATCGAGCAAAAGGCGGTTCAATTAGTAGAAGCGGCAATTCATGGCAATACACATTCACAGGACAATACGTCCGTTGCCATTTTGCAATATAGAGAAAGTACCATAAATAAAGAAAGATAAAGCACCAGATGCTTTGCTGTATCAACAGATACAAGAAAGGAGATTATTATGAATTTAACAAGATGTGCACAGGGTCATTTTTACGATGGCGAGAAATATCCAAGCTGCCCACATTGTGCAGGAGCAGCAGGAATGGTCGATACGCCGACCGAAATGTTTACGGAAGGAGCCGAGATGGTAACAGAGGCAACTCCTCAGGCAGCACCACAGCCGGCGCCGCAGGAAGTACCGCCACAGGCATCGACAGTAGATTATCAGACGGACGATTCACTCATGCTTGGAGGTGTTCCGGCTGATTCAGTTACAATCCCGTTTCCACCTGATGCTAGTGTTGGAAAGACAGTATCTTTATATGAAAATCAGCAGGCAGATGCTGGTGCGGATGACGATGACGACCATACATTGGCATATTTTGACTATGATGAGTCTACGTTTGCCGGGGGACAGGCGGCACAGCCAATGCGGGCACAGCCGGCAAGACCACAGAGCCAGCAGCAGTTCAGCGGTCCTTGTGTCGGATGGCTTGTAGCAATCGGCGGAAACCACATCGGACAGGACTTCCACTTGAAAGTAGGAAAGAACTTTATCGGACGCGATGCAAACATGGACATCGCATTGACCGGTGACCGCAGTGTTTCCAGAGAAAAACAGGCAGTTATCATCTATGAGCCAAAACAGCATCTGTATCTGGTTCAGCCGGGAGAAGCAAGCAGCCTTGTTTACTGCAATAATGAAGTAGTATTGAATCCGGTAGAACTCAAAGCCTATGACATGATTACCGTAGGAGAAGTAAACCTCGTATTTATGCCATTGTGCGGACAGCAGTTTAACTGGAATGACATTCTTATCCACAAAAAAGACAATTAATAAAGTGAGGTTATTATGGATCGTTTGGCAAAAAGCATAAGAATCAGTTGTGGTATCGTGCTTTTGGCGAATCTCGCGGGATGGTTTTTACCCTGGGTTAGTATAACCCAGGAAAACTATCCGACATTGACTGCTTCGCCATGGAATTATATCAGCGCGATGTTCACAGGAAAAGGTGATGCGCTGACGATGACGGCAGCAAATGCCTTTAGTGCGACGCAGAAGATGCTGATCGTATTGTGTATGATCGTTTCTGCCTGTGTAGTGCTTCTTTTCGGCATTTGGGGCATCGTAGGAGGCCCCAAACAGATCATCACGGGAATTGGTTCCTTAGTGAATCTGACACTTCAGATGGTATTATTTTTCAACCGCAGTAAGATGTGGACGCTGACCGACAACCAGAGCGCAGCAATGCAGCTTGGAAATACGGTATTATTGGCGGCCGCCGCTCTCGCCGCGATACTTGGAATCGGAACTTTTATATTCCGTCCGCGGGTACGCCGTGCGACAGAGACTCCGGAAATTCCGAAACTGCAGGAGATAAAAGAGCAGCAGCTCCAGGCAAAATACAATGTAATACAGGAAGAAGCGGTACAGGAGCAGCCTGCCAATGTGCCACATGGTACACTGGTTGGTGTAAGCGGTTTGTATCAGGGAGCACAGATCACATTGAAAAACGGTGAGATGATACGGCTCGGAAGAAGTTCCGAAAATGATCTGATCTTTGCGGACCAGATGCACGTGAGCCGCCAGCACTGCCAGATCACCTGGGACGAAGCGAAGGGTCAGTACAAAATCTATGATACATCAAGTACAGGAAGCTATATGAATGGACAAGAAGAACCGTTGCCGCAAAACATGGAAGTGTGGCTGGGGACAGGAGTTACACTTGACATCGGGGATTCGACAAACAGATTTTCGTTAGAATAAGAGGAGTAATTATGGCAAGTGAATTATGTATGAATTGTTTTAGCGTAAAAGGACAGTACGAAGTATGTCCGTACTGCGGATACGTCGAGGGAACGCCACCGGAACACCCTCAATATCTTACCCCGGGAACCATCCTCGCAAATCATTTTATCGTCGGAACAGCGATCGACATGGGTGGTTTTGGTATTACCTACCGCTGCTACGATACGACACTTGGTATCGCCGTGGCTGTGAAAGAATTTTTCCCGGCAGGATTGGTCAATCGTGCACCGGGCGAAAGCGTGGTAGGACTGCTTTCCGGAGACAAACAACAGCAATACCGCGTAGAACTCAAACGTTTCCTCATGGAAGCACAGAGTATCGCACAATTTGGAAAGGCAAAAGATATCGTAAACGTATATGCCTTTTTTGAAGAAAATAATACGGCGTACATCATTATGGAATATATCGATGGCGTCCTTTTAAAAGATTATCTCGAAAAACAGGGAAAAATGGAACCGCAGGTAGCATTGCATATTATTGACCTTATCATCAATGCGGTTAAGAAAATACATAGTAAGGGAATCATTCATCGGGACATCAGCCCAGATAACATTTTTATTTCCAGCGAAGATGCGATCAAAGTCTTTGACTTTGGTGCGGCACAGTTGAATGACAGCGCCGAAGGAAAAAATTGTGAAAAAGTCATCAAGGTTGGTTATTCGGCACCGGAGCAGTACCGTGACAAGAGCAATCAGGGATTTTATACAGACATCTATTCGGTAGGTGCGATCCTGTATCAGATGCTGACCGGGATCAAGCCGATGGAATCCACCGAACGTGAACATAAAGATACACTCAAATCGCCGCTTGAACTTGGCGTGAAAATCGAGCCAAATGTCGATCGTGCGATCATGGAGGCGATGGCAGTTCAGCCGGAACTTCGTTTCCAAAATATCCAGCAGTTTGAAGATGCTCTTCATAGCAAGCGAATTGCAGAATATCCAAACGTGAAATTAAAGAAAAAGAAACACCGCCGCAACTGGATCATCGGAGCCGTCGCTACGGCAGTGCTGGCACTCGGAGTCGGTTTTGGTCTGATGAATACGGTATTTAAGAGCGAAAATCCGGTATTTGAATCCCAGCTCAGTGAAGGCAAGATCGAAGTCTGGGTGGACAATGCCAGCCAGAAAGATGCACTTACATATATTGTAAATGAAAGCTATCATCAAAAACCTGAGAAAGCAAGTGACAGCAGCACTGCAAACTGGTTGAAAGAAAATAAAAAGATTGAAGTTGAAGTGGTGGATGTGTCCGAAGGTGCACCGGAAGGAACCGATACGGAAACGCTGATGCAGACTAAACTCGATCAGGCAAAAGAAGCCGGAACGATGCCGGATATGTTTATCACCGACAATGTCGAAGATCTGAGTAAATACGATCTTATGTCGTATGAAGATAATGTATACAAAGCCGTCGAAGATAAGATGGATGAATATCTGTATCTCTCAGATTACAAAGAATATTACAAGGACATGAATGAGATGCCGACGGGAATCGATTCCTTGTTTGTGTATGGATATAAACTGGACAATGCGGAGTCGAGCAGTCCTTATCTTGGTTCCGATGCAAAGAGTGTTTCCATGGAAGATCTCAAAAAAGAAAATGAAAACATGTACCTTATGGTTCCACCGGCAATCCTCGCACCGGCGGCTGTCTTACAGAATGAAGACTGCTTCGATGTGAAACAAGGTTTGATCCAGCCGGACGATACCATGGTTTCCAATCTTTACCAGCTTGTGGCAAAGAACGAGACCGTATCCGGGAAAAAGATTATGAAAAACAATGCCGGAGTGGATTACGGACTGTATGGAAATACGGCACTGGCAGACCGTAGTTTTTTTCAAAAGTTGATAAGCGCGACAAAAGCGGACAAAAATTCCATCAGTAAATATCCGTTAAAAGATTTCACAATGAAGGTAGCTACGGAGCAGGATCGCATGTTAATTCAGTATAAAAATGCGTATGCGATTTCTGCCGATAGTACAACCAATGAAAAAAATGCCTGTATGCGCCTTTTGTGGACAATTCTCGGAGCAAACGCTGAAATGATTTATAGAGGAGATGATAATGAGCCATTTCCAATTAACAAAAAGGCATTTATAGACTTTTTTGAAAGCAATTCTAAGATGACAGCATTTAAAGACATGGTATTGAATAAAGAACCATGCTTCATCGTGGGAAGAGGACAGAAGGCATTACGCAGTTTCGGTATTCAACTGGAAAATTCCTTCCAGGGAGTGAAGACGCAGGAAGCTGTCAAAGCATACTGTCAAAACTACAGCAGTCAGCAGGAAACACAGTAAGAGTTAAGGGTGATAAAAATGGATCAGATACAACCTACGATATACCAAGAAATGCCGACGGATCTGCGTCGTGCCAGTAAAGTGATCGTACTCGCGGGAAACCAATTCCGGGAGTACGATCTGAATCAGTTTGGAAAAGACCGGATTTATTTTGGGCGCAATGAGGCACAAAATGATATCGTTATTCCAATCGGCACGGTATCCGGTTCTCACGGTAAGATTAAAATACAAAATGGCGACATCTATGTAGCGGATCTCGAAAGCTCCAACGGAACTTACTTTTTCGATGGAACCCAATATGTGAGGATGAAACCGAACAAGTATTACAAAAAGACGCGGAGTGACTGGATCTTCCGAATCGATTCCCGAAAGAAAAACTCCGATCATTCGGCAGTGGTAATATTTACTAATTCGGAGACGCAGGGAGCGTGGCAGTGTATGCCGCTTGATGAGGGATTATCGACGATCGGACGTGCTTCAGACAATACGATCGTAATGAAGCCGCCGAACTTTTCCAGACATCACGCTGGGATCTACCGCCGGGAAAACCATTATATGCTGGTCGATTACAACAGTATGAACGGCGTCTATGTCAATGGCGTGCGGATTCGCGGGCAGCAGGAAATTCATGAAAAAGATATGATACAGATCGCCGGTTCTCTGTTCCTTTTGAACAATGGAAAACTGATGTATCAGACGACGCTCAGCGGAGTTTCTCTGACACTGGAAAATATATGCAAGACTGTCGGACACGGCAGCAGCCGCAAACGAATTTTAAACAATGTCTCCTGTGAGATCGGCAACAATGAATTTGTCGCTATCATCGGAGGTTCCGGTGCCGGAAAGACGACAGTCATGAACGCAATGAGTGGATTTGATTCCGACATTTCCGGAAGGGTGTACTGCAATGGCATCGATCTGCGCCGCAACTTTAATACGTTGAAGAACATGATCGGATTTGTGCCACAGCAGGATATCATTTATGAAAATCTTACCCTGCAGAGGATGTTGTATTACACTGCGAAAATGAAGATGCCTTCGGATACTTCCAAACCAGAGATCCGGGCACGTATCCATAAAGTGCTGGAAATGGTAGATCTGGTTCAGCACGCAAAAACATATATCCGTAAATTATCGGGTGGACAGAAAAAGAGAGCCAGCATCGCGGTAGAAATGCTCGCCGATCCGGGATTGTTTTTCCTGGATGAACCGACATCCGGACTGGATCCGGACACCGAGCAGAGTTTGATGCACACACTGGCAAAACTTTCCAAGAGTGAAGGAAAGACGATTATCATGGTAACGCACACGATTCAGAGCATTGATCTGTGTGACAAAGTGATTTTCATGGGACCGGGCGGAAAAATCTGTTACTGCGGACCGCCATCCGAGATCACGAATTATTTCGGCAAAAAGTCACTGGTAGAAGTTTACAATGAACTCGCCGGAAATGTCGACAACTGGAACGGATATTTCCTGCAGAATTACTATATGGAAAAGCAGAATAATCCACCTTCTCGGACACCGAATCCAAATGAAGGACTGGAAAAGAAAGGAAAACAGGTTTCTTCGTTCAAACAATGTCTTGTGCTGATTGCGAGGTATTTTGAACTGATTTGGAATGACAAGCAGCGACTTTTGCTGCTATTTATCCAACCGATCGCCATCGCTTTTCTTTTGGCGGTGGTTGCGGTGGATGATACATTTATCACGTATGAAGATACGCGGTCAATCATGTTTGCCCTATCGTGTTCGGGCATCTGGATCGGATTGTTTAATACGATTCAGGAAGTGTGTAAGGAACGCCCGATCCTTAAAAGGGAATACATGGGAAATCTCAGATTGTGGGGATATATCGTATCGAAATACGTAGTGCAGGGGGTGATCTGCTTTTTGCAGGCGACTTTGCTGGTAGCCATTTTCCTGCGGCTGATGAAACATTCAGCAGAAGCCGGATTGTATTTTGCAAAACCGGGTATGGAAATATGGATTACTATGATCCTGACGATATTTGCTTCGGCGTCCATGGGTCTGATCGTTTCGTCGCTTATGAAAAACGGCGACCGCGCGATGGCTGTGGCACCATTTGTACTGATTATCCAGCTTTTATTTTCCGGTGTACTTTTTACACTGGATGGAATGGCGGAACACGTTTCCAAGATTACCGTCAGCCGCTGGGCGATGGAATGTCTCGGAAATATTACCAATCTCAATAAACTGACAAGTCGTCTGTCGCCGGGTGGAGTCCACGAAGTGGAAGACTATTACGTGCGTACGACGACCCACCTCGCTCATACATGGGAGGTGCTGATATTGGTTGCAGTTCTTTGTGGAATTATCAGTATCGTGGTACTCCGAAGTTTAAAGAAAGATCATAGATAATGACAATAAATGGAAAGAAAGGATGAAAAATTATGAAGATAAAAAGAAGAAAATTGTTATCGCTGGTACTGGTATTTGCACTGGTGTTTGCCAATTTTAGCGGAATGGAAGTTAGGGCAGAGGGAACGGAAGGACATACTCACAATTGGAAGTATAGTATAAAGGAGAAGACTACAGATACCATTCTCGCAGTGTGCGAAAGCGCTTCTGTAGAAACTCCCAAAGTAGAGACCCCAACAGCAACGCCAACAGCGACGCCAACGCCAACAGCAACGCCAACAGCAACGCCAACGGCAACGCCAACAGCAACGCCAACGGCAACGCCAACAGCAACACCAACAGCAACGCCAACAGCAACACCAACAGCAACACCAACAGCAACGCCAACAGCAACGCCAACAGCAACGCCAACGGCAACAGCAACGCCAACAGCAACGCCAACAGCAACACCAACAGCAACGCCAACAGCAACGCCAACAGCAACACCAACAGCAACGCCAACAGCAACGCCAACAGCAACGCCAACAACGACACCAACGATAGCTCCGACAACGACACCAGCTGTTAAGATTTCCCAATCTCCGATATCGCCGGAGGGAGAGTATTTTGTACCAGTCGGCAAAGAGGTAGAATTGCAGATTACAGTAGAAAATGCAGACAAAGCCAACCTTGAATACCAGTGGTATTGTGATGGTAAAAAGGTCGATGGAAATAGCGATAAATACACGGTTAAATTAAAGAAAAAAGGAACTGTAATTTACACTTGTGATATCTATAATAAAGTGACAAAAGAGACGAAAAAAGAGGCCGGTTCATGGAAAGTAACAGGCTATAAAGAGAAAGTTTCAATCACTATTAAAAAGACGAAAAAGATAAAAGATATCCTTGGAAAGAATGTATCTTTAAGTGAAATCAAGGTACCAAAGAGTGTGAAGAAAGCATTAACGGTAAATGTAAAAAAAGGAACAATTAAGATGAAAAAATACTGTAAAAATGCAAAAGTTACATTGGTTACAAAAGATGGACAGAGCATAAGTATTACAGTAACGACAGCATATCCAAAACCGGTTTTGAAGGTGAAAAAGGGGGCGTTGAAAACTTATACTACAGGTACTTATAGAAGTTTTTCCTTTAAAAAATATAATATAAAAGGTGCTAAAAAAGTTGTTTTACAATATTCAAAAAATAAGAAAAAAGGATATAAAAGCACAACATTAAAGACCGTTAGTATTAGGAAGAATACGTCATTTTATATAAGAATTGCTGTTTATTATGTCAAGGGAAAGTCAACATATTCAGAACCAGTTAAAATTAAAGGTTAGGAGGAAAACCAATGAAATTATGTTTAGGATGTATGGAACAGATGGAAGATTCTGTTACTACATGTCCACATTGTGGATTTAATGAAGCGACATTTACACAAGAATCCTATTATCTTACTCCGGGTACGATTGTTGGAGGAAAATATATCCTCGGAAAAGTAGTAAAATACGGAGGATATACGGTTACTTATATCGGTATGGATGCGGAGAAAAATCAGAAAGTGATGATTAAAGAGTATCTTCCGAGTGAATTTTCGACACGTTCCGCAGGAGAAAAAGAAGTGACGATTTATTCGGGAGACGCGTTGGAATTATTTAATCAGGGACTGACAACCTTTTTAAATGAGGCAAACCGCATCCAGCATTTGGAAAATCCAAAAGGTATTGCGAAAGTGTATGATTGTGTGGCGGAAAATGATACCGGTTATGTGATTTCAGAGTATGTCGAAGGACAGACTTTGAAAGAAATGATGGAGAGCAAAGGGAAATTTAGCTGGCAGGAAGCAAAAGACTTTGTCTCCCAGATTTTGGAAGGGTTAAGTCTGGTTCATCCGATGGATATTATTCATTGTGACATTTCTCCGGATACCATTATGCTTACCAAGGAAGGAGAAGTGAAACTTCTTGACTTTGGTTCCACTCGTTATGTGACGACGGCAAACTCATCCAGTCTTGCAATTATTTTGAAACAGGGTTTTGCGCCGGAAGAGCAGTACCGCAGTCAGGGAGTACGTGGACCGTGGACAGATGTTTATGCCTTAGGAGCAGTAATGTATTACATGGTTACGGGAACAGTTCCGCTTGAGTCTGTAGACCGTGCGCTTTTAGATGAATTAAAAGAGCCATCCAAATTAGGAATTTCGATTCCTCAGAATGTGGAAAATGCGATGATGAATGCATTAAACATTTATCAAAAAGACCGTACACCATCCGCAGAAGCGTTCTTACGCGAATTGAATAGTGCAGAAGTAAAGCGTATTCAGGTAAAACAAAAACGCCGTGAGACAGGAAAATTCCCAGTGTGGGCAAAAGTGCTGGTAGCCGGTCTTTTGTGTGTCGTAGTGGCAGGCGGTGTCGTTGTTTTCCGTACACAGTCCCAAAAGGAGCAACAGCAGAGCGAGATGGGACAAGGTGGAAAGGTATTGCCATATATGAAGAATATTATTGGAAAAACACCGGAAGAAGCAGAAGAGATTTTTGTAAAGGAAAAATCTTATAAAGGTTTGGATCTTTCTCTTCAAAAAAGCAATGACGTAGACTTTATCTTTACCCAGGATTATGTAGGAAAGATTGCATCTCAAAGTGTAGAGGAACGCGAAAAATTGTCAAAAGGAACTAGTGTCAAATATGTCCTTGGAGATAATACCCGTATTCATTATTCAGATATTAATGAATATAAAGATGCCAGAGCTCTTCTTGATGCAATGAAGATTTCTGACAAAGGAGAAGAGATTACGGATCAAGCACAGGCACAGGGAAAACCTTACGGAAGTCTGGCAAAGATCCGGATGAAAGATGGCAGTGAACTTACGGATATGAAGGACACAAATAAGCAGTCTCAGGTAATAGAGATAGCGAAGATTGATAAAGTTCTTTATTATGCGTGTGATTTCTTCTATACGAAAGAAATCGGGAATCAGGTAGGACGTCCGATTTCCAAAGTTACGATGAACATGTACAAAAAAGATAAAAATGAAAAACGGAAACTGACCAAAAAGGCGCAGAGTGTAGAGGGAGCAAGTTTTGTAGACGATAGTTATTATACATTTGAAACTGGTGGTAATTATGTACCGGGAGTGGTTACCCGTCAGACACAAAATAGTGGTAAGTTTGATGCTTCCAGTTACAGTGGTGTTTTGTTTAAGGTAATTCACGAAAATGGAAATTTGTCTTCGATGATTGGTAAAACAGGAAATGAGGTTTCCGCAAAGATTCGTGAAATTATGGGTAACAAAAATATTACGATTCGATGTGAAGATAAGACCGCACCCGTAACCGGGGTTACAATCAAACAGAATGAAAATGTAGTGAAAGTATTTAGTTCGAATGATGCGAACTTGGAATTTACAATTCGGGTAGAGAAAAAGGTAGTGACACCGGCACCGACACCAGTGCCAACATCAGCACCGACATCGCCACAGTCAAATCCAGGAAAAAACGGACCAAGCGATGGGATTAATTAAACACCCACCCCCAAGGAGGAAAACAATATGCGATTATGTTATCATTGCATGCATCAAATAGAAGATGAAAAAGTACATACTTGCCCGGCGTGCGGAAAACCACTGAAAGTACGGCAGGAGAATGCATCGGAAATGCTTCCTCCGGGGACTGTATTAAAGGGCAAATTCCTGATTGGTTATTCGATTGGTTTTGGTGGTTTTGGTATCACTTACATCGGATGGGATCAGGTATTGCAGCGAAAAGTAGCGATTAAAGAATTTTATCCAAGACAGATCACGGAGAGAAATCAGGACGGCGTGACGGTAACCGTAACGGATGAGGGGATGAAGAACCGATTCCGGGCGGGATTGCAGTCATTCTTGCAGGAGGCGCGGAGTCTCGCGTCTCTGCAGGACACTGTCAAAGGTGTGGTTTCTATTTACAGTTATTTTGAGGCAAATGGAACCGGTTACATTGTCATGGAATATCTCGAAGGAATGGATGTAAAAAACATCTTGAAAAAGAGCGGTGGTACGAGGGAGTACGAGTGGTGCCGCCAGGTGATTTTGACAGTGTTACATACACTCCGTGATGTACATCGTCAGGGAATCCTGCATCGTGATATTGCCCCAGACAACGTATTTATCACAAACGAAGGTGTAATTAAATTGATTGATTTCGGAGCAGCGAAACACACTTCCGATTTGATCAATACACGGTCGGATATCGTTTTGAAAGTTGGCTATGCACCGATTGAGCAGTATTCAAAGACTGCCAAGCAGGGACCATATACCGATCTGTATGCAGTTGCAGCCTTGTTTTATCGTATGCTGACAGGCAAGAAACCGGCTCCGGCAAATGAACGTGTCAATGAAGATACACTCGTGCCGCCATCTACCCTTGGTGTGTCAATTCCGGAGCAGGCAGAGATGGCGATTATGGTCTGCTTAAACATTTATCCGGAACATCGTTTGCAAAATGCAAGCGATTTCATGGAGGCGCTTGATGGCATTGGATTTGAACCCAAATACGAACCGGATTGGATTCTTCCGTATCAGCTCATGATTGAAAAGAAGGAAAGCAAGTTTACAAAACTGTCGGCTCCGGTCAAAGGATTGATTCTATTTGGCGTACTTTTGATCATTGCAGGTGGCGTATTTGCTGCCAGCAGAGTATTGACAAATAAAGACAGTGTCGAGGTTGGAGAGACATCTACTAGTTTTATGCCAGACTGTGTAGGGAAGTCGAGCGAAGAGGCGATTGCAAGCCTTCAGGAAGCAGGCATTCCATTTAATGAAAAACTTACCTATGAGTATAATCCGGACACGGAAAAAGGAAAAGTTATATCGCAGAATATACGGGCAGGTGTTATTGTACAGGAAGAAGATGTCGTGAACTTAACGGTAAGTGGTGGCGACAGCACATTCACGATGCCGGATTTATCGACAATGTCACGAGATGATGTGAAAAATTTCTTCGAAAGCAAAGGAGTTCCTGTTACGCTGGAAGATACTTTTTCAGAAGAAGTTCCGAAGGATCAGATGGTCTTGCAGTCGATGGCAGCAGGCGAAGATTATACGATTGGCGATGCATCGATGCCGGCAATCACGGCAGCTTATTCACTTGGCAAAAAAAGTGATTACGATGTAAAGATGCCGAACCTCAAAAATTTGTCGGTAAAAGAGGCAAAGAAGAAACTGCAGGATGCCGGACTTACGTTAGAAGTCAGCGTGGAAAAAGATTCGGACTATAACAAAGTGAAAAAAGGAAAAGTCTGCGATCAATCGATTTCGGCCGGCGAAAAGGTGAACACGATTGAAAATAAAGGTGATGAGGTAGTACTTTACACCAGCATCGGTCCAAAGCCAACGCCTAAACCAACGCAAAAACCGGTAGTGACATCGAGACCATCATCAAATAGTAGTTCAAGAAGCAACAGCAACACGGATAATGATCAGTTTTCAGCGATAAATGGTTCAGGTAGCAAAAGAAGCAGTTCGGCGAGTTTTGCTACAATAAACTAGAGAAAGTGGTGAATAACATGGCGAAAAAGTTTATAGATCCTAATAAACTTTGTATGGGCTGCATGACGGAATTGGCAGACCCGTCGAAGCCGTGTCCGCATTGTGGATTTTGGCTGCCCAAATATCAAAAGCCGGCAAACAGTCTTCCGCCGATGGAGATATTAAATGGAAAATATTTGGTCGGAAAAGTGATCGGTGTAGGTGGTTTTGGAATCACCTATATCGGATGGAATTTATTCCTCTGTACCAAAGTTTGTATCAAAGAATATTTTCCGAAAGGAGTCGCATTCCGGCCGGAAAATCATACGGGCTCGCATTCCTATGGATATACACAGTATAGTGTGGATGTATATACAGAACACAAAGACAAGTCAATGACAGCTTACATGGGCGGTTTGAAAACATACATAAAGGAAGCGGAAAATCTGGCTAAGTTTTACACGATGCCGGGAATTGTGTCGGTAAGAGATTTCTTTTACGGAAATCGGACGGCCTACATTGTGATGGAATATCTGCAGGGAATTACATTGAAGCAGTATGCGCGAAATTCAGGCGGGAAATTGAAACCGGAGCTGCTGTTTTCGGTGTTGCGGGATGTGTTTAGTGCGATGAATACGGTTCACAAAAGCGGAATCATTCATAGAGATATCAGCCCGGACAATATTATGATTGATAACCGGTACAAGGCAAAAGTCATTGATTTTGGAGCGGCGCGCGATTATCACACGAGTGAAGATAAATCTGTTTTGCTGAAACATGGATATGCGCCGGTCGAGCAGTACGACCGCAATGGCGAACTGGGACCGTGGACAGACATTTACAGTTTGGCGGCGACCATTTATTATCTGCTCAGTGGGATTAAGATTCAGCGGTCGATCGAGCGGCAGACAAACGATCAGGTACAATTGCTTCAGGTGATCGGGGTGCCTGTCACCGAAGAGCAGGATCTGGCGATAAAGAAAGCATTGAACATTGACAAAAAAGATCGTTTCCAGACTATGGCAGAATTTTATCAGGCATTGTATGGCGAGGCGTTGCCGGGAGAGCAGAAAAAACCGGAAGCACAGAAAATGCAGGCAACACAAAAAACGCCGGAAGGGCAGCCAAATGCAGGTGTGCCGGGAGCATTTGGTCACAGGCAAAAACCGGTGGGAAATGCGATCGATGTAGCACAAAAATACATAGCAGAACACGGAGAGCATACAGATGGTAACAGCGGAATTAACGGATAATCCCTGGATTAAAGGGGGAAAGATCGGCCGTCGTTATACCCTTTCGCAGATGGTTCTGGCAAAACCGGAACAAGTGATCTGGAAGGCGACGGATGAAAAATTAAATATAGAATGTTTTATTCTGTACGCCGTTTCGGCTTCGCGGAGCGAACTCCGGGAGATTGCATGGAACATGATATGTCATGAATCTGAGCCGGGATGTCCCATCGTTCATGGGATGTACCGGGCAGCAGGAAGAGATGTTGTCATTTTTTCCCGTGGAGATTCAAAAGATATGGGAAGCGGCATAGAGAAATGGCTTACACCACTCAAACAGAAGCCGGAGGCCATCGAAAAGATCGCAAGTTCTCTGCGGCCGGAACTCGAAAAACGGATTCTGCCGGCAGGTTCGATATTGAACCGCCGTTATGAAATCGTCGCCCCGCTGGGAATCGGTGGTTTTGGAGTGACCTATCTGTGCATCGACCGTATTTTACTGCGGAATGTAGCGATAAAAGAGTATTTTCCGGAAAGTTATGCGGTGCGGGAAGGCAAATTTGTTTCGGTTGCTTCCACTCAGGCATTGGAGGCTTTCCGAGGGGGATATCGAATGTTCTGGCAAGAGATTTTGCTGACGGTTCGCATGAATGCACAGAAAAATCTGCCGACGGTGTACGATGTTTTTGAAGAAAACGACACTGCGTACATGGTAATGCGGTACGAAGAGGGAGAAAGTGTCGGCCGCGAATATCGTGCAAGGAGTTATATCGCCTATACGCCAAAGAGGATGTGTGAATTGATTCTGCCGATGTTAGACGGACTGCAATATCTTCATCAGTATCATGTATTACACTGTGATATCTCGCCGGCCAATATCATTCACAGAAAAGATGGCGAGATTGTACTGATTGATTTTGGTTCGGCAGTGGATCAGATGGATAAAAATGCACTGTATAATGTAGCAGTATTAAAGAAAGATTTTGCGGCTCCGGAGCAGTTTATCAATGCAAAAGCCGGATATAAGGTAAAAAAAATCGGTCCTTGGACAGACATTTATGCGGTAGGAGCGACGATGTTTTATCTTCTCACAGGCGAGAAAGCAGCAGATGCATTGACGTGCATGGAGAAAAAAGAAAAGCTGCAGCTACCAGAAGAATTCGATGGAAAGTTGAAAAAAGGATGGCTCAAACTGATCCGGCAATGTATGGAGATTGAGCCGGAAAAAAGGATTTCTTCGGTAGAAGACGTGAAGAAACAGATGCAGAAACTTTTAAAAAAGGAAAAGTAGGAGGTAGTTGAGATGAAAAAACAAAGATTACGATTGTGGCAGTTTGTCATGCTGCTCATACCGCTGGTGGCATTACCGGTTATCATGTGTTTTCCATTTTATTCTTTGAATAAAAATGTAGCCAAAGACACGATGCAGGATGTGGTGCAGAGCATAAAGGAAGATTTACAGGACAGTTCTTCCGAGTACAAAGACCAGTTATTGGATTCTTTTGACGAAAACCTGAGTACGGATAAGTTAGAGGAAGCATTGGATAATTCGTTAAATGGCATGGACTACGACGAGCTGCTGCGACAGAGTGAAAAAGTATGGGGAGTCAATCTTTCTTCCGTCTCCGGCTGGAATCTGCTAAATCTGAAAGTGGATTTTTCCGTGGATAAACTGCTGGATCTGTTGAATGAAGATGGAAATTCGGATTCATTGACCCAGTTTATCGTCAATTCCGTCGCGTCATCAATTGAAGATAAAATGAATGATGCGGTTAATTCGGCACTTTTTCCGGCGCGGCTTATCACATTGATCATGTTTTTGGTGTGCATCGTGATGATCGTATTGCTTGTACTCAGTTACATTCTGAAGTGGAACAAATTTATTGTGACACCGGGAATTGCATTTTACGGCGGTATAGAGATTTATTTTGCCACGCTGGCGATGTGGAGTGTCCCGGGAAGTATCGGAGCATCGGTAAGTAAGGGATTTAATGGGGCATTGGAAGATTTTTCTGATCTGATTTCAAGCTTTACCGGAGAATCGAATTTGTTCAATCCGGATGATTATACGAAGTATGGTGATATCGTCGGTAAATTTGTCGGAAAGGTTGTAATGTATTATTACAAAAATATGGTTTCCGTCGGCTTTTGGCTGTTACTTATCGTCGGTATTCTTACAGTTGTGACGGCTGCTGTGGTGATGATATTCTGCAATGGCGCAAAGCAGAAGAGAACGATAAATGTCTGGGATGGCCCGATGCACGTTCCGGGAATTACAGGCATCAAAGGAATGTATGCAGGTGCAGACATTGCCCTTGAAAATACAGCGATTTCGGTCGGCCGGAGTCCTCAGCTGTGCCAGATCGTGGTAGAGGATCCGCAGGTAAATGACAGAGAGTTTACGGTATATTACAATGTTGTAAATCAGGAATATATCGTCGACTGGAATGTGCGAAATGGCTGGTTTGAAAAAATTCTTCCGCCGGGTTCGCCATCGAATTATGAAATCAATGAACTGCAGCCGGGGATGACATATCAGTTAAAGCCGGGAAGCCGAATTATGATCGCAGGCGGCAGGGAAGGATTTTTATTAAAGTAACAAGGGAGGCAAAGGGATGATTCACATTGGAATTTGCGATGATGAAGAAGGCATGCAGAAGCAGATTTACGATATCGTACAGCATGAACTTTTCAAATACGACGATGCGGAATATACATATTATTCTTCCGGAAAGGAAGTAATTGAGGCGATCGAAGCGGATGATTTTTACTGCGATCTGCTTCTTTTGGACATCAATATGCCGAAGACGGATGGATTAAGTACAGCCAAATACATTCGGGAGTGTCAGGTGGATGTGGATATTATCTTTGTAACCGTATCGCAGGAACATGTCTTTGACGGCTATACATTTCAGGCATTTTCCTATCTGCTCAAACCGATTGACCGCGGGCGTTTGTCGGATGAGATCAATCGCTATATGCTGCAGAAAACGAAACATGCGGAATGTCTGCACATTACGATAAATGGTAGAAAAGAGCAGGTTTTTTTGGACCGCGTGGTCTATTTTTCCGGCGAGGGAAGAAAGGTTTTGATTCATCAGCGGGGCAAAGAAGAAGTCGCCTTTTACGGAAAAATAAGCGATGTGGCAGAAGTGCTGAAAGAGTGCCATTTTATACGCTGCCATCAAAGTTATTTATTGAATCAGCGGTTCATAAAAAATTATTCCAAGACAGAGATTGAGTTGTCAAATGGAGAATGTATCCCGGTCAGCCGTAAGTATGTCAGTACGATAGAAGAATTGAAGAAGAAAGGGGAGTCGGTATGAGTGATTTTACTTATGAAAATGATGTGAGCACGATGTCCGTGACAAGAAGTCTGGCGATGTCATCTGCGCCGGCGGGCGGTCTTGTCTGTATCGGTGGAGCGCAGATCGGAACGATGATCACATTGCTTTCGGACAAAACGGTTTATGTAGGAAGAGATGCGACAAGATGTCAGCATGTGATTACAGATGCAAAGGTAAGCCGGGTTCATTGCAGCTTTACCTATGTCGGAACGATCAATCAGTACCGTGTCGTGGATCAGTCGAAAAACGGAACATTTTTGGAAAGCGGGGAGCGCCTGGTAACAGGTCAGGAGTATTATCTGAAACCGATGACCAAATTGTATATAGCAAATGAAAACAATGTTTATCAATTAAGATGAAAAAACATATCATGCAAGGAGGAGATGCAAATGAGATTTTGTACATCATGTGGAACACAATTACAGGACGGCGCACAAGTGTGCCCGAATTGTGGACAAAGAGTAGTTGGAGTAAATCCGAAACCGATGGGTGGAGGCCAGCCTGGAATGGGTGGTCAACCTGGGATGAATGGTCAGCCTGTAATGGGAGCTCAACCGGGAATGTATGTGAGAACACGGTCAAGAATTGACAATATTTTTTCGTCGTTGGTTTACGATAAGACGACGGGAAGTATAATGGAGTTTTCGCTGTGGTGTAGTGTTTGTCTGGGGGTGCTGCTGTTATTTTTGGCAACCATTTTGACCGGGGATAAGGAAGTTTTATCGAGATATACGGATGGCTTTCGCTTGCTGTGGCTCTTTACGATGCTGTTTTCCATCGGACTTGGAGTGACTATGGTATTTCGTAAACTCAAACCGATTATGTTGTTTGGTGCGGAGATTGTGCTGCAGCTGATTATGTTTATTACATATTATGCTACTGTAATGGGAAGATTTTCAGACCTTCCAAGAATGATGGATAGAAGAAAAATTGAGGTAGAGGGAACTGGAATCATCATTGCATTTTTTGTAATTACTTTATTGGTTGTAATAGGAATAATTGCATGCAGTAGTATTCATTTCTTTTCACAAATTAATTTAGGAAAAGTGACAGCTATTTTAAGTATGGTATATAGCGGATTATTATTTGTGTTGATGGTTTTATTATATTTCTGTCCGTATATCGAATACGATGATGAAAAGTATCGGTTGTTTGCGCGTGTAAGAGATTACGATATTCCAAGTGGATGGGGATTTACCGGCAGCTGTTTCTGGCTGGGAAGCATCGCATTCCTGCTTATCAGCGCAGCAATTACCGTATACACAGTGATGTTCTTTGGGGGAGTTATTGACAATCGTAAAAATAAAATTTATGTTTTGTCCGGCGGTATATCAGGACCAAATTCTCAGAGAATGCCGGCGATTCAGTGCGTCCAGGGAAGTTATCCGGGACAGATATTTAATCTGCAGAACGCAGAATTTTCTATGGGTTCCCAGCAGGGAGTAAATCTTGTGATTCCGGATACGCACGTCAGCCGAACACATTGCACAGTGCGATTTAACTTTAGCAATGGAATGTATGAAGTAAGAGATCTGTCGACAAATGGAGTGTATCTGCTGAACGGAGTTCGTCTGCAAAAAGGGGTATATACGCCACTTCAGCGTGGTACGATTTTCTGTCTTGGAAGTGTAAATCAGCAGTTCAAATTGCTGTAGAAAAGAGGAAGTATGCGTTATTGTAAAAATTGTGGTGCCGCCGTCGACGATGCGTATTCTTTCTGTGCAAACTGCGGAGCACCGATGACGAACAATAAGATAACGGTTTCGAATGCTAGAGATTTAAGCCAATCCGGGATGACACCTCCACCGAAACGATCGAAAGGTGCAGTGATCGCGGCCTGTGTTTCCAGTGGAGTAGTGGTCATTATTTTGATCGCATTGGTAATATTTGTATTTTCCTCGGACAACCGCAGCCGGCGGCATTCTTCGAAGGACGACGACAAAGCGCAGGAGACAGAGGCTCCGGAGGTTAATGTGCCGGGAGAATTGAAATTTACGGCGCAATCCTATGAGATCGAAGTCAATCAGGAAACGGATATGTCAAAATACCTGACTTGTCAGGGAATTGATCCGGCCAATGTAGTGTGGTCGGCAAATTCCGATCAGGTTATCGTAGGAAGCAACGGCCGAGTTGTTATCAATGATTACAGCGTCAATAGTGTACTCACGGCGACAGACAAAGACGATCCTTCGATTACGACGAATTGTGCTGTCGCGACGCGGTCTTCTCAGGATGATCTGGTATACCGTGTACAGGGATTAAATGGCGCTCACAAAGAAGATGTGACTTCGGATCAGGGCGTTGTCTCGGTCGCTTCGACGGCGGCAGATGATTATAATATCGATCTGACTCCGCAAAATAAGCAGCCGGCCAAACGGAGCAAAAAATACAAATGGGATAGGAAATTGTTTTACACATTGGAAGATGTTTCACAGGAAAGTGACAAGGATGGAAAAATCAATTCCTATCGGATTGAAAAGAAGCAGTTTAAAAATGCAAAAACCGGCAATCAGATGGAGTACGAGATTTACCATAATCCGAAAACGGATGTGATCAATAAGATCGTAAGCATCGAACATATGGATAAGATTCTGGAAATCACGGAGTATTATTTTACGGATAAAGGTGCTGTCAATTTTGTATTTGTGCACAAGGATGTCAATTATGTTCCGGACTATGCACAGATTAGCAAAAAGGGCGAGCGATATCTTTTTCATAAAGATACCCTGGTAAACTGGCGTGTGGTAGATGACAGCGGCGAGCACAATTATTGCTATGGAAATGCCGAGAAGAAGGCACTTAGCGGACATGCGGGTATCAAAGAATATGCCAAATGCAGCAAAGAACGCCAGAATCAATTTGACGAAAAAGAGATTCAGGTACTTAATGCCGCTTATAACACATTGAATAAAGTGACAAGTTCCGAAGGCGTCAGTTCCATCCGCGGTTATGTAAATGACCAGAATGGCGATGCGATGAATCAAGCATCGGTAAAATTGCAGTCCACGGATTCCGGCTCGGAAGTATTTCAGGGAAACACGAACGAGGAAGGATATTATGAAATTTATGTTCCGGCGCGCAAAATGAGTTATGAAATTTCATTTGAAAAAGAGTCCTATATGCCGGAAACATTGTACCATATCGATTCGGATACAGACCAGATCGGAATCTATCAGGAGACGATTTCGATGGCACAGCAGAATGAAAATGAATACGACTGCTATTTATCTTTTTACGATGCATTGAATCGTGATTCGGATGGCTATGGTATGGAACAATTGGAAAATGTAGATGTCAAGATCCGCAAAGGAGCAAATAATACCGATGGGGAAGCAGTATACGAGATGGAGCATATCGATTATTCGTGTACGGTAAATCTGCAGCCGGGAATGTATACGATTGAGATGACCCGCAACCAATACATGATTACGTATTCTTCGATTTTTGTATCGCCGGTGAGTGAGAATAATATTGATATTTATGCGACACCGGAATTGGGAAAAGATGAGTTTCGAATCGTCCTTACCTGGGGAGATACCCCACGGGATCTGGATTCGCATCTCTTTGTGCCGGCATCCTCCGAAGAGGATTATCATATTTGCTATTATAAGATGTCAAACAGCGATTATTCGGCAGCTCTTGACGTTGATGATACCGATGGATACGGACCGGAAACGACTTCTATCTACAAGTTAAAACGTGGTCAGTATAAATTCTATGTGGCAGATTTTACCAATTGTTGCCAAAATCAGGAAGAGAGTTACGAGATGTCAAATTCCAATGCGACCGTGCGCGTGTATGGGAAAAAGGGATTGCTTCAGACATTCTTTGTACCGACCAATCGCCCGGGAGTGATCTGGGAAGTATTTGAAATTCGCGATGGCAATGTCATCCCGACTCAGCGTTATTATGATGCGATTGGAAACAAGACTTGGTGGTCCAGTGCAAAATAAGACGGGCGATACCTACACAAGGAGGGAAAGAAATGAAAAAACAAATCATAGTGGCAGTTCTTGTGTGCGGTGCATGTTTTGCACTGTGCAGCTGCGGAAAGAACAAAGCTACGACGTTTACAACAGACGATATCGACACATTTGTTAATTCCGTAAATGGAAATAGCGGTTCGACGGATTCTTCCGATTCGGATAATTACGACGATGACAGTGATCTCTATGATTCGGATGGTTATGGGGATTATAATTCGGAGGATTCCTCGGCATGGGGGTTCTAAAAATAACAAAAAACAGGTTCTTTTTTACATATTTCAAAAACACCTGATTTTCTTGTTACAATAATGAAGAAAGAGGTGGAAAAAATGCAAAAAGGAACAGGGTTTTACAAGTTTGTGTCTGTTTGCTATTTCATATTAGCAGCTATATTTTCGGTGTGTTTTGCCGCCGCCGCATTAGCCTGGATTTTACTTATCATAGCATCTGGAATGCTGGAAGGCGGCATGACATTTGTGATAAATGGTGGATGTATTATGGTTCTTTCGATTCTGATGGGAATCCTAATGCTTCATATTCACGCCGGCTGCATTTTGTGGGATTTGGAAAAAAGAGATAAAGTGGTCTACACCTTTCATCAGATAACGGCGGTATTGCTTACCTTTACCAAGTTATGTATCGGAATCGTGGGACAATATCTCTTATCCAAATATCTTTTTCTTTGGATATTGTATGACTTGTTTATGCTGGCGACATCGATTCTCGGCATCGTAGCATTTAGCAAGATTAAGAAACTTACAAATTTTGTAAAAACAGAAAGCGAAATGAAGCAGACGACCCGCGAAAAGGACGTAAAAGATAATGTTCTTGTCCGGCAGATCGAACAGGCATTGGATCAGAAAAATGAGATGCCGTTACCGCAGGGAAAAAGAATCGGACTTCTGGCAATTGAGGGTGATTATCGAGGAAATTTTTTCCCGATGTTTCCTTGTGAAAAGCTGGTTCTTGGCACGAGTTTACAGGCAAGTAACATTCTGTTTCATGATCCGAAGATAAGCAGACAGCATTGCATGGTGGAATACATACCGGAACAAAAAATGTATTATATTACAGATTGTTCTACCAACGGAACATTTCTCAATGACGGCAGACGGATCCCGGAAAATACTCCGTATCCCTGCGCTCCATTGACAAGATTTTACTTTGGAACGAACCGTCAGATGTTTGAATTGGTATGATAATAAATTAAAAAAATGGAGGATAAAGTTATGGAACAAAAAAAGACAATGAACTTATGGCAAATGATCGCACTTGTCGTATTGCTGGCAGGGGTTACGATCAGTATGTTTTTCCCTGTGTTAAATCCGACAGGGCAAAAGATGGTAAGCAGCTTTGAAACTTTCTCACAAAATCACGAAGAAGATGAGAAGATAGGCGGAGCTTGTAAAGCTTACTTGAAGAAGATAGAGGATGATAGTAAGAGGGAAGATCAGGAAGTTGATTGTGATAAGCTTTTGGATAACTTAGAGGAAAAAGATGATAGTCTGACAGATGATGAAAATAAGCAGAGAAAAGATGCTTTGCTTTTTCCGGCAAATGGAATTGAGTTTCTGAATAAGAGTTTTATCTTGGATAGTGGAATGGATAAGATTAAAAACTATCAGGATAAAAAAGACGATGAACTGGAAAAGCATGAAAAAGCATATTTATCCATATATAATACCTATAATACATCTCGCGCAGTACTGGGATTTGTATATTTTGTTCCATTGGTTCTTATTGTTTTGGTAATCTTATCCTTTTGCTTAAAATGGAATAAAATGATTGCAGCTATTGTGAGTGGAATTGTTTCTTTAATAGGTGCAGCAGTGGCAGCCGGTTTATATTTTATGGCACCGAAATTAGTGTCTGTGGAAGAGGATTCTGTCAACACTATTGTACATAACTTTATTACTCAGAAAGATGTTTTTGATCTGGGATCCAACTATAAAGATTTTTCATCAGAACTTTTATCCGCATTATGGAATGCGATGCGTGGAAATGGACTCTTAATTACAGCAGTAATTTTTCTACTTGTTTTGGTAATGGCAATTATTACTATGGCAGTAGGAAATAGTCAGCAGGAAGTACAGTTTGAAGAGCAGAGACAGAATTATAACTCAAATATAAATGGTTATATGGATCAGGGAAACATTGGAGGATTTAACAATATTTCAGGTGCTGATATCCAGGGTGGCAACAATGGATTTGGTGGTTTCCAGGGGGCTGGAGGCTTCAATGGCACAATTTCAAATGAAAATAATGGATTTGGTTCAAGTCCGTTTGTAGTCGAAAAACAAAAAAAGAAAGAGCCAATTGTTCCGCAGCCTCCGGTTAAGAAACTGGGGCGTGTACGATGCATTGAAGGAAATTCCAATGTACCGGGGTATAAGTTCCCGGAGGAAAATAAGATCATTGTAGGGGCGAATCCGACGAGATGTCAGATTGTAATCAATGGTGCGCCACATGTAAGTAATATTCACTGCAGCATTCGTTTTAATGCACAGAGAAATACCTACATTGTAAAAGATCATTCGTCTAACGGAACCTTTGTCAATGGAGCAAGACTTCCAAAAGATCAGGCGATGGAATATCCGGCAGGAACGATTTTGTCACTGGCAGATGGAAGCAATAAACTCCGTTTAGGAGACTGATTTAAACAAAATAACAATTTTAGAGGAGGCAGAAAATATGCAGAAAAAGATAATGACTTTATGGCAAATGATTATACTGGTGGTACTGCTGGCAGCAGTTACCATTAGTATGTTCTTCCCGGTATTAAATCCTACAGGGAAAAAGATGGTAAGGTATATGGAATCATTCATGGAAAAGTATCAGGATGATGAGGAATTTGGCAAGGAATTTAAAGATGACTTAAAGATACTTGAAAATGAGAATGAACGTCAAAAAGCAATTGAGAGTATGGACGATGAATTTAAGGATGATTATAAGGGTATTAATCTTCCGATGAGTGGAATCCAGTTTATAAACGGAAGTTTTTGGACAAATGAGGTGGCTGGTGAAATGGATGATTACAAACAATTAGATTCATATGCAAAATATAATGCTTTGAGAGTTGTAATGATAATTGTTTACTTTACGCCACTGATATTTATCGCATTATACATACTGGCTTTCTGTCTGCGATGGAATAAAAATATAATGTCTGTGATCGGACTATGTTTTTCGGTAATTGGATTGGCAATAACAGGAATTTTCTATTTTTTTACACCATATTTCATAAAGAACGAAGTAGTAGATATAATGGGAAGCAATTATGAACATGTTGCGTTAGATGCGGCAAAAATGATGTGGAAAATTTTTCGTGGAGGTGGTCTTCTTACCACATTTATATTGTTCCTTCTTATCCTTGTGATGGCTATTGTTACTATGGCAGTAGGTACTTCTTATCCAGTACCGGCACCGGAACCATATCCGGTACCAGACCCAACGCCAATGCCGATACCGATACCGGATCCAATACCGATGCCAGCCCCAATGCCGGTGCCTGCACCAAAACCAATACCGGTACCGGAACCGATTCCACAGCCGCCGGTTCAGCAATTAGGCTGCGTACGGTGCATTGAAGGAAATGCCAATGTACCGGGTTATAAGTTCCCGGAGGAAAATAAGATTATTGTAGGGGCGAATCCGACGAGATGTCAGATAGTAATTAATGGGGCACCACATGTAAGTAATATTCACTGCAGTATTCGCTACAATGCACAGAGAAATACATACATTGTAAAAGATCATTCGTCCAATGGAACCTTTGTCAATGGGGCAAGACTTCCGAAAGATCAGGCAATGGAGTATCCGGCAGGAACGATTTTGTCATTGGCGGATGGCAGTAATAAACTTCGTCTGGGAGATTGATAATATAATTTAATAATTCAAAAATAACATAATACAAGTTAGTTTTGACATTTTTTCCTCAAGCAGATCCTTCTTTGGTATGCTGGATACAGAAACAAAGTAGAAAGTTTATCAAAGGAGGATTCTATTATGAAAGCGAAAATTCAAAAAATAATGATGGTACTTGTAGTTATGTTTTTTTCCGTTTTAGGAATGCAGGTAAGCGCAAATGCCACAAGCATTGTGGATCTGCAGAATAAATTTCCAAACGGAGCATATTGGAATCATGTTGTCCGAAGTGGGCACAGATATTCCGGCTATAATGATGTCGGTGGATGCAACAATCCGGACGGCTATACCTGGACGCCATGTAATACACATAACGGAAATGTAGGTGTCGGAGGGTATGACTGCAATTCCTTTAGCGGCGGTATGCAGTGTAATGGATTTGCAAAAAAACTGGGATATGATCTTTATGGCTCAACCTACACATCGTGGGGACGCGGTTCTATCGGAAATGCAAAATGCGGCGATGTCATTCATTATTATGGAGCAGGAGCAGATGCTTCTTATGGACATTGGGCGATGATCATTGGAAGAAACGGAACGACGATCACACTTGGAGAAGCCAATGCCGGTGGAAGATGTAAGATCAGCTGGGGACGTTCTATCAATACGACGAGCATGTCAAGTTATACGATTTATTCGGCACCTTGGACCGCAACTTACAATTCTGATACAGAGAAGCCAAGTATTGGTGATGTTCGTATTACAGACGTAAATAAAGATGGATATACGATTACTTGTACGGTTTCAGATAATGTCGGAGTGACAGCAGTAAAGTTTCCTTCCTGGTGTAATGATATACACACCGGTGATAACGCCGTATGGCTGGAGGGTTCTGTGAGTGGAAATACGGCATCCTGCAGAGTAAATATCAGCTCATTGAAGTCAGGTGCACGTCAAGGAAATTATATGACGCACATTTACGCATACGACGCAGCCGGAAATTGGGGAAGTAAAGCAATCTCAGATAGTTGTGTTTACATCGATCGTACCGCACCGGTGATCAAAGATGTAGAGGTGACAGAGGTTGATAATACCGGTTATACCGTAACTTGTACTGCGACAGATGATAAAGGGATCAATCGTGTGCAGTTCCCGACATGGACAGAGAAAGACGGACAAGATGATCTGTGTCAAAACTGGCAGACAAATGCAGCAGTGAGTGGAACAAAAGATGGAGATACTTATACATTCCGAGTAAAAGATTCCGATCATAAGTACGAAAGAGGGATATATCACACACATATTTATGCATATGACAATGCAGGAAATGTCACGATGATAATTGCGGATGATGTGGAAGTAAAAAATGATTTAACAGGAGATAAGGCAATTATTTATAACGGACATACTTACGTAAGATATGAAGATATTATGACATGGGATGAAGCAAATGCTTTTTGTAAAAAACATCTGGGTTATCTTCTTGCTATTAATACCGAGGAAGAGCAAAAGATAATGGAAGAATTTATCGCGGATGGAAAACGTTATTCGTATCATATAGGCATAAATGACACAGAAAAAGAAGGAAGTTTTGTCTGGTCAAGTGGTGAAAAAGTAACATATACCAATTGGGAGCCAAATGAGCCAAACGATTACGGAGAGGGAGAGGATTATGGTCAGATACGGAGAAAAAGCGGACAATGGAATGATAACAGTATCGCGGATCTTTCTTGCGGATTTGTCATGGAACTTCCGTTTGATGTAGAAAAGGTAAATAGTACCTTGCTTGGTGGTTTGAATCAGGTATTGGCAAAATGGCTGCATAAAGACGATTCTTTCGCAGAAGAAAGCAAACAGCCGGAAGAGACGCAAGCCAAAACACCGGAGACATCCGCGGCTCCGTCTCAGACACCTTCATCGAAAGAAACGATTGATAAAATAGCAGATTCACCGGAGGAAGATGACGTAATTTCAGATGATATCGAGGATGACGATTTTGTATTTGCAAGAAAGATTACGATAAAAAATCATTCCGGATATTACAAGATAAAAAGGCTGAGATTGAAAGCGACAGTAGATAAAAAGGCATCCATCAAAAAGATAACGTGGTCGAGCAGTAATAAAAAATATGTGTCGGTAAATTCCAAAGGGAAGTTGACGATCAAAAAGGCAGGCATCGGAAAGACAGTAAGTATTACGGCAAAGGCGATGGATGGAAGCAGAGTGCAGAAAGTGCTCAAAGTAAAAGTGATTAAAAAAGCAGGAAAAAGATTTTTAATAAAATTAAAAAAATAGAAGGGAGCGAAAATTATGAATTTGACAAGATGCGCACAAGGACATATTTATGACAGTGAAAAATACGATTATTGTCCACATTGTATGATATGGGAACCGACAGAAATGCCAGCACCGATGGTAACGCCTCCGGAGGATTCTCCATTGATGGATAATATTCTGCCGGAGCCTGTTTCGAATGAGGTGCAACCATTTATAATGGATACGCATAATGACTTTTGGACAAATCCGGATCCGGTTATTTTAACAAAGAAGGAGAGATACGAATCTAAAGTACTTAGTGTAATTGTTTACCCGGGTGGAACGAAGACAATCCGTCGTGTGACGTTTTCACCGACAGAGGAGCAAAGTACGATTTACATTACGGACATTCCATCACATAGAGTGGATGATGTGCATATTCGGGTATCGAAAGGATTAACATGTTTTTCGCAAGCTTCTGTGTATTGGGTTTCGGAGGAAAAAGCCAAAGAAGTAGAGGAACAGGAAAAAATGGCAGAGACCGAAGATTTACAAGAGAAAAAATTGTGGGAAAAACAGATGGAAGACATTAACGTGCAAAGCGGTTATTTGATGGAACAGTTTGATATGTGGGAGTCGATAAAAAAGAATTGCCGGAAAAAATTAAAAAAGCAAAAGAAAGAATGCAACGTCGAGGAAGAGTCTGCTAAATTTATGCAGATATTGGAAAAGCAACAAAAGATACGAGAGCAGCTTATTGAATGCAGAAATAAGTATGCGGAGCTGACGGAAGCAAATGAAGAGAAAACGGTAGAAAAGCACTTAAATGATTATGGGGAAAAGTGCTTGAAACTTGTTCTGCTTGCAGAGCCGGGACAGTCGTATTGTCTCGACATTGAGTATGAATCTCGTGAGGCGACATGGTCGCCCTCTTATGAAATTCGGGTAGAATCCGGAGAAACGCAGGCAAATGTCTATCTGTATGCGAATATTGATAAGACGAGCGATGAACCATGGGAAAATGTTAATCTTACAGTGTCTACAGGAATTACGCAGGCGTTTGATCCTTATATTCTGGAAGGGTTAAAACCGATGACCTTGGTAAAGAAGATTCCGAAACCTATGTTTATGCCGGAACCAAGTGAATTTCCATTGGGGGCACAGTTTGAAGATGATAAACAAATTGCACAGATTGGATCCGATGGCGAAATACCTTTCCCGTCACAGGCACAGAGTTCGGAAACGATTAATTTTGATATTGAACACACATTTAATCCGGAGCCAATTGAGATCAAGGAAACGGAGACATCTGTTCGCCATGAATATCATCTGCAAAATCAGATATCATTGTCGAAAAAGGTGAAAGAAAAGATCATCATTTGGAAACAGAAAATCAATGTGCAGCCATATTATTTTGCCATACCGGAAAATGATTCTGCAGAATATATGGCAATTCGGTTGACGGAATTGCAAAAATGCGATGTGCTTACCGGCAATGCTAAGGTGTATCTTGATGGCGAATATACGAGAACACTTTTTCTCACGCCGAAAGAACTCGATAAGCAGGTAGTACTGGGATGTGCCAAAGGCGTAACCGTAAAACGCACTCTTCGCAAAAATGATGAAAATGAAAAGAAATTGCAGGGAAAGACCATTGAAAATTATGAGTATGTCATAAGCGTAAAAAATGATCTGAAACGTCCTATCCGCCTGCAGGTATTGGATCGTGTTCCAATTACTTCGGATCCGGATGTACAGATTGAAGTGAAAACCTCCAGTGGCGCAGACATAAATTCCGGCACAGGAGTCTGCACTTGGAATGTATCACTTGAAGCGGAAAAGGATTGTGAGCTGGAACTTTGCTACACAATTACTCATCCGTCAAAGCAGAATTATGAATGCATATAAGGAGGAACGGAAAATGAAAGTGAAAAAAATAGTTACCCTGGCTCTGTGCTCAGCATTGTTGCTGAGCACGGGGGTGCAGGTGGAGGCAAAGGATTATTATAAAAAGGATTTCGGCTTCCCGGCAGAGGGGTATGAACCATATGAGTCAATGCAGGAACAAATGGAATCTTTGAGTTTGGATAACGGCGGTGTAGATAATATCCAAAAAGTATCTTCTAAAAGAGATTTTAACCGAGATGGAAAAGATGAAAAACTCGAACTTTGTGTAAAAGCATTAAAAAAAGCGGATAAAGCGAAGATGACAATTAAACTTAATAATAAGTTAGTTGCTTCAAAAAAGACAACAGCTGGAGATTATGAACTATCGACTTATCAATTAAGTGGAAAAACAATTGTTGTTTTGCAATGGGGATGGGATCAAAAATACGCAGGTGTAGTTTACGAATGGAAAGGAAATAAATTTAAAGAGATGAAATCATTAGCAAAGGAACATTTGCGTTTTTGTGTTGCAAAGGAAAAAAGCACAGAAAAAGAAGTTTTCTATATTGAATATAGTAAGCAGCTTTACAATACATATGGGAGAAAATGGCCGAAAAAAGTTTTGAAAAAATATAAGAAATATGCAAAAAGAAAATCAATTTCAGCTACACATATTACGTATGAAAAATATGCATATCAAGAAAATAGATTAAAGAAAATAGGAACCGATAATTACTATTATGTTTCAAATGCATATGAATGATCTTATATGAGATCATCATAAATATAAATAAAAATCAGGAGGAAAAAAATATGAAACTAGCAAAAAAACTTGTAGCACACTTATTGATGATAGCGATGTTGCTATCATTAGGAGCAGGAGTGCAATTCAGAGACACAACAGTAAAGGCAGCAGGAGATTACCGGAGTTTAGCTCAGAATTTACCGCTGAATGGAACTTGGACAGCAGACCAGTGGATTACGGATAATAATGATGAACAATGGTATAAGTTCACAGTGGCAGATGGTGGAAAATTGACATTGAAAATCATGGCATATATGAAATATGTTTATGTAGATTTATTCACGGAAGACTTGTCAACGGATATAATTAATGTAGATTATTTTGCATATGGCTCAGAAACAGCACCCTCAACAGAGACATATACAAAGGTGTTGAGTGCAGGAACATATTATTTAAAAATATCACGGGACACATACAATGGAAAATATAAATTATGTGCAGACTATGAATCGTATGGTTTGACAAATCAAGGAGCAGATTCTTACGATTCACCCCAAATATTGCCAATGAATCAAACGGTAACAGGTGCAATGACAGAAACCGATAAAGAGGATTGGTATCGGTTGAATGTTTCTTCTTCAGGAAATTATGTGATTGACATTTCGGCATACATGAGATATATGGATTTGTATTTATATAATCAAGATTTGTCAAAAGAAATTGGAAGTATAAGTTACTTTGGGGGAACTGAGACAGCTCCGGCACGTGTAAAAAAGAATTATACATTATCTGCAGGAACATATTATATTAAAATTACTAGAGATGATCGGGGTAAATACCTTCTTTCCTGGTCTGCTCTTACGCAGGAAAATTGTTCACATGATTACGATTCCACCTACGTATATGCAACATATTTGTCACAGGGATACCGTTTACATACTTGCAAAAACTGTGGTCATCAGTACAAAGATGAATTTTCAAGTAAAAAGGTATTGAATCAAGTGTCTTATCCATATGCATCAGCTGGCAAAAGAAAGATGACAGTTTCTTTCTGGAGCGTATCGGATGCAGATGGTTACCAGATTCGATATTCTACAAATAAGAAATTCAAAAAAGCTGTTAAACTTGTAAAAACAAAGTCTACGAGAAAAACAATTAAAAAACTGAAACGTAGAAAAAAATATTATGTTCAGATTCGAGCATATAAAAAAGTACAGGGTAAGACTGTTTACGGAAAATGGTCTGCAAAGAAAAGTGCAAAAATTAAATAATTAACTTCAAACAAATGTAAGCTCAGGTTGTTCTGGTTTCAGAGCAACCTGAAATTGCACATATTTGGGAAGGAGAATTCACATGAAAAGATATATACCTAAAATAATAGTAACTATATTATTGGTTGCATTATGTTTGCCGCTTAACATTGTGATAAGCAATGCTGCCTCAAAAGATGCAAAAAATGTTCGCTCGGCATACGCGTCCGTGCTTAAAAAGAAAAAATATTTGAATAATCAAGGAGATAGTTCCAAGCCATCTTTTGCCCTGGCAGATTTGAATGGAGACGGCGTCTCTGAATTGATTATAAGTTCAACAGATGACTTCCTTTCCAAGAAAGATTATTTTATGTATAAAAATGGGAAGGCAGTAAAGATAAAAACACCAAAATCTGATTTTTATCCTCTCTTTGGTACGTTGTATGAGATGCCATCTCGTGGAACGTATGCTTTCTACAGAGGCGGTCCGGGATTTGATGGTGAGAATGGAACCTTGGTAATGCCATATATATATTATGAGTACAAATTAAGCAAGGGAAAAATTAAATTGGTAAATGAGTTTGAGAAACGAGAAATTACCGACCGTAAAAATAGAAAAACAAATAAAATTACAAAAAATGGAAAGAAATGTTCGGAAAGAGAATTTAATAATGTGCAGAATTCCTTAGAAAATGAAATTGTTTTTGCGGCAAATACAAAAAGTAATCGCCAGATGAAAGGCGTTAATACGGTTATTAAAAAGAAAAAGACAACTGTAAAAAAGACAACGACTACGAAAAAAACAATTGATACTTGGAGTGAAATAAATTCTATTTAGAAATATTAAAACATATGTGCGAGGTGACAAATTATGAACAATAAATATATTTATGCAGTAATGTTAGTTTGCCTAATAGCTGTATTTCCAATAAAAAGCGTTGAGGTAAATGCAAAAAATTATTATGATAACCAATTTAATGCGTCATTTTATAAAAATGTACCATATGAACGAGTAGATGAAGAGGAAAAAGAATGTAATTCAAATTCAATTAGTTGCATTTGGATAACGGAAGATACAAAGGTTAAACGGGTAAGTAAATTAGCGGATTTTAACTTAGATGGAAAAAAGGAAAAAGTTGAGTTTAGTTTGAATGAGTTAAAAAAAGGAAACCAGGTTATTTTCAGTCTTAAGATTAATGGGAAAATAGCTGAAAAGAACAAAGTTAAGAACTCAGATTGGCTATTTTCTTGTTTCTCTACGTTCCGGCTAAATGGCAAAATAATAGCAGTGTTATATTATGGCGACAATGATCTGTCGGGAGGCGGAGCAGTTGTATATGAATGGACGAAAAGTGGCGTGTTAAAGAAAATTATGACCTACAAAACAAAAGGTTATTTACAAATTTATAAAGCAAAAAGCGCGAAAATGAAACAAGATTTATTTTTTATTGAAGATCGACAACAATTAAGTAATCATTTCGGAGAAAAATGGCCGGCAAACGTTATGAAACATTATAAAAAGTATGCTAGAAGTAAAGCGAATACAGTTACAAAGACTTCTTATGCCGGATACCGGTTTGTGAAGAATAAGTTGAAATTGTTATCGAAAGACAATTATTATATTGTTGGTAATGGTTATGATTAGACAAAAATAGCAAAATAACAGTCATTTTTTACATATAACGTAACAACACTTCCTTTTTTGATAATATAGAATCACAAACAGGAAAGGAAGTGTTTTTTATGAAAAATTTTAAATGTAATTTAACACAAAGAATGTTTTGTGTGATGTTGGCAATTGCAGTTGTTTTTTCTGGTCTGTGTATACCTCAAAATGCGAAGACAGTAGAAGCCGCATCACCAGTAGTTGAACAGGCTATTTCTTGGGCTATTTCAATAGCAAATGATAATTCTCATGGTTATAGTATGACATCACGTTGGGGACCGGATTATGATTGTTCTTCTTTTGTGATTTCCGCATTTCGCAATGCGGGTGTAAATGTGGGAAGTGCAACATACACAGGAAATATGCGGTCACAGTTTACACAACATGGATTTCAATGGATTCCCTGGAGTCAAATTGGAGGAACGTCAAATCTGCAGCGTGGCGATATTCTCTTAAATGATGCACAGCATACGGAAATTTACCTTGGAAATAACCAAAATGTTGGAGCACATTCGGCAAAGGGCCACCCGGAGACCGGAGATCAAACAGGAAATGAGATTTCTGTATCCGGATATTACAATCATCCATGGAATGGGGTATTGAGATATATTTCAAGTCAGACATGTAATTGTTCAACTGATTATGCCGGCGACTATTATGTTTCTACAAACAGTCTGCCATTGACGATGCGCAGTGGTCATGGAACTGGTTACAGTGTCGTGACTTCGATTCCCAAAGGCTCGACTGTACATGTGAGCCGCGCAAATGGCAGCTGGGCTCATGTAGAATGGAATGGACATAGTGGATATTGCAGTATGCAGTATCTAACAAGAGTTAGTTCAAAAAGTTATAATCTTCATGTGTGGGTATCGGATGCCAAAATGGGAGAAGTGCCATCAGATTTTGAGGTTGGAAATCGATATTATATTTGTTATGAATTGATTGATGAATCAACTGGAAAACGGGCAAGTGAAACAAGTAATATTAGCTATAATGCGAAAGAAACCGTTCGTAATTCGAAAGGAACTGTATTTGAATATACTTATCCGAATAGTGACAACAATTGGATTTCGTTTGTTTGTGAAGATGAAGACACTTATACAGGAACGGTTACAATCAGCGGCAATGTAGACATCACTTGTTCCGTATCTTTCAATGTGCGAACAGCATCAATACCACAAGCCAAAATCTGGCTTTGGAATAACAATGAAGGAAAAGAAATCGATTCGGTTACTGTCGGTGAAAATGTGAAAGTAAGTTATCTGATCCGCGATAAAATAAGTGAGAAGAATCTGAATGATGTTACGAGCAAATGGACGCAGGGCGACGGCTATGTCGTGACAGTAAAAGTATATGATCCAAATAATAACGAAGTGAAAACAAAATCATTCAAAAATGAAGATCGTACTTGGACAGAATTTACACCGCTAAAAACGGGACAATATAAGATTAAGGTAGAAATCTCCGGCACATTAAGCGGAACCTTAAATAAAACCCTTACAGTAGATAAGAAAGTTGTTCCAACGACAACACCAAAACCAACGGCGACAGCGACACCAACAGTCACTCCGGAATCAACACCAAAAGCGACACCAACAGCCACTCCGGAATCAACACCAAAAGCGACACCAACAGCCACTCCGGAATCAACACCAAAAGCGACACCAACAGTCACCCCGGAATCAACACCAAAAGCGACACCAACAGTCACCCCGGAACCAACGCCAAAAGCGACACCAACAGTCACCCCGGAACCAACACCAATAGTTACACCAACGGTGGCACCAACACCAGTAAATTCTCCATCGCCAGATAAAAAGGACTGGAAAGAGACCGCAAAATTTGCGTTATCAAAATTGCATTCTTTTATAGCTGGAGAGGACGAAGATGAATTTACAGATGAAATTAAAGTTGGGAAAATTTCTTTGAAATACGTTAAGAATCTCAAGGGAAGAAAACTTTTGCTTCGCTGGAATAAGGACGTAGATGTTGATGGATATCAGATAGAATATTCTACAAATAGAAAATTCAAAAACAGCACTGTTTCACATGCAAAGCGGACAAGTGGTACAATTCGGAAACTGGATAAAAACAAAAAGTATTATGTTCGAGTTCGTGCCTATAAGTGGGATGACGGAGAGAAAGTTTTTGGAAAATGGAGCAAAATAAAGAAAATTACAGTAAAACGATAGGAGGTACATAGTATGAAATGTCCAAAATGTGGTACATTGTTACCAGACAATGCGAAGCTTTGTGGGGTATGTGGTCAGGCTTTTCAGCAGAGCCAGTCACAATATCAAAATTTCTTACGAAGGTGATAGTTTTATTGTGCCGATGAAAGGTTGTTCTTATGCAAGTGCAGATAAATTTCACAAGGATTTGAGAAATTACTTGGATAGAATTAAGAAATAATTGTGTCAGATCGGAGGAACATCAAAATGAAGAAAATGCTATGTAAAATTTTAATGCTTTGCTTTGTTGCAGGTGGATTGTTTATGTTTAATAATTCTAGTGCAGTATTTGCAAAACCAAAATATGAAGTGGTTTGTATTAATGCAATAAAAGGAAATACGGTCTATTATTATAAATGTAATACAGCAAGAGAAGAGCCTGTGGTAGTTGGAAAACTTAAGAAGATCAAACTATCAAAAAAAGCATCATTTTACATCATGCCGGAGGGCGAGGATTACTCTCCCGAAGCTAATCCGTATCGCATAAGTAAGAAAAAGATACAACAGAAGATTAATGCAAGCCGTAAATGGAATGGAAAAGGTTTTTATGTTGTTATCATTATCAAAAATGGTAAAGTTACTAAAATTCAAGAACCATACTGGCCATAAATGAGGAAAGGTCGCCAAATAGATTTTGCGGATCTGTTTGGCGGCTGATTCTCAAAAATTGAAACAAGGTTTATATATTACCTTGCAGGCAATGTTTATAACAATAAAAAGGAGGACATCAAAATGAAGAAAATACAAAAATTAAGTTTTTTATTTCTGCTTGCAGTCGCACTTATTTTTGGAATGCAGTTGAGTAAAAATCAGGCAGAGGCAAAAGTGCCGGCTAAAACGTTAAAGGAAATTTCACGTTTGATGAAAAGAAAATATGACTATTATGGTCAGCAGGGATTGTATAAAGTCCGCTATGCGAAATGGAAAAATGATCATTTTGTGTGGTATTGTGATGGCAAGAAATCAAATGATGATAAAGTCTATAAGATTAAGAAAGTAAATGCAAAAAAATATATTTTCTATTTTAAAAAACATGGGAAATACCGCTATGAAGCAGTGGTTAAAAATGGGAAGATTACGGAACTGACATATTATTTAGATTGGAAAGGAAACGATATTTCGACGTCGTCTTCTCTTGGATTGTTGGAAAATTAAATAGGATGAAAAAGTTCAAATTGGTAGTTGACATATCTCAATTAATAGTGTATTATCATACACAAGCAAGTAAATAATTTGAGAGTCTAATATCTATCATTCTATTTTTCTTGCTTATCGAAACTTTATACCCACATATTATTAGAAAGCAAGAGAAGAAAGGGATGGTATTTATTGGCAAAAGATTTAACAGAAAAAAATCTTGTGGAAGCCCCGGAAGTGTTTGCTGATATCAGTAATGTCAATCTGTATGACGGCGAGCAGGTGATCCAGCCGGAAGATCTGGAATTGCTGCCACAGGAAATGCACTACAAGGATAGCGAAGGGAAGCCTGTGAAAGTAATGGCAGATGTGCGGATGCGCTGGCGCAAAAATGGAACGATCATTGCTCTCATACAGATGGAGAACCAGTCAGAGATCAATAATATTATGCCAGTACGGGATTTGGGTTACATTTTCAACAACTACAATGAACAGATCAAAGAGCACAAAAGGGAGAACGAACGCAATGACAACTATTTCTATGCCAGAGAACTGGCAGATGATGACCGTCTGCAGCCGGTTATTACATTTGTTATCTACTATGGCAAGGAAGAATGGACGCGGCCGCTTAGCATCCTCGATATGCTGGATTTGGAGGAAGAAGAGAAAAAGAAGTTGCAGCCATTTCTCTTAAATCATAAGATTCATCTAATATCCTTGAGCAACTTGGATGAAAACGAGATAGAAAAGTACAAGTCGGATTTCTGGCA
>PPYE01233312.1_pt1 | contig 51202 bp, 59 predicted proteins | sample 1559881 | NCBI WGS metagenome assembly PPYE01 (sample SAMN08240022, study PRJNA423297) | Human gut metagenome, whole genome shotgun sequencing project.
TGTGGCGGCCTCAGTCCGGAACAATTTGAAAACAAGAACCTCGCTTAGGCCTGTGTCCATATTACGTGGGTAGGATCAATTTTCCCAAGCTTTTCAGTCAGCACCTGAATTTGTCTTGTGATTTTGGCTATTTCTGATGTTCCTTCCGGGGCGGAGTTGTTTGAAATAACGGTTGAGGTATTTCCCTGAATTGTGACAGACATAGATTTCTCCTTTTAAAAAAGCACTATCGGCATGCACAAAAAAATCTTTAATCGTATTTCTTGTGTCATTAATTGTTTGATGTTCAGATTGTTTTCCTCGCGGGCTGGCGCGCCTCAGAAAGTAAAGCTTGTTGACAGGGGTAAACGTTCGGCAATAATTTTCTGCCGCATGCGGGTGTTGCATAAAACGTGCTACGTTCCTTTATCGACAGGTCAGGTCACCGCTCACCCGCCGACGAGAAAGCAACACTGACATGCTAAAGCAAAAAATAGATGAATAAGTTGAGTTGTGCATATGTAGCCTGACCGTCACAAAGTATATGGTGTCTGTACCAGTAAGATGATGGCCGGACTCTTTAAAAACGCGCTGACCTGCACAATACAGGATGGACTTAGCAATGGCTGCTCCTGGCACAAAGCGGACAGTGATCACCGTTCTTACGACTACTTTCTGACTTCCTTCGTGACTTGCCCTAAGCATGTTGTAGTGCGATACTTGTAATGACATTTGTAATTACAAGAGGTGTAAGACATGGGTAGCATTAACCTGCGTATTGACGATGAACTTAAAGCGCGTTCTTACGCCGCGCTTGAAAAAATGGGTGTAACTCCTTCTGAAGCGCTTCGTCTCATGCTCGAGTATATCGCTGACAATGAACGCTTGCCGTTCAAACAGACACTCCTGAGTGATGAAGATGCTGAACTTGTGGAGATAGTGAAAGAACGGCTTCGTAATCCTAAGCCAGTACGTGTGACGCTGGATGAACTCTGATGGCGTATTTTCTGGATTTTGACGAGCGGGCACTAAAGGAATGGCGAAAGCTGGGCTCGACGGTACGTGAACAGTTGAAAAAGAAGCTGGTTGAAGTACTTGAGTCACCCCGGATTGAAGCAAACAAGCTCCGTGGTATGCCTGATTGTTACAAGATTAAGCTCCGGTCTTCAGGCTATCGCCTTGTATACCAGGTTATAGACGAGAAAGTTGTCGTTTTCGTGATTTCTGTTGGGAAAAGAGAACGCTCGGAAGTATATAGCGAGGCGGTCAAACGCATTCTCTGAACCAAAGCATGACATCTCTGTTTCGCACCGAAGGTGACACTTCTGCTTTGCGTTGACAGGAGAAGCAGGCTATGAAGCAGCAAAAGGCGATGTTAATCGCCCTGATCGTCATCTGTTTAACCGTCATAGTGACGGCACTGGTAACGAGGAAAGACCTCTGCGAGGTACGAATCCGAACCGGCCAGACGGAGGTCGCTGTCTTCACAGCTTACGAACCTGAGGAGTAAGAGACCCGGCGGGGGAGAAATCCCTCGCCACCTCTGATGTGGCAGGCATCCTCAACGCACCCGCACTTAACCCGCTTCGGCGGGTTTTTGTTTTTATTTTCAACGCGTTTGAAGTTCTGGACGGTGCCGGAATAGAATCAAAAATACTTAAGTAGCGCGCAGGGATAAGAGGGATGGTCCCTTAAAGGGGAGAGCTAATTATCCGGAAGGATTCTGATGATGAACATCGAAGAACTGCGTAAAATTTTTTGTGAAGATGGCCTCTATGCTGTGTGCGTTGAAAATGGAAATCTTGTTAGTCATTACCGCATTATGTGTTTGCGAAAGAATGGGGCTGCGTTAATTAATTTTGTGGATGCTCGGGTCACGGACGGATTTATCTTGCGCGAAGGTGAGTTTGTCACTTCATTACAGGCATTGAAAGAGATCGGAATAAAAGCTGGCTTTTCTGCTTTTTCAGGAGAATAAACTCATCTACAATCTTGCGCGGGGCTGAACTCCCGCTGAGTAACACCGTGCCACCGGAGAAAACCGATGGCACGCAACGCAAAATATTACAATTCTGATAATTCGCCCGTTCTTGCCTGCACGCACGGGCGGTATTCTCACGCATTCAAGTCTGAATGGTTCCAGCACCCTCCATGCACTGCAGAACAGGCCGAATGGCTGATTCATTCTTACCGCAGGCGCGGGTTCGAGGTTAAGAAAGCTCTCAGTCTCGACTATCGGCACTGGATAATCTCTGTCAGGCTGCCTTATTCCGAACGCCCACCACGTGCGTCCCGCACTTTCCAGCAACGGATCTGGAGGTAACGTGCGGGTATTACTTAGACCTGTTCTGGTGCCTGAGCTTGGGCTGGTGGTCCTTAAGCCGGGCCGTGAATCCATACAGATATTTCATAATCCTCGAGTGCTGGTGGAACCGGAACCAAAAAGCATGCGTAATCTGCCATCCGGAGTCGTTCCTGCCGTTCGCCAGCCGCTGGCGGAAGACAAAACATTGCTGCCGTTTTTTAGTAACGAACGGGTGATTCGTGCTGCTGGCGGCGTTGGCGCATTGTCCGACTGGCTATTACGTCATGTTACATCCTGCCAGTGGCCTAATGGCGATTACCATCACACTGAAACAGTCATTCACCGTTATGGTACCGGCGCAATGGTGTTGTGCTGGCACTGCGACAACCAACTGCGTGACCAGACATCGGAATCACTGGAGCTGCTTGCTCAACAAAATCTGACAGCATGGGTGATTGACGTCATCCGTCACGCAATAAGCGGTACGCAGGAGCGGGAATTATCTTTGGCTGAATTATCCTGGTGGGCGGTCTGCAATCAGGTGGTGGATGTACTACCTGAGGCTGTATCGCGTCGTTCGCTGGGATTACCAGCGGAAAAAATCTGCTCGGTGTACCGCGAAAGCGACATCGTACCGGGAGAGCAGACCGCCACCAGCATATTGAAACAACGCACAAAAAATCTTGCACCGTTGCCTTACGCCCACCAGCAACAAAAATCACCACAGGAAAAGACGGTGGTAAGCATCACCGTTGATCCAGAGTCTCCGGAATCTTTCATGAAGCTGCCTAAACGTCGCCGCTGGGTTAAGGAGAAATACACACGTTGGGTTAAGACACAGCCGTGTGCTTGCTGCGGTATGCCAGCCGACGATCCGCATCATCTGATTGGTCACGGGCAGGGCGGAATGGGAACAAAAGCACATGATCTCTTTGTGTTGCCTTTGTGCAGAAAGCATCACAACGAGCTGCATACGGATACAGTGGCATTTGAAGATAAGTATGGCTCCCAACTGGAGCTGATATTTCGTTTTATCGATCGCGCGCTGGCAATTGGCGTACTGGCGTAAGTGGAGAACGAGCATGAACCTTGAAGCCTTACCAAAATATTACTCCCCAAAATCTCCAAAATTGAGCGATGACGCTCCAGCGACAGGCACCGGTTGTTTAACAATTACGGATGTAATGGCAGCGCAGGGGATGGTGCAGTCGAAAGCACCACTTGGGTTGGCCTTATTTCTGGCAAAAGTTGGTGTTCAGGACCCTCAGTTTGCGATTGAAGGCCTGCTAAATTACGCGATGGCACTGGATAACCCGACATTGAACAAATTGAGTGAAGAAATCCGGTTACAGATTATTCCTTACCTCGTGAGTTTTGCCTTTGCTGATTACTCCAGGTCTGCGGCAAGTAAGGCTCGCTGTGAGCATTGTTCAGGTACGGGATTTTATAATGTATTGCGCGAAGTGGTGAAACACTACAGACGCGGGGAATCTGTAATCAAGGAAGAATGGGTGAAGGAACTATGTCAGCATTGCCATGGTAAGGGCGAAGCCAGCACAGCGTGCAGAGGGTGTAAGGGTAAAGGGATTGTTCTGGATGAAAAAAGAACCCGGTTTCATGGCGTACCGGTATATAAGATTTGTGGGCGTTGTAATGGAAACCGGTTTAGTCGTTTACCGACCACGCTGGCACGACGTCATGTCCAGAAGCTGGTACCAGACCTGACCGATTATCAGTGGTATAAGGGGTATGCGGACGTCATTGGTAAACTGGTAACAAAGTGCTGGCAGGAAGAAGCATACGCGGAAGCGCAATTGAGGAAGGTGACGAGATAAATGATTTTTGCTGAAGATGGCGACATGATGTTTGCATTTTTCAAAAAATATGGATAAAATTTTTTCAACGATGGGCTTTGTATACCCGACGTTAAGAAAAAGTAGAAAACCCGCTGATGAGCGGGTTTTGTGCTTTAAATGGGGCAATGGTAATGTTGAATCTCATCCCGGGACTCATGTCTGTTAACTTATTATTTAGCTGGTGACTTGGTTATTTGCCTGATGTTTAAAATGTTTTCTTCCAGTACAATGTCCCTAAACACAATGAGTCTGCTTATTATATTATTAGCAGAGCTATTACGGCCAAAGTACAGCATAAGCTTTTAAAGCCAATCAACCAGTCATCAAGACAGACGGGGTTATTCATAAAAACTCTCCATGTGTGATCCGATGGGGCCTGAAATTAAAGCTTTAATATAGCTCATGAAAGGTAAACATTGGCAGCTGAAGGGCCACGCAGACCATTTATCCGGCAAAATTCCACGCGTAATCCGGTGGTAATTTCTTCTGCATCGCGGAGATTGAGCGCTGAGACATGAAGCTGGACATCGATACGACCATCGGATGGGGTGATAAGACCCTTGCCGCTTTTGCCGTCAAAGGTTTTGACAATTCCTGTCATTTTACGGGACAAAAAAATTCCTTAATACTGATAACTTGGCGCACTATACACACGTTCCTGAAGAAAGCTATAGTTTTTTGATGGGGTTGAAGATGGCTGGATGTCTAAAATAAACATTGCTTCATATGTTCAACTATGCGTTAATGATTGCGTCGGTTTGAAGAACAGACGATATACGAAGTAGTTTACTAAAGCAGTTCTCATTTCAGGTGTTATTCACTTATTCCTTCTTTGAGTCTCTCCAATTAAGTACGAAGTCGTTTCTGTTATGCAAACCATTTATGCCGAAAGGCTCAAGTTAAGGAATGTAGAATGTCAAATAAAATGACTGGTTTAGTAAAATGGTTTAACGCTGATAAAGGTTTCGGCTTTATTTCTCCTGTTGATGGTAGTAAAGATGTGTTTGTGCATTTTTCTGCGATTCAGAATGATAATTATCGAACCTTATTTGAAGGTCAAAAGGTTACCTTCTCTATAGAGAGTGGTGCTAAAGGTCCTGCAGCAGCAAATGTCATCATTACTGATTAAAATTCATCGCTCGTCTGTATACGATAACGAAGAAGGCTGATGCCTGAGTAGAGATACGGACAGAGTAGTGAATATTGGATCTCTTTAATAAAAAGTAAGGAGGTCCAATACATGAAACAATGGCTAGCATATTTGGCAAAATCTTAATCAGGAAAAGTATGCTAACCATTGTGGTGAAGTGCAGGTTTGCTGCATGAATAGTTTTACAGCAGAAGCTAACTGCTGGCATGGCAAAACAAAGTGCGTAAGTGGATGACTCCCACAAAAAGCACCACAATCTCAAACCCGCTCAGGCGGGTTTTTTATTATCTGCTTTAAATATATTATTAAAATATAAAAAATACTTGTTACTAATAAAATCAATCAGGCTACAGCTTTAAGATTTGTCTGGAATACTTTGTTGCAATGAGGGTAGATCAAAAGGGCACCTTTTTGTACTCTTGAAAAACTGTGTTCTGACTCTTGGGTGCAGTTTGGGCAGGAACATTTAACGAGATAATTACGGCGTGATTTTGAGTTTTTACGTTCTGACATAGGCTTTTCCTGTATAAATGGCCGTATACAGTACACTAAATATGAAAACATTTCTCGTATTATTATTTTATATATGACTTTCTTTCAAAATAATTACCCACATTTTTAATGTGTATGTTTTTTTAGCGCCGTTGAGAACAACGTGTGCTGTCAAAACTACCCCGTAGACTCCGATCTTTTCAAACATATTGCACCATCCGTGTACATCGGGGTGAGGATATGAAATCAATGGATAAGTTAACAACAGGTGTTGCCTATGGCACATCGGCGGGTAATGCTGGTTTCTGGGCATTGCAGTTACTCGATAAAGTAACTCCGTCACAGTGGGCTGCAATCGGTGTGCTGGGTAGCCTGGTTTTTGGCCTGCTGACGTATCTGACAAATCTTTATTTCAAGATTAAAGAAGACAGGCGTAAGGCTGCGAGAGGAGAGTAATCCAATGACTCAAGACTATGAACTGGTTGTGAAAGGAGTCCGTAATTTTGAGAATAAAGTTACGGTAACTGTAGCCTTACAGGACAAAGAACGCTTTGACGGTGAAATTTTTGACCTGGATGTCGCCATGGACCGTGTTGAAGGAGCTGCGCTGGAGTTTTATGAGGCAGCAGCCAGAAGGAGCGTCCGGCAAGTCTTCCTGGAAGTAGCAGAAAAATTGTCAGAAAAAGTTGAGTCTTATCTGCAGCATCAGTACTCCTTTAAGATTGAAAATCCTGCCAATAAGCACGAGCGTCCTCATCATAAATATATATGAACACAAAAATCAGATACGGCCTGTCGGCTGCCGTTCTGGCGCTGATTGGTGCTGGCGCATCTGCTCCTCAGATACTTGACCAGTTTCTGGACGAAAAAGAAGGTAACCACACAATGGCATACCGCGATGGTTCTGGCATATGGACCATCTGTCGGGGTGCCACAGTGGTGGATGGAAAAACCGTTTTTCCCAATATGAAACTGTCGAAGGAAAAATGCGACCAGGTCAACGCCATTGAGCGTGATAAGGCGCTGGCATGGGTGGAGCGCAATATTAAAGTACCACTGACCGAACCACAAAAAGCGGGTATCGCGTCATTTTGTCCCTATAACATTGGCCCCGGTAAGTGTTTCCCGTCGACGTTTTATAAGCGGCTGAATGCTGGTGATCGTAAAGGTGCATGCGAAGCGATTCGCTGGTGGATTAAGGATGGCGGACGCGATTGCCGCATTCGTTCAAATAACTGTTACGGTCAGGTTATTCGTCGTGACCAGGAGAGCGCATTAACCTGCTGGGGGATAGAACAGTGAATCAGATATTCATGGTGATTTTTCTCGTGTTGTCAGGATTTATCGTCGGAAATGTCTGGAGCGACAGAGGATGGCAAAAAAAATGGGCGGAACGTGATGCTGCCGCATTATCACAAGAGGTAAATGCTCAATTTGCTGCTCGAATAATTGAACAGGGGCGAACTATAGCCCGTGATGAGGCTGTTAAAGATGCACAACAGAAATCTGCTGAAATTTCTGCCAGGGCTGCTTATCTGTCTGATAGTGTTAACCAGTTGCGTGCCGAAGCAAAAAAATATGCCATACGCCTTGACGCAGCGAAGCATACCGCAGATCTTGCCGCTGCCGTCAGAGGCAAAACAACCAAAACCGCCGAAGGAATGCTCACCAACATGCTCGGAGATATTGCAGCAGAAGCTCAGCTTTATGCTGAAATTGCTGACGAACGCTACATCGCAGGAGTGACTTGTCAACAGATCTATGAATCTTTAAGAGATAAAAAGCATCAAATGTAGGGTAATATTAAATCGGAACATTTACATCGCGGAATGTAAAATTTAAATAAAAAGGACTCTTCCATGAGCCAAAATTCCTGAAATCTTAAGGGTAAGATAAAAGGTCTTAATCAGAATGACACGTTATTATTAATAAATAAAGCTATTCTTTCATTGCTGTGTTTTTCTTTACAAAAGTAATCCTTGCTATGGGTGGTTAATCATGCGTTAATGGTGTTCTGGTTTGTTACAAATTTATCTGAAGCAGTCATTGTTATAATTTTATTATTTGTACCTCTTGAGATTTCCTTGTTGGTTTTTCTCTCTGATATTTTTTTTCGGACCATTCTGCCCAAGGGCTAATTTCTTCAAAAGGTAATAATTATGTCTAACAAAATGACTGGTTTAGTGAAATGGTTTAACCCTGAAAAAGGTTTTGGTTTCATCACGCCGAAAGATGGCAGCAAAGATGTGTTTGTCCATTTCTCAGCAATTCAGAGCAACGATTTCAAAACATTAACTGAGAATCAGGAAGTTGAATTTGGTATTGAGAACGGACCTAAAGGTCCTGCCGCTGTTCATGTAGTGGCGCTTTGAGGTAGACAATATTACAAACCATATTCACTTTAGATGCCCGTGTTGTCATGGTTCCCAGTATAGAACATCATCTTTTGATGTTTCTGACATGAATCCTTTCGGGGCAAAATGTATCTTTTGTAAATCAATGATGATTACATTTGATAATATTTCACAATACTTAAATGCCAGCCGTCTGTCGTTGGATTTAAAAAAGTGAAAATGAAGGCTCCTTCGGGAGCTTTTTTGCTTGGTATCTATTCGATGGATACTCACATACTACGGTAACATCATGAAAAAAATCATAGTTTTTTTTAACTCTGAACCTGCAGTGGTAGTGCCAGCGATGACTGGAGTTAACACCATCATGCGTGAATATCCAAATGGCGAAAAAACACACCTTACTGTAATGGCCGCAGGGTTTCCATCTCTGACCGGAGATCATAAAGTCATTTATGTAGCCGCGGATCGACATGTTACTTCAGAAGAAATTCTGGAAGCAGCAATAAGGCTCTTGAGTTGATTTGATGCTATTGTATTGATAATTCAGGAAAATTTTCTTTGTCTGTTTGTGTAAAATTTAGACTATCGTATGTTGATTATTGCGATGTTTCATCTTATCTTTTACACGTTTGCACCATATAATCGACTTACTGTGTAACTGGAAAGTCATAACAGACTAAAAGAGGAAATGATGAATATTGAAAACTTAAAAACAAAAGCAGAAGCAGATATTTCTGAATATATAACAAAAAAAATTATTGAACTTAAGAAAAAGACCGGGAAAGAAGTTACCAGTATTCAGTTTACCGCACGGGAAAAAATGACGGGTCTTGAAAGCTATGATGTCAAGATTAATTTAATCTGATGTATTCAATAATAAAATTTATCCATAAACCTCGTTTTTACGGGGTTTTGTTATATTTGAATGGTTCCGAATATCTAAATCACAATTGTTGATGGTTTTTATTAAACCAATGCAGTCCGGCTCAGGAGTGAGAGAAGCCGGACGTTATGGTTTAGCGTGGTAAGATCTGTGTAGTTTTCTGGATGCTTTCAGTAAATAGTAATGAATTATCAAAGGTATAGTAATATCTTTTTTGTTCGTGGATATTTGTAACCCACCGAAAAACTCCTGCTTTAGCAAGGTTTCTTCTGTATTCCTGTATTATCATTTTTTAATACAATATGAACATTCTCTGTGGCTAAATAGTAAATGTAATGTGAGACATTGTGACGTTTTAGCTCAGAATAAAACCATTGATAGTTTAAATCGTTTCGAACTTTATCAAATATTTGTTTAAAAATGACTACCTGATCCATAGATAAACCTTCCATGTGATATGAGGGGGCGTAGTCTGCACGATTATCTAAATTGCTTCAATCTGGTCTGACCTGTTTTCTGAGCAATTCAGTAATGTCACTCTTTTCTTTGTTTGCTTCAGAAGAAACTCTTTTTTCTGAGCACAGTCTCCGGCGGCAGGCTTCAATGACCCAGGCTGAGAAATTCCCGGACCCTTTTTGCTCAAGAGCGATGTTAATTTGTTCAATCATTTGGTTAGGAAAGCGGATGTTGCGGGTTGTTGTTCTGCGGGTTCTGTTCTTCGTTGACATGAGGTTGTCCCGTATTCAGTGTCGCTGATTTGTATTGTCTGAAGTTGTTTTTACGTTAAGTTGATGCAGATCAATTAATACGATATCTGCGTCATAATTGATTATTTGACGTGGTTTGATGGCGTAGATGCACGTTGTGACATGCAGATGATAATTATTATCATTTTGCGGGTCCTTTCCGGCGATCCGACAGGTTACGGGGCGGCGACCTCGCGGGTTTTCGCTATTTATGAAAATTTTCCGGTTTAAGGCATTTCCGTTCTTCTTCGTCGTAACTTAATGTTTTTATTTAAAATACCCCCTGAAAAGAAAGGAAACGACAGGTGCTGAAAACGAGCTTTTGGACCTCTGTCGTTTCCTTTCTCTGTTTTTGGCCGTGGAATGAACAATGGAAGTCAACAAAAAGCAGCTGGCTGACATTTTCGGTGCGAGTATCCGTACCATTCAGAACTGGCAGGAACAGGGAATGCCCGTTCTGCGAGGCGGTGGCAAGGGTAATGAGGTGCTTTATGACTCTGCCGCCGTTATAAGATGGTATGCCGAAAGGGATGCTGAAATTGAGAACGAAAAGCTGCGCCGGGAAGTTGAAGAACTGCGGCAGGCCAGCGAGACAGATCTCCAGCCAGGGACTATTGAGTACGAACGCCATCGACTTACGCGTGCGCAGGCCGACGCACAGGAGCTGAAAAATGCCAGAGACTCCGCTGAAGTGGTGGAAACCGCATTCTGTACTTTCGTGCTGTCGCGGATCGCAGGTGAAATTGCCAGTATTCTCGACGGGATCCCCCTGTCGGTGCAGCGGCGTTTTCCGGAACTGGAAAACCGACATGTTGATTTCCTGAAACGGGATATCATCAAAGCCATGAACAAAGCAGCCGCGCTGGATGAACTGATACCGGGGTTGCTGAGTGAATATATCGAACAGTCAGGTTAACAGGCTGCGGCATTTTGTCCGCGCCGGGCTTCGCTCACTGTTCAGGCCGGAGCCACAGACCGCCGTTGAATGGGCGGATGCTAATTACTATCTCCCGAAAGAATCCGCATACCAGGAAGGGCGCTGGGAAACACTGCCCTTTCAGCGGGCCATCATGAATGCGATGGGCAGCGACTACATCCGTGAGGTGAATGTGGTGAAGTCTGCCCGTGTCGGTTATTCCAAAATGCTGCTGGGTGTTTATGCCTACTTCATAGAGCATAAGCAGCGCAACACCCTTATCTGGTTGCCGACGGATGGTGATGCCGAGAACTTTATGAAAACCCACGTTGAGCCGACTATTCGTGATATTCCGTCGCTGCTGGCGCTGGCCCCGTGGTATGGCAAAAAGCACCGGGATAACACGCTCACCATGAAGCGTTTCACTAATGGGCGTGGCTTCTGGTGCCTGGGCGGTAAAGCGGCAAAAAACTACCGTGAAAAGTCGGTGGATGTGGCGGGTTATGATGAACTTGCTGCTTTTGATGATGATATTGAACAGGAAGGCTCTCCGACGTTCCTGGGTGACAAGCGTATTGAAGGCTCGGTCTGGCCAAAGTCCATCCGTGGCTCCACGCCCAAAGTGAGAGGCACCTGTCAGATTGAGCGTGCAGCCAGTGAATCCCCGCATTTTATGCGTTTTCATGTTGCCTGCCCGCACTGCGGGGAGGAGCAGTACCTTAAATTTGGCGATAAAGAGACGCCGTTTGGCCTCAAATGGACGCCGGATGATCCCTCCAGCGTGTTTTATCTCTGCGAACATAATGCCTGCGTCATCCGCCAGCAGGAGCTGGACTTCACTGATGCCCGTTATATCTGCGAAAAGACCGGGATCTGGACCCGTGATGGCATTCTCTGGTTTTCGTCATCCGGTGAAGAGATTGAACCGCCTGACAGCGTGACCTTTCACATCTGGACGGCGTACAGCCCGTTCACCACCTGGGTGCAGATTGTCAAAGACTGGATGAAGACGAAAGGGGATACGGGAAAACGTAAAACCTTCGTGAACACCACGCTCGGTGAGACGTGGGAGGCGAAAATTGGCGAACGTCCGGATGCTGAAGTGATGGCAGAGCGGAAAGAGCATTATTCAGCGCCCGTTCCTGACCGTGTGGCTTACCTGACTGCCGGTATCGACTCCCAGCTGGACCGCTACGAAATGCGCGTATGGGGATGGGGGCCGGGTGAGGAAAGCTGGCTGATTGACCGGCAGATTATTATGGGTCGCCACGACGATGAACAGACGCTGCTGCGTGTGGATGAGGCCATCAATAAAACCTATACCCGCCGGAATGGTGCAGAAATGTCGGTATCCCGTATCTGCTGGGATACTGGCGGGATTGACCCGACCATTGTGTATGAACGCTCGAAAAAACATGGGCTGTTCCGGGTGATCCCCATTAAAGGGGCATCCGTCTACGGAAAGCCGGTGGCCAGCATGCCACGTAAGCGAAACAAAAACGGGGTTTACCTTACCGAAATCGGTACGGATACCGCGAAAGAGCAGATTTATAACCGCTTCACACTGACGCCGGAAGGGGATGAACCGCTTCCCGGTGCCGTTCACTTCCCGAATAACCCGGATATTTTTGATCTGACCGAAGCGCAGCAGCTGACTGCTGAAGAGCAGGTCGAAAAATGGGTGGATGGCAGGAAAAAAATACTGTGGGACAGCAAAAAGCGACGCAATGAGGCACTCGACTGCTTCGTTTATGCGCTGGCGGCGCTGCGCATCAGTATTTCCCGCTGGCAGCTGGATCTCAGTGCGCTGCTGGCGAGCCTGCAGGAAGAGGATGGTGCAGCAACCAACAAGAAAACACTGGCAGATTACGCCCGTGCCTTATCCGGAGAGGATGAATGACGCGACAGGAAGAACTTGCCGCTGCCCGTGCGGCACTGCATGACCTGATGACAGGTAAACGGGTGGCAACAGTACAGAAAGACGGACGGCGAGTGGAGTTTACGGCCACTTCCGTGTCTGACCTGAAAAAATATATTGCAGAGCTGGAAGTGCAGACCGGCATGACACAGCGACGCAGGGGACCTGCAGGATTTTATGTATGAAAACGCCCACCATTCCCACCCTTCTGGGGCCGGACGGCATGACATCGCTGCGTGAATATGCCGGTTATCATGGCGGTGGCAGCGGATTTGGTGGGCAGTTGCGGGCGTGGAATCCACCGAGTGAAAGTGTGGATGCAGCCCTGCTGCCCAACTTTACCCGTGGCAATGCCCGCGCAGACGATCTGGTGCGCAATAACGGCTATGCCGCCAACGCCATCCAGCTGCATCAGGATCATATCGTCGGGTCTTTTTTCCGGCTCAGTCATCGCCCAAGCTGGCGCTATCTGGGCATCGGGGAGGAAGAAGCCCGTGCCTTTTCCCGCGAGGTTGAAGCGGCATGGAAAGAGTTTGCCGAGGATGACTGCTGCTGCATTGACGTTGAGCGAAAACGCACGTTTACCATGATGATTCGGGAAGGTGTGGCCATGCACGCCTTTAACGGTGAACTGTTCGTTCAGGCCACCTGGGATACCAGTTCGTCGCGGCTGTTCCGGACACAGTTCCGGATGGTCAGCCCGAAGCGCATCAGCAACCCGAACAATACCGGCGACAGCCGGAACTGCCGTGCCGGTGTGCAGATTAATGACAGCGGCGCGGCGCTGGGATATTACGTCAGCGAGGACGGGTATCCTGGCTGGATGCCGCAGAAATGGACATGGATACCCCGTGAGTTACCCGGCGGGCGCGCCTCGTTCATTCACGTTTTTGAACCCGTGGAGGACGGGCAGACCCGCGGTGCAAATGTGTTTTACAGCGTGATGGAGCAGATGAAGATGCTCGACACGCTGCAGAACACGCAGCTGCAGAGCGCCATTGTGAAGGCGATGTATGCCGCCACCATTGAGAGTGAGCTGGATACGCAGTCAGCGATGGATTTTATTCTGGGCGCGAACAGTCAGGAGCAGCGGGAAAGGCTGACTGGCTGGATTGGTGAAATTGCCGCGTATTACGCCGCAGCACCGGTCCGGCTGGGAGGCGCAAAAGTGCCGCACCTGATGCCGGGGGACTCACTGAACCTGCAGACGGCTCAGGACACGGATAACGGCTACTCCGTGTTTGAGCAGTCACTGTTGCGGTATATTGCTGCCGGGCTGGGTGTCTCGTATGAGCAGCTTTCCCGGAATTACGCCCAGATGAGCTACTCCACGGCACGGGCCAGTGCGAACGAGTCGTGGGCGTACTTTATGGGGCGGCGAAAATTCGTCGCATCCCGTCAGGCGAGCCAGATGTTTCTGTGCTGGCTGGAAGAGGCCATCGTTCGCCGCGTGGTGACGTTACCTTCAAAAGCGCGCTTCAGTTTTCAGGAAGCCCGCAGTGCCTGGGGGAACTGCGACTGGATAGGCTCCGGTCGTATGGCCATCGATGGTCTGAAAGAAGTTCAGGAAGCGGTGATGCTGATAGAAGCCAGACTGAGCACCTACGAGAAAGAGTGCGCGAAACGCGGTGACGACTATCAGGAAATTTTTGCCCAGCAGGTCCGTGAAACGATGGAGCGCCGCGCAGCCGGTCTTAAACCGCCCGCCTGGGCGGCTGCGGCATTTGAATCCGGACTGCGACAATCAACAGAGGAGGAGAAGAGTGACAGCAGAGCTGCGTAATCTCCCGCATATTGCCAGTATGGCCTTTAATGAGCCGCTGATGCTTGAACCCGCCTATGCGCGGGTTTTCTTTTGTGCGCTTGCAGGCCAGCTTGGGATCAGCCGCCTGACGGATGCGGTGTCCGGCGACAGCCTGACTGCCGGAGAGGCACCCGCGGCGCTGGCGTTATCCGTTGATGATGACGGACCACGACAGGCCCGCAGTTATCAGGTCATGAACGGCATCGCCGTGCTGCCGGTGTCCGGCACGCTGGTCAGCCGGACGCGGGCGCTGCAGCCGTATTCGGGGATGACCGGTTACAACGGCATTATCGCCCGTCTGCAACAGGCTGCCAGCGATCCGATGGTGGACGGCATTCTGCTGGATATGGACACACCGGGCGGGATGGTGGCGGGAGCATTTGACTGTGCTGACATCATCGCCCGTGTGCGAGACATAAAACCGGTATGGGCGCTGGCCAACGACATGAACTGCAGTGCAGGTCAGCTGCTTGCCAGCGCCGCCTCCCGGCGTCTGGTCACGCAGACCGCCCGGACAGGCTCCATCGGCGTCATGATGGCTCACAGTAATTACGGTGCTGCGCTGGAGAAACAGGGCGTGGAAATCACGCTGATTTACAGCGGCAGCCATAAGGTGGATGGCAACCCCTACAGCCATCTACCGGATGATGTCCGGGAAACATTGCAGTCCCGGATGGATGCAACCCGCCGGATGTTTGCACAGAAGGTGTCGGCATATACCGGCCTGTCCGTGCAGGCTGTGCTGGATACCGAGGCTGCAGTGTACAGCGGTCAGGAGGCCATTGATGCCGGACTGGCTGATGAACTTGCTCACGGACGCGAAGAACAGGCATGCGTGCTGGCCGAAACCCCCGGTATGACCGTGGAAACGGCCCGCCGTATTCTGGCCGCAGCACCACAGAGTGCACAGGCGCGCAGTGACACTGCGCTGGATCGTCTGATGCAGGGGGCACCGGCACCGCTGGCTGCAGGTAACCCGGCATCTGATGCCGTTAACGATTTGCTGAACACACCAGTGTAAGGGATGTTTATGACGAGCAAAGAAACCTTTACCCATTACCAGCCGCTGGGCAACAGTGACCCGGCTCATACCGCAACCGCGCCCGGCGGGTTGAGTGCGAAAGCGCCTGCAATGACCCCGCTGATGCTGGACACCTCCACCCGTAAGCTGGTTGCGTGGGATGGCACCACCGACGGTGCTGCCGTTGGCATTCTTGCAGTTGCTGCTGACCAGACCAGCACCACACTGACGTTCTACAAGTCCGGCACGTTCCGTTATGAGGATGTGCTCTGGCCGGAGGCTGCCAGCGACGAGACGAAAAAACGGACCGCGTTTGCCGGAACGGCAATCAGCATCGTTTAACCTGACCCTTCATCACTAAAGGCCGCCTGTGCGGCTTTTTTTACGGGATTTTTTTATGTCGATGTACACAACCGCCCAGCTGCTGGCGGCAAATGAGCAGAAATTTAAGTTTGATCCGCTGTTTCTGCGTCTCTTTTTCCGTGAGAGCTATCCCTTCACCACGGAGAAAGTCTATCTCTCACAAATTCCTGGACTGGTAAACATGGCGCTGTACGTTTCGCCAATTGTTTCCGGTGAGGTTATCCGTTCCCGTGGCGGCTCCACCTCTGAATTTACGCCGGGTTATGTCAAGCCGAAGCATGAGGTGAATCCGCAGATGACCCTGCGTCGCCTGCCGGATGAAGATCCGCAGAATCTGGCGGACCCGGCTTACCGCCGCCGTCGCATCATCCTGCAGAACATGCGTGACGAAGAGCTGGCCATTGCTCAGGTCGAAGAGATGCAGGCAGTTTCTGCCGTGCTCAAGGGCAAATACACCATGACCGGTGAAGCCTTCGATCCGGTTGAGGTGGATATGGGCCGCAGTGCGGCGAACAACATCACGCAGTCCGGCGGCACGGAGTGGAGCAAGCGTGACAAGTCCACGTATGACCCGACCGACGATATCGAAGCCTACGCGCTGAACGCCAGCGGCGTGGTGAATATCATCGTGTTTGATCCGAAAGGCTGGGCGCTGTTCCGTTCCTTCAAAGCCGTCAAGGAGAAGCTGGATACCCGTCGCGGCTCTAATTCCGAGCTGGAGACAGCGGTAAAAGACCTGGGCGAAGCGGTGTCCTATAAGGGGATGTATGGCGATACGGCGATCGTCGTGTATTCCGGACAGTACGTGGAAAACGACGTCAAAAAGAACTTCCTGCCGGACAACACGATGGTGCTGGGGAACACTCAGGCACGCGGTCTGCGCACCTATGGCTGCATTCAGGATGCGGACGCACAGCGCGAAGGTATTAACGCCTCTGCCCGCTACCCGAAAAACTGGGTGACCACCGGCGATCCGGCGCGTGAGTTCACCATGATTCAGTCAGCACCGCTGATGCTGCTGGCTGATCCTGATGCGTTCGTGTCCGTACAACTGGCGTAATCATGGCCCTTCGGGGCCATTTTCTCTCTGTGGAGGAGTCCATGACGAAAGATGAACTGATTGCCCGTCTTCAGGTGCTGGGTGAGCAACTGAACCGTGATGTCAGCCTGACGGGGACGAAAGAAGAACTGGTGCTCCGTGTGGCAGAGCTGGAAGAGGAGCTTGATGACACGGATGACGCTGCCGGTCAGGACACATCTGTCAGCCCGGAAAATGCGCTGACCGGACATGAAAATGAGGTGGTATCAGCGCAGCCGGATACCGTGATTGATACGGCTGCTCTGGTCACGGTCGTGGCACTGGTGACGCTGCATACTGATGCACTTCACGCCACGCGGGATGAGCCTGTGGCATTTGTGCTGCCGGGAACGGCGTTTCGTGTCTCTGCCGGTGTGGCAGCCGAAATGACAGAACATGGCCTGGCCAGAATGCAATAACGGGAGGCGCTGTGGCTGATTCCGATAACCTGTTCGATGCTGCCATTGCCCGCGCCGATGAAACGATACGCGGGTACATGGGAACGTCAGCCACCATGACATCCGGTGAGCTGTCCGGTGCTGTGATACGTGGTGTTTTTGATGACCCTGAAAATATCAGCTATGCCGGACAGGGGGTGCGCGTTGAAGGCTCCAGCCCGTCCCTGTTTGTCCGGACTGATGATGTGCGGCAGCTGCGGCGTGGAGACACACTGACCATCGGCGAGGAAAACTTCTGGGTGGACCGGATTTCGCCGGATGATGGCGGAAGCTGTCATCTCTGGCTTGGGCGTGGCGTGCCGCCTGCCGTTAACCGTCGCCGCTGAAAGGGGGATGTATGGCCATAAAAGGTCTTGAGCAGGCCGTTGAAAACCTCAGCCGTATCAGCAAAACGGCGGTGCCTGGTGCCGCCGCAATGGCCATTAACCGCGTTGCGTCATCCGCGATATCGCAGTCTGCGTCACAGGTTGCCCGTGAGACAAAGGTACGCCGGAAACTGGTAAAGGAAAGGGCCAGGCTGAAAAGGGCCACGGTCAAAAATCCGCAGGCCAGAATCAGGGTTAACCGGGGGGATTTGCCCGTAATCAAGCTGGGTAACGCGCGGGTTGTCCTTTCCCGCCGCAGACGTCGTAAAAAGGGGCAGCGTTCATCCCTGAAAGGTGGCGGCAGCGTGCTTGTGGTGGGAAACCGTCGTATTCCCGGCGCGTTTATTCAGCAACTGAAAAATGGCCGGTGGCATGTCATGCAGCGTGTGGCCGGGAAAAACCGTTACCCCATTGATGTGGTGAAAATCCCGATGGCGGTGCCGCTTACCACGGCGTTTAAACAGAATATTGAACGGATACGGCGTGAACGTCTTCCGAAAGAGCTGGGCTATGCGCTGCAGCATCAACTGAGAATGGTAATAAAGCGATGAAACATACTGAACTCCGTGCAGCCGTACTGGATGCACTGGAGAAGCATGACACCGGGGCGACGCTTTTTGATGGTCGCCCCGCTGTTTTTGATGAGGCGGATTTTCCGGCAATTGCCGTTTATCTCACCGGCGCTGAATACACGGGCGAAGAGCTGGACAGTGATACCTGGCAGGCGGAGCTGCATATTGAAGTTTTCCTGCCTGCTCAGGTGCCGGATTCAGAGCTGGATTCGTGGATGGAGTCCCGGATTTATCCGGTGATGAGCGATGTCCCGGCACTGTCAGATTTGATCACCAGTATGGTGGCCAGTGGCTATGACTACCGGCGCGACGATGATGCGGGCCTGTGGAGTTCAGCCGATCTGACTTATGTCATTACCTATGAAATGTGAGGACGATATGCCTGTACCAAATCCAGTAATGCCGGTGAAAGGGGCCGGGACCACACTGTGGGTTTATAAGGGGAACGGTGACCCTTATGCGAACCCGCTTTCAGACGTTGACTGGTCGCGTCTGGCTAAAGTTAAAGACCTGACGCCCGGCGAACTGACCGCTGAGTCCTATGACGACAGCTATCTCGATGATGAAGATGCGGACTGGACTGCGACCGGGCAGGGGCAGAAATCTGCCGGAGATACCAGCTTCACGCTGGCGTGGATGCCCGGAGAGCAGGGGCAGCAGGCGCTGCTGGCGTGGTTTAATGAAGGGGATACCCGTGCCTATAAAATCCGCTTCCCGAACGGCACGGTCGATGTGTTCCGCGGCTGGGTCAGCAGTATCGGTAAGGCGGTGACGGCGAAGGAAGTGATCACCCGCACGGTGAAAGTCACCAACGTGAGACGTCCGTCGATGGCAGAAGATCGCAGCACGGTAACAGCGGCAACCGGCATGACCGTGACGCCTGCCAGCACTTCGGTGGTGAAAGGGCAGAGCACCACGCTGACCGTGGCATTCCAGCCGGAAGGCGCAACCGACAAGAGCTTCCGTGCGGTGTCTGCGGATAAAACAAAAGCCACCGTGTCGGTCAGTGGTATGACCATCACCGTGAAAGGTGTTGCTGCAGGCAAGGTCAACATTCCGGTTGTATCCGGTAATGGTGAACTTGCTGTGGTTGCAGAAATCACCGTCACCGACAGTTAATCCGGAGAGTCAGCGATGTTCCTGAAAACCGAATCATTTGAATATAACGGTGTGAGCGTCACGCTTTCTGAACTGTCAGCCCTGCAGCGAATTGAGCATCTCGCCCTGCTGAAACGACAGGCAGAACAGGCGGGATCCAGTCTCAATCGACAGGTGAGCGTGGAAGATCTCGTCAGAACCGGTGCTTTTCTGGTGGCGATGTCCCTGTGGCATAGCCATCCGCAGAAGACAAAGATGCCGTCCATGAATGAAGCCGTTAAACAAATTGAGCAGGAAGTGCTTACCACCTGGCCCACAGAGGCAATTGCTCAGGCTGAAAATGTGGTAATGCGTCTGTCCGGTATGTCTGAGTTTGTTGTGAATGATGCACCTGAACAGGCAGATGACGCCGGGCCAGCAGAGCCTGTTTCTGCGGGAAAGTGTTCGACGGTGAGCTGAGTTTTGCCCTGAAACTGGCGCGTGAGATGGGGCGACCCGACTGGCGCGCCATGCTTGCCGGGATGTCATCCACGGAGTATGCCGACTGGCACCGCTTTTACAGTACCCATTATTTTCATGATGTTCTGCTGGATATGCACTTTTCCGGGCTGACGTACACCGTACTCAGCCTGTTTTTCAGCGAGCCGGATATGCATCCGCTGGATTTCAGTCTGCTGAACCGGCGCGAGGCTGACGAAGAGCCTGAAGATGATGTGCTGATGCAGAAAGCGGCAGGGCTTGCCGGAGGCGTCCGCTTTGGCCCGGACGGGAATGAAGTTATCCCCGCTTCCCCGGATGTGGCGGACATGACGGAGGATGACGTAATGCTGATGACAGTATCAGAAGGGATCGCAGGAGGAGTCCGGTATGGCTGAACCGGTAGGCGATCTGGTCGTTGATTTAAGTCTGGATGCGGCCAGATTTGACGAGCAGATGGCCAGAGTCAGGCGTCATTTTTCCGGTACGGAAACTGATGCGAAAAAAACAGCGGCAGTCGTTGAACAGTCGCTGAGCCGACAGGCGCTGGCTGCACAGAAAGCGGGGATTTCCGTCGGGCAGTATAAAGCCGCCATGCGTATGCTGCCTGCACAGTTCACCGACGTGGCCACGCAGCTTGCAGGCGGGCAAAGTCCGTGGCTGATCCTGCTGCAACAGGGTGGTCAGGTTAAGGACTCCTTCGGCGGGATGATCCCCATGTTCAGGGGGCTTGCCGGTGCGATCACCCTGCCGATGGTGGGGGCCACCTCGCTGGCGGTGGCGACCGGTGCGCTGGCGTATGCCTGGTATCAGGGCAACTCAACCCTGTCCGATTTCAACAAAACGCTGGTCCTTTCCGGCAATCAGGCGGGACTGACGGCAGATCGTATTCTGGCCCTGTCCAGAGCCGGGCAGGCGGCAGGGCTGACGTTTAACCAGACCAGCGAGTCACTGACGGCGCTGGTGAATGCCGGTGTGCGTGGTGGTGAGCAGTTTGAGGCGATCAGCCAGAGTGTGGCGCGTTTCTCCTCTGCATCCGGCGTGGAGGTGGACAAGGTCGCTGAAGCCTTCGGGAAGCTGACCACAGACCCGACGTCGGGACTGACAGCGATGGCACGTCAGTTCCATAACGTGACGGCGGAGCAGATTGCGTATGTTGCTCAGTTGCAGCGTTCCGGAGATGAAGCCGGGGCATTGCAGGCGGCGAACGAGGCCGCAACGAAAGGGTTTGATGACCAGACCCGCCGCCTGAAAGAGAACATGGGCACGCTGGAGACCTGGGCAGACAGGACAGCACGGGCATTCAAATCCATGTGGGATTCGGTGCTGGATATTGGTCGCCCGGACACTGCCCAGGGAATGCTGGAGAAAGCAGAAAAGGCTTTTGATGAGGCGGACAAAAAATGGCAGTGGTATCAGAGCCGAAGCCACCGGCGCGGTAAAACCTCAGCATTTCTTGCCAATCTCCGGGGAGCATGGGAGGACAGAGCGAATGCGCAACTTGGGCTTTCAGCCGCCACGTTGCAGGCCGATCTTGAAAAGGCCAGAGAGATGGCAGCAAAGGACTGGGCCGAGTCTGAGGCATCACGGCTGAAATATACCGAAGAGGCGCAGAAGGCTTACGAACGCCTGCAGACGCCGCTGGAGAAATATACCGCCCGTCAGGAAGAACTGAACAAGGCACTGAAAGACGGGAAAATCCTGCAGGCAGATTACAACACGCTGATGGCGGCGGCGAAAAAGGATTATGAAGCGACGCTGAAAAAGCCGAAACAGTCCGGCGTGAAAGTGTCTGCGGGCGATCGTCAGGAAGACAGTGCTCATGCTGCCCTGCTGACGCTTCAGGCTGAACTCCGGACGCTGGAGAAGCATGCCGGAGCAAATGAGAAAATCAGCCAGCAGCGCCGGGATTTGTGGAAGGCGGAGAGTCAGTTCGCGGTACTGGAGGAGGCGGCGCAACGTCGCCAGCTGTCCGCACAGGAGAAATCCCTGCTGGCGCATAAAGATGAGACGCTGGAGTACAAACGCCAGCTGGCTGCACTTGGCGACAAGGTTACGTATCAGGAGCGCCTGAACGCGCTGGCGCAGCAGGCGGATAAGTTCGCACAGCAACAACGGGCAAAACGGGCAGCCATTGAGGCGAAAAACCGGGGGCTTACTGACCGGCAGGCAGCGCGGGAAGCCACAGAACAGCGCCTGAAGGAACAGTATGGCGATAATTCGCTGGCGCTGAATAACGTCATGTCAGAGCAGAAAAAGACCTGGGCGGCTGAAGACCAGCTTCGCGGGAGCTGGATGGCAGGCCTCAGGTCCGGCTGGAGTGAGTGGGAAGAGAGCGCCACGGACAGTATGTCGCAGGTTAAAAGTGCAGCCACGCAGACCTTTGATGGTATTGCGCAGAATATGGCGGCGATGCTGACCGGCAGTGAGCAGAACTGGCGCAGCTTCACCCGTTCCGTGCTGTCCATGATGACAGAAATTCTGCTTAAGCAGGCAATGGTGGGGATTGTCGGGAGTATCGGTAGCGCCATTGGCGGGGCTGTTGGTGGCGGCGCATCCGCATCAGGCGGTACAGCCATTCAGGCCGCTGCGGCGAAATTCCATTTTGCAACCGGAGGATTTACGGGAACCGGCGGCAAATATGAGCCAGCGGGGATTGTTCACCGTGGTGAATTTGTCTTCACGAAGGAGGCAACCAGCCGAATTGGTGTCGGCAACCTGTACCGCCTGATGCGGGGCTATGCGGAAGGTGGTTATGTGGGCGGTGCCGGAAGTCCGGCGCAGATGCGGCGGGCTGAAGGCATTAATTTTAATCAGAACAATCACGTGGTGATTCAGAACGACGGTACGAATGGTCTGCCAGGTCCACAGATGATGAAGGCAGTGTATGACATGGCCCGCAAGGGTGCCCGTGATGAAATTCAGGCACAGATGCGCGATGGTGGTCTGTTCTCCGGAGGTGGACGATGAAGACCTTCCGCTGGAAAGTGAAACCCGGTATGGATGTGGCTTCGGCCCCTTCCGTCAGGAAAGTGCGCTTTGGTGATGGCTATTCCCAGCGAGCGCCTGCCGGGCTGAATGCCGACCTGAAAACGTACAGCGTGACGTTTTCTGTTCCCCGTTGGGAGGCCACGGCGCTGGAGTCGTTTCTGGCTGAGCACGGGGGCTGGAAAGCCTTTCTGTGGACGCCGCCTTATGAGTGGCGGCAGATAAAGGTGACCTGCGCAAAATGGTCGTCGCGGGTCAGTATGCTGCGTGTTGAGTTCAGCGCAGAGTTTGAACAGACCAGTACGCGCCCCACACTGACGGTTTCTAACCTGTACGGTATGGTCACCGGGATGGCGGAAGATCTGCAGAGTCTGGTCGGTGGAACGGTGGTCCGGCGTAAGGTTTACGCCCGTTTTCTGGATGCGGTGAACTTCGTCAACGGAAACAGTGGCGCCGATCCGGAGCAGGAGGTGATCAGCCGCTGGCGCATTGAGCAGTGCAGCGAACTGAGCGCGGTGAGTGCCTCTTTTGTACTGTCCACGCCGACGGAAACGGATGGCGCTGTTTTTCCGGGACGTATCATGCTGGCCAACACCTGCACCTGGACCTATCGCGGTGACGAGTGCGGTTATAGCGGTCCGGCTGTCGCGGATGAATATGACCAGCCAACGTCCGATATCACGAAGGATAAATGCAGCAAATGCCTGAGCGGTTGTAAGTTCCGCAATAACGTCGGCAACTTTGGCGGCTTCCTTTCCATTAACAAACTTTCGCAGTAAATCCCATGACACAGACAGAATCAGCGATTCTGGCGCACGCCCGGCGATGTGCGCCAGCGGAGTCGTGCGGCTTCGTGGTAAGCACGCCGGAGGGGGAAAGATATTTCCCCTGCGTGAATATCTCCGGTGAGCCGGAGGCGTATTTCCGTATGTCGCCGGAAGACTGGCTGCAGGCAGAAATGCAGGGTGAGATTGTGGCGCTGGTCCACAGCCACCCCGGTGGTCTGCCCTGGCTGAGTGAGGCCGACCGGCGGCTGCAGGTGCAGAGTGATTTGCCGTGGTGGCTGGTCTGCCGGGGGACGATTCATAAGTTCCGCTGTGTGCCGCATCTCACCGGGCGGCGCTTTGAGCACGGTGTGACGGACTGTTACACACTGTTCCGGGATGCTTATCATCTGGCGGGGATTGAGATGCCGGACTTTCATCGTGAGGATGACTGGTGGCGTAACGGCCAGAATCTCTATCTGGATAATCTGGAGGCGACGGGGCTGTATCAGGTGCCGTTGTCAGCGGCACAGCCGGGCGATGTGCTGCTGTGCTGTTTTGGTTCATCGGTGCCGAATCACGCCGCAATTTACTGCGGCGACGGCGAGCTGCTGCACCATATTCCTGAACAACTGAGCAAACGAGAGAGGTACACCGACAAATGGCAGCGACGCACACACTCCCTCTGGCGTCACCGGGCATGGCGCGCATCTGCCTTTACGGGGATTTACAACGATTTGGTCGCCGCATCGACCTTCGTGTGAAAACGGGGGCTGAAGCCATCCGGGCACTGGCCACACAGCTCCCGGCGTTTCGTCAGAAACTGAGCGACGGCTGGTATCAGGTACGGATTGCCGGGCGGGACGTCAGCACGTCCGGGTTAACGGCGCAGTTACATGAGACTCTGCCTGATGGCGCTGTGATTCATATTGTTCCCAGAGTCGCCGGGGCCAAGTCAGGTGGCGTATTCCAGATTGTCCTGGGGGCTGCCGCCATTGCCGGATCATTCTTTACCGCCGGAGCCACCCTTGCAGCATGGGGGGCAGCCATTGGGGCCGGTGGTATGACCGGCATCCTGTTTTCTCTCGGTGCCAGTATGGTGCTCGGTGGTGTGGCGCAGATGCTGGCACCGAAAGCCAGAACTCCCCGTACACAGACAACGGATAACGGCAAACAGAACACCTATTTCTCCTCACTGGATAACATGGTTGCCCAGGGCAATGTTCTGCCGGTTCTGTACGGTGAAATGCGCGTGGGGTCACGCGTGGTTTCTCAGGAGATCAGCACGGCAGACGAAGGGGACGGTGGTCAGGTTGTGGTGATTGGTCGCTGATGCAAAATGTTTTATGTGAAACCGCCTGCGGGCGGTTTTGTCGTTTATGGAGCGTGAGGAATGGGTAAAGGAAGCAGTAAGGGGCATACCCCGCGCGAAGCGAAGGACAACCTGAAGTCCACGCAGTTGCTGAGTGTGATTGATGCCATCAGTGAAGGGCCGATTGAAGGTCCGGTGGATGGATTAAAAAGCGTGCTGCTGAACAGTACGCCGGTGCTGGACAGTGATGAGAATACCAACATCGCCGGTGTCACGGTGGTGTTCCGGGCTGGTGAGCAGGAGCAGACTCCGCCGGAGGGATTTGAATCCTCCGGCTCCGAGACGGTGTTGGGTACGGAAGTGAAATACGACACGCCGATCACCCGCGCCATCACGTCGGCAAACATCGACCGACTGCGCTTTACCTTCGGTGTGCAGGCACTGGTGGAAACCACCTCAAAGGGGGACCGGAATCCGTCGGAAGTTCGCCTGCTGGTTCAGATACAGCGTAATGGTGGCTGGGTGACGGAAAAAGACATCACCATTAAGGGCAAAACCACCTCGCAGTATCTGGCCTCGGTGGTGGTGGATAACCTGCCGCCGCGCCCGTTTAATATCCGGATGCGCAGAATGACGCCGGACAGCACCACAGACCAGCTGCAGAACAAAACGCTCTGGTCGTCATACACCGAAATCATCGATGTGAAACAGTGCTACCCGAACAGGGCACTGTTCGGCGTGCAGGTGGACTCGGAGCAGTTCGGCAGCCAGCAGGTGAGCCGTAATTATCATCTGCGCGGGCGTATTCTGCAGGTGCCGTCGAATTATAACCCGCAGACGCGGCAATACAGCGGTATCTGGGACGGAACGTTTAAACCGGCATACAGCAACAACATGGCCTGGTGTATGTGGGATATGCTGACCCATCCGCGCTACGGCATGAGGAAACGTCTTGGTGCAGCGGATGTAGATAAATGGGCGCTGTATGTCATCGGCCAGTACTGCGACCAGTCGGTGCCGGACGGCTTTGGCGGCACGGAGCCGCGCATCACCTGTAATGCGTACCTGACCACACAGCGCAAGGCGTGGGATGTGCTCAGTGATTTCTGCTCGGCGATGCGCTGTATGCCGGTATGGAACGGGCAGACGCTGACGTTCGTGCAGGACCGACCATCAGATAAGGTGTGGACCTATAACCGCAGTAATGTGGTGATGCCGGATGATGGCGCGCCGTTCCGCTACAGCTTCAGCGCCCTGAAGGACCGCCATAATGCCGTTGAGGTGAACTGGATTGACCCGAACAACGGCTGGGAGACGGCGACAGAGCTTGTTGAAGATACGCAGGCCATTGCCCGTTACGGTCGTAACGTCACGAAGATGGATGCCTTTGGCTGTACCAGCCGGGGGCAGGCGCACCGCGCCGGGCTGTGGCTGATTAAAACGGAACTGCTGGAAACGCAGACCGTGGACTTCAGCGTGGGTGCGGAAGGGCTTCGCCATGTACCGGGGGATGTCATTGAAATCTGCGATGATGACTATGCGGGTATCAGCATCGGCGGGCGCGTGCTGGCGGTGAACAGCCCGACCCGGACGCTGACGCTCGACCGTGAAATCACGCTGCCATCCTCCGGTACCACGCTGATAAGCCTGGTTGACGGAAGTGGCAATCCGGTCAGCGTGGAGGTCCAGTCCGTCACCGACGGCGTGAAGGTAAAAGTGAGCCGTGTTCCTGACGGCGTTGCCGGATACAGCGTGTGGGGGCTGAAGCTGCCGACGCTGCGCCAGCGCCTGTTCCGCTGCGTGAGTATCCGTGAGAACGATGACGGCACGTATGCCATCACCGCCGTGCAGCATGTACCGGAAAAAGAGGCCATCGTGGATAACGGGGCGCACTTTGACGGCGACCAGAGCGGCACGGTGAATGGTGTCACGCCGCCAGCAGTGCAGCATCTGACCGCCGAAGTCACTGCAGACAGCGGGGAATATCAGGTGCTGGCGCGATGGGACACGCCGAAGGTGGTGAAGGGCGTGAGCTTCCTGCTTCGCCTGACCGTGGCAGCGGATGACGGCAGTGAGCGGCTGGTCAGCACGGCCCGGACGGCGGAAACCACATACCGCTTCACGCAACTGGCGCTGGGACGGTACACGCTGACAGTCCGGGCGGTAAATGCGTGGGGACAGCAGGGCGATCCGGCGTCGGTATCGTTCAGGATTGCCGCACCGGTAGCACCGTCGCGGATTGAGCTGACGCCGGGCTATTTTCAGATAACTGCCACGCCGCATCTTGCGGTTTATGATCCGACGGTACAGTTTGAGTTCTGGTTCTCGGAAACGCGGATTACCGATATCAGGCAGGTTGAAACCACAGCCCGCTACCTTGGCGCGGGGCTGTACTGGATAGCCGCCAGTATCAATATCAAACCGGGCCATGATTATTACTTTTATATCCGCAGTGTGAACACCGTTGGCAAATCGGCATTCGTGGAGGCCGTCGGTCGGGCGAGCGATGATGCGGAAGGTTACCTGGATTTTTTCAAAGGCAAGATAACCGAATCCCATCTCGGTAAAGAGCTGCTGGAAAAAGTTGATCTGACGGAGGATAACGCCAGCAGACTGGATGAGTTTTCGAAAGAGTGGAAGGACGCTAACGATAAATGGAATGCGATGTGGGGCGTCAAAATTGAGCAGACCAAAGACGGCAAACATTATGTCGCGGGTATTGGCCTCAGCATGGAGGACACGGAGGAAGGCAAGCTGAGCCAGTTTCTGGTTGCCGCTAACCGTATCGCGTTTATTGACCCGGCAAACGGGAATGAAACGCCGATGTTTGTGGCGCAGGGCAACCAGATATTCATGAATGACGTGTTCCTGAAACGCCTGACGGCTCCCACCATTACCAGCGGTGGAAATCCGCCGGCATTTTCCCTGACACCAGACGGAAAGCTGACCGCTAAAAATGCGGATATCAGCGGTAATGTGAATGCAAATTCAGGGACGCTCAACAATGTCACGATTAATGAAAACTGTCAGATTAAGGGGAAACTGTCAGCCAATCAGATTGAAGGCGATATTGTCAAAACGGTCAGCAAGTCTTTCCCCCGCACGAACAGTTATGCCAGTGGCACCATCACGGTAAGAATCAGTGATGATCAGAAATTTGACCGGCAGGTCATGATACCGCCAGTGTTATTCCGCGGTGGTAAGCATGAGAATTTCAACAGTAATAACCAACAGTCATACTGGTATTCAACCTGCCGGTTAAGAGTGACCCGCAATGGTCAGGAGATTTTTAATCAGTCCACGACGGATGCTCAGGGCGTATTTTCCTCAGTTATAGATATGCCTGCCGGACAGGGGACGCTGACACTGACATTCACCGTATCTTCATCAGGAGCGAATAACTGGACACCAACAACCAGTATCAGCGATCTGCTGGTTGTGGTGATGAAAAAATCCACAGCAGGTATCAGTATCAGCTGAATTTTATAACCCAGAACGGGCGTCAGAAATGACGCCTTTTTTATTGCAGAAAAGCGAGAGGTAATTATGCGTAAACTTTATGCCGCCATTTTGTCCGCAGCCATTTGTCTGGCCGTATCCGGTGCGCCTGCATGGGCGTCTGAACATCAGTCCACGCTGAGCGCGGGGTATCTTCATGCCCGGACGAACGTTCCCGGCAGTGATGATCTGAACGGGATTAACGTGAAATACCGTTAAAAAGCACGATGTGCTGACCGGAAGTGATGACGGTCGCCACAGCAACACGTCTCTGGCGTGGGGAGCTGGCGTGCAGTTTAACCCGACCGAATCCGTGGCCATTGATGTCGCTTATGAAGGCTCCGGCAGTGGTGACTGGCGCACTGACGGGTTCATCGTGGGTGTTGGTTATAAATTCTGATTAGCCAGGTAACACAGTGTTATGACAGCCCGCCGGTTCAGGCGGGCTTTTTTGTGGGGTGAATATGGCAGTAAAAATTTCAGGTGTACTGAAAGACGGCACAGGAAAACCGGTACAGAACTGCACAATCCAGCTGAAAGCAAAACGTAACAGTACCACGGTGGTGGTGAACACGCTGGCATCTGAAAATCCGGATGAAGCCGGGCGTTACAGTATGGACGTTGAGTACGGTCAGTACAGCGTTATTCTGTTGGTGGAAGGATTCCCGCCGTCACATGCCGGGACCATCACAGTGTATGAAGATTCCCGACCCGGTACGCTGAATGATTTTCTCGGTGCCATGACGGAGGATGATGCCCGTCCGGAGGCACTGCGCCGTTTTGAGCTGATGGTGGAAGAGGTGGCGCGTAACGCGTCCGTGGTGGCACAGAACACGGCAGCCGCGAAGAAGTCAGCCAGTGATGCCAGCACATCAGCCCGTGAGGCGGCAACCCATGCGACTGATGCTGCAGGCTCAGCACGCGCAGCCAGCACGTCAGCCGGACAGGCCGCGTCGTCGGCTCAGTCAGCGACTTCCAGCGCAGGAACGGCATCAACAAAGGCCACTGAAGCATCAAAAAGTGCTGCCGCTGCAGAGTCCTCAAAAAGCGCGGCAGCTACCAGTGCCAGTGCCGCGAAAACGTCAGAAACGAATGCTGCAGCGTCACAACAATCAGCAGCCACTTCTGCATCCACCGCGACTACGAAAGCGTCAGAAGCTGCCACCTCAGCCCGGGATGCGGCGGCTTCAAAAGAGGCGGCAAAATCATCAGAAACGAACGCATCCTCGAGCGCCAGTAGCGCAGCTTCCTCGGCAACAGCGGCAGGAAATTCCGCGAAGGCGGCAAAAACGTCAGAGACGAACGCCAGGTCTTCTGAAACGGCAGCGGGACAGAGCGCCTCGGCTGCGGCAGGCTCAAAAACAGCGGCTGCGTCGTCTGCCAGTGCAGCGTCAACAAGTGCCGGGCAGGCCTCAGCCAGTGCCACCGCCGCCGGAAAATCGGCAGAAAGCGCCGCATCGTCTGCTTCAACAGCCACAACGAAGGCTGGCGAAGCCACTGAACAGGCCAGCGCAGCAGCGAGGTCTGCTTCCGCAGCGAAGACATCCGAAACGAACGCGAAAGCGTCGGAAACCAGCGCAGAATCCTCAAAAACGGCTGCCGCATCGTCAGCCAGTTCGGCGTCGTCATCGGCATCATCTGCGTCTGCTTCAAAAGATGAGGCGACCAGACAGGCGTCAGCAGCGAAGGGTAGCGCCACGACGGCATCCACGAAGGCGACAGAGGCAGCTGGCAGTGCGACGGCAGCAGCTCAGAGCAAAAGTACGGCGGAATCTGCAGCAACGCGCGCTGAGACAGCGGCAAAACGGGCAGAGGATATTGCATCCGCCGTGGCGCTTGAGGATGCGAGCACGACGAAAAAGGGGATAGTACAGCTCAGCAGTGCGACCAACAGCACTTCCGAGTCACTGGCGGCAACGCCAAAAGCCGTTAAGGCCGCGTATGACCTGGCTAACGGGAAATACACCGCACAGGATGCAACGACAGCACAGAAAGGGATAGTAAGCACAACAACAGGAAACTGGACGACTGCACAGTTTATCGAGTGGCTGGATTCTCAGGGAGCATTTAACCATCCATACTGGATGTGCAAGGGTTCCTGGTCTTATGGCAATAATAAAATCATTACTGATACTGGCTGCGGTAATATTCATCTCGCCGGAGCTGTCATTGAAGTAATGGGGATAAAGTCAGCGATGACGATCCGCATTACCACACCGACCACCTCCACTGGTGGTGGAACAACTAACGCCCAGTTTACCTATATTAATCACGGAACAGATTATTCACCTGGCTGGCGAAGGGACTATAACTCCAGAAATAAGCCAACGGCATCAGAGATCGGGGCGTTACCGTCAGGTGGAACAGCAGTATCATCAGTTAATCTGTCTTCAAAAGGTCGGGTAACCGCGCTGACAGACAATACGCAGGGGGCAACAGGTCTTGAGTTATACGAGGTGTATAACAACGGATATCCAACAGCGTATGGAAATATCATTCACCTGAAAGGGATGACAGCCGTTGGCGAAGGTGAGTTACTCATCGGCTGGAGTGGTACAAGCGGTGCTCATGCTCCGGCATTTATTCGTTCACGACGGGATACGACCGACGCAAACTGGTCGCCGTGGGCGCAGCTTTACACCTCGGCTCATCCTCCTGCAGAGTTTTATCCAGTCGGTGCACCAATCCCGTGGCCATCAGATACCGTTCCGTCTGGTTATGCCCTGATGCAGGGGCAGACTTTTGACAAATCTGCTTACCCGAAACTTGCAGCCGCTTATCCGTCAGGCGTGATCCCTGATATGCGTGGCTGGACGATTAAGGGCAAGCCCGCCAGTGATCGAGCCGTATTGTCTCAGGAACAGGACGGCATTAAATCACACACCCACAGCGCCAGCGTATCCAGTACGGATTTGGGGACGAAAACCACATCGTCGTTTGATTACGGCACTAAATCCACGAATAACACTGGTGCGCATACCCATAGTGTTAGCGGTACGGCTGCTTCAGCCGGTGCACATACCCATTCGATGACATTTGTTTCAGGTGGTTCCAGTGGTGCTCCGGGAAGTGGATCACCTGATTATTCTAAATACAGTGTTAACACTTCTTCTGCAGGCGCTCATACGCACTCTGTATCGGGTACTGCTGCAAGCGCAGGTGCACACGCACATACTGTCGGTATTGGTGCTCATACGCACTCCGTTGCGATTGGTTCACATGGACATACCATCACCGTTAACGCTGCTGGTAACGCGGAAAACACCGTCAAAAACATCGCATTTAACTATATTGTGAGGCTTGCATAATGGCATTCAGAATGAGTGAACAACCACGGACCATAAAAATTTATAATCTGCTGGCCGGAACTAATGAATTTATTGGTGAAGGTGACGCATATATTCCGCCTCATACAGGTCTGCCAGCAAACAGTATCGATATTGCACCGCCAGATATTCCGGCAGGCTTCGTGGCTGTTTTCAACAGTGATGAGGCATCGTGGCATCTCGTTGAAGATCATCGGGGTAAAACGGTTTATGACGTGGCTTCCGGCGACGCGTTATTTATTTCTGAACTCGGTCCGTTACCGGAAAATGTTACCTGGTTATCGCCGGGAGGGGAATATCAGAAGTGGAACGGCACAGCCTGGGTGAAGGATACGGAAGCAGAAAAACTGTTCCGGATCCGGGAGGCGGAAGAAACAAAAAACAGCCTGATGCAGGTAGCCAGTGAGCATATTGCGCCGCTTCAGGATGCTGCAGATCTGGAAATTGCAACGGAGGAAGAAATCTCGTTGCTGGAAGCATGGAAAAAGTATCGGGTATTGCTGAACCGTGTTGATACGTCAACTGCACAGGATATTGAATGGCCAGCACTGCCGTAGGGTAAAACATATAAATTCTATAATTAGATGTATCTTTCCATTTACGGCAAGGAAGGTGGCTTGGAAGACGTAAAGCATCTCACACCGAGATTATTTTTTATATGTCAGGTGTCTGAAGTTTTGCTTTGGCTCTTAAAATGGTTTGCCGCGAGGTTTTGAATTCCCGGGCAATGGCACTTATACTTACACCTGACTTAATTCGTTCGAATACCACCTGTTTCTGTTCTTCATTTAACACAGGTGGTCGACCAAAACGTTTCCCTGCGCCCCGGGCTCTTACTATCCCGGAATGAGTGCGTTCAAGTAAAAGGTCTCGTTCAAATTCAGCGACTGCTGAAATTACTTGCATCATCATTTTTCCTGTTGGACTGGTCAGGTCAATGCCCCCCAATGCTAAGCAATGCACTCTGATACCTGTTTCGGTCAGTTGTTCCACTGTTTTCCTGATATCCATTGCATTACAACCAAGGCGATCCAGTTTTGTCACAATCAATTGATCACCACATTTCAGGCGAGCAAGCAACCGGTTAAAACCAGGACGCTCACTGGTTGCTGCTGAGCCGCTAATGTGTTCTTCGATTATTTGCTGAGGTTTGATTTTAAAACCTGCACTTTCGATTTCCCGGCGTTGATTTTCGGTGGTCTGATCCAGCGTTGATATCCGACAGTAAGCAAAAATTCGAGACATAGTGAGACTCTATACGAAATTGGTGTTCATATCATAATGCATCTCAGAAAATAATTTTGATTATTTTTGTGCATATTTTTATGTACACGTTCGAAAATAAACGAATGCGTATGCAACCCCGTAATTTTGGTGAGACCCAAAATCGATTTTGTGAAAAATGGCTTTAACTCGGTTTGTTTTTCGAGCTCCGGGCGGACTCAAGGAAGAAGAATAGTGTTGCGTGTTATTTTAACCAGATTTCAAGTTGTTTGGTCGTGGAAAAGTGGAGCAAAATGTTGTTAAAGTGGAAAAATGATAAAAAAGTAAGTTTATTATATTACATTTTACCATTTAAATTTTGGTTGTCTTTAAGAACTGATATCGCTGTTTGTAATAATTCTTTGTTATCCAGCCATGATTTTTTCTTTATGTTTCCTTCAATGTAATCAAGCAATGTTCTGGTATTGATAGGTCTTCCCTGTTTTGCTACTTCCACTACAGCATCCCCTAGGATAATTCTTACTTCAGGAAGCTGCGCAGGGAACCACTTTAGGGTGTCTTTTGATTTCATGAAGATATTCCTTAAAATATTATTGATTTTCATTGCGATATTGTATGTCTGATTCAGGATATGTTGACTTATACATCGGTTTTGTCTGGGTTATTGGATATGCCAATCCCTAATTTTATTAGGGCATGACTAAAAATGCTGAATATGATAAGGAGAGATGTGATTATCAGTATGCTGTTCATATAGCCTCGAATTAGTAATGTGTTATATATGATATAGTTGACAATTTTTATCTTGGGTGTTCTTAAAGTTCGTAGATAAACATTGTCGTTTCAGGTATACAGGAATGCTAACAGGTGGCAGCAAAAATCAGGCGGTTTATGGCGCAAGCTGAAGCGGCAACTGCAAACTATCTTATGCAGAGACTCTACACGGATTGGGTTTAAAAGTATACATAGATAACAGTTTTTATCTGAAAAATAAAAATATCAAGGTGATATAGCCTATATGCCTTTGATGCGGAGGAATGAATGTGATGGGAGTGATGTATCTGAATAGTTGAAAAACCGCAGACACGCCTTATGCAAGAACGTGCTGCGGTTGGCTGGTAAATTTTTCGATAGTGTGAGTATTGAATGATTTCCAGCCGTTCTTGATTTTACGCATAAATCCATGAAAAAACTACTTATCTGTTGGGGAGTTTTTTTTGGGGCATATATGGGACAGAAATAGGCCCCAGATAGACACTGAGATCGAACTTAGGATGCTTTTTAAAAAATGCAACTATCTGAAAAAACCTAGAAAACGCCAAGGAAACCACAGGATGGGAAAAAACACCTGTGAATTATGGATTTCCAGTTATATTCGCTCGGCGCAGCGTTAGTGTTTCATGAAATATTTTTTCCTGAATCATCAACGGCAATGGCGTTAATTCTGGCAATGGGAACCTACGGTGCAGGTCATGTGGCGCGTATTGTCGGAGCATTTATTTTCGGCAAAATGGGCGACAGAATAGGGCGTAAAAAAGTGCTCTTTATTACCATCACCATGATGGGGATCTGTACCACCTTAATTGGTGTGTTACCGACCTATGCACAGATTGGTGTTTTTGCCCCCATCTTGCTGGTGACGCTGCGTATTATTCAGGGATTGGGTGCAGGTGCGGAAATTTCCGGTGCCGGTACGATGCTGGCGGAATATGCGCCAAAAGGTAAGCGCGGAATTATCTCCTCATTTGTGGCTATGGGAACTAACTGCGGAACTTTAAGCGCAACGGCAATCTGGGCCTTTATGTTCTTCATTCTCAGTAAAGAGGAACTGCTGGCGTGGGGATGGCGTATACCGTTCCTGGCGAGCGTTGTCGTGATGGTCTTTGCTATCTGGTTGCGTATGAATCTGAAAGAAAGCCCGGTTTTTGAGAAGGTTAACGACAGCAACCAACCGACAGCAAAACCTGCACCTGCTGGTAGCATGTTCCAGAGCAAATCCTTCTGGCTGGCAACAGGGCTGCGTTTTGGTCAGGCGGGTAACTCAGGTTTAATTCAGACTTTCCTTGCGGGCTATTTAGTGCAGACGTTATTGTTTAACAAAGCAATTCCAACAGATGCATTGATGATCAGTTCGATTCTCGGCTTTATGACCATTCCGTTCCTTGGTTGGTTATCCGATAAAATTGGTCGCCGGATCCCGTATATTATTATGAATACCTCCGCGATTGTGCTGGCATGGCCAATGCTTTCTATCATCGTAGATAAAAGCTATGCCCCGAGCACCATTATGGTTGCACTGATTGTGATTCATAACTGTGCGGTGCTGGGATTATTTGCTCTGGAAAATATTACCATGGCAGAAATGTTCGGCTGTAAAAACCGCTTTACCCGGATGGCTATTTCTAAAGAAATTGGTGGTCTTATCGCTTCCGGTTTTGGTCCTATCCTGGCGGGTATTTTCTGCACCATGACGGAATCCTGGTATCCGATCGCCATTATGATCATGGCATATTCAGTGATTGGTTTAATCTCTGCGCTGAAAATGCCAGAAGTGAAAGACCGTGATTTAAGTGCGCTGGAAGACGCCGCGGAAGATCAACCGCGTGTTGTAAGAGCTGCGCAACCTTCCAGAAGTCTGTAAATCCTCAATCCCTTCTCTTACCGGAGAGGGGATTTTTATTCATATAACAAAACATGTAGCTTGCCATATTTATATTTAAGGAATTGTTATGGGAAATAATTTGTTATCAGCAAAAGCGACACTCCCTGTTTATGATCGTAATAACCTGGCCCCAAGAATTGTTCATTTAGGCTTTGGTGCATTTCACCGTGCGCATCAGGGCGTGTATGCCGATATTCTTGCTACAGAACATTTCAGTGACTGGGGATATTATGAGGTCAACTTAATCGGCGGCGAACAGCAAATTGCCGATTTACAGCAGCAAGATAATCTTTATACCGTTGCGGAAATGTCGGCCGATGCGTGGACGGCTCGCGTCGTTGGCGTCGTTAAAAAAGCCTTGCACGTACAGATGGATGGCTTAGAAACCGTGTTGGCTGCGATGTGTGAACCGCAAATCGCGATTGTCTCTCTGACAATCACCGAAAAAGGGTATTTCCACTCTCCGGCGACCGGACAGTTAATGCTCGATCACCCGATGGTCGCTGCCGACGTGCAAAATCCCCACCAGCCGAAAACAGCAACAGGGGTGATTGTTGAGGCGCTGGCTCGCCGTAAAGCGGCAGGACTTCCCGCATTTACCGTCATGTCATGTGACAACATGCCAGAAAACGGTCATGTTATGCGTGACGTTGTCACTTCCTACGCGCAAGCCGTTGATGTAAAACTGGCACAATGGATCGAAGATAACGTGACTTTCCCATCAACAATGGTGGACCGTATTGTGCCCGCAGTGACAGAGGATACGCTGGCGAAAATCGAACAACTTACCGGTGTGCGCGATCCTGCTGGCGTTGCCTGTGAACCTTTCCGCCAGTGGGTAATAGAAGATAATTTTGTTGCCGGACGTCCGGAATGGGAAAAAGCGGGAGCAGAACTGGTTAGCGATGTACTGCCTTATGAAGAGATGAAGTTGCGCATGCTCAACGGCAGTCATTCATTCCTGGCGTATTTGGGTTATCTTGCCGGATATCAGCACATTAATGACTGTATGGAAGATGAACATTATCGTCATGCGGCGTATGGCTTGATGTTGCAGGAACAAGCGCCGACGCTGAAAGTGCAGGGCGTTGATTTGCAGGATTACGCTAACCGATTAATTGCACGCTATAGCAACCCGGCGTTACGTCATCGAACCTGGCAGATTGCGATGGATGGCAGCCAGAAATTGCCACAGCGGATGTTGGATTCTGTTCGCTGGCATCTGACGCATGACAGCAAGTTCGATCTGCTGGCGCTGGGCGTCGCGGGTTGGATGCGTTATGTCGGTGGTGTTGATGAACAGGAAAATCCGATAGAAATCAGTGACCCACTGTTACCTGTTATTCAGAAGGCTGTACAAAGTAGTGCCGAAGGGAAAGCGCGCGTCCAGTCATTGCTGGCGATTAAGGCGATCTTTGGTGATGATTTGCCAGCCAATAGCTTGTTTACTGCAAAAGTGACGGAAGCGTACTTGTCTTTATTAGCGCATGGCGCGAAAGCGACCGTGGCAAAATATTCCGTGAAGTAAAAAAAGCAATGCCGCCATCGGCGGCATTCACACGCTTAGTTCATGCCGAGACGAATCAGGTCCAGTGGTGCCAGTTTCTCTTCACAACCTTCAACAACTACGGTTTTTCCGCGGCGGATTTGCTCAGCGGTCAGACCTTCAGTATCAATCGACAGGATCTTGCCAGTGTGACCGGTGCCGCTAACCATAACACGGCTGCCAGTGGTGATTGCGTTACGGTTACGATCGTAGGTCGTCATAGGTGTTTTCTCCTTTCTGATTTACAGTCGAAGCCCACGTAACGGGCGCAATATAAATACTCCTGTCGAGTGAAATATTTTTTGTTTTTGATCAAGCTCACATCTTTTTTGATGCATGCATGAGCCATAAGGCGGGGGAAAAGACTCTCACCCCGGATGGGATGAGAGGAAATGAATTACTCTTCGCTAAACCAGTCGCTATTTTCCTGGCGGATCTGGCGCACGGATTCGCTGATTTCCTGCAAATGTTGCGTCATTGCACGTTCTACCGCATCGCCATCACGTTTTTGCAGGGCAGAGAAAATATCAAGATGCTGGCGTAACAGCATTTCTGGTGGAGAAACGTGGTCGAAACTCATATAGCGCACGCGATCAACGGTCGCTTTCAGGTTCTCAATGGTATCCCACGCCAGTTGACAGTCGGCAATCTGCGTCAGGAGTTGATGGAAGTTGTCATCAAGTTCAAAAAAATCATCCAGTTGCTTGCGCTCAATGGCAATGCGTTGCTGGTGAAGATTTTGTTCCAGTTGGTAGCACTGGCTTTCGGTAATCATGCTCGCCGCCCGACGCGCCACCGCGCACTCAATGGCCTGACGGATAAAACTGCCGTTGCGCACCTGGGCCATGGAAATTTTGTTGACGTAGCTGCCACGCTGCGGACGAATTTGAATCAGGCCGTTTTCCGCCAGTTTAATAAAGGCTTCACGAACCGGCTGGCGTGACACATTGAAACGAACAGAAACTTCTTTTTCCGACAACGGTGTGCCTGGTGCAATCAGGCAATGGACAATGTCGCGACGAAGAATACGATAAATCTGCTGATTGACAGGCTGTGTGGGATTAAGTTGCGTTTCGACGGTCATTCGTTCTTGCTTGTGAGTGAGTTAACTGCATGAGTCTACCACTTTTTTGTGACAAGCAATAACCCGGCAGTTACGCCGGGTATAAAAATTACTGACGGTGGACATTCAGTCCGGCATAGCTTTGGGTAACCGGCATCATTTCCAGGGTATTGATATTGACGTGAGCAGGCAGCGTTGACACCCACCAGACGGCTTCGCTGACATCTTCTGGCGTCAATGCAACGGTATTTTGATAGGTTTTTTCCACTTTACCGTCATCGCCTTTAAAGCGGACATTGGAAAACTCGGTGCCACCCACCAGACCCGGCTCGATGTCGGTGACGCGCACCGCCGTACCATGCAGATCCGTACGCAGATTCAGGCTAAACTGACGAACAAACGCTTTCGTCGCACCGTAAACGTTACCACCGGCATACGGCCAGCTACCTGCCGTTGAGCCAATGTTAATAATATGACCATGATTACGTTCAACCATACCCGGTAAGACGGCGCGCGTCATATATACCAGGCCTTTATTGTTGGTATCAATCATCGTTTCCCAGTCTTCAACGCTGGCTTTATGCGCAGGCTCCATGCCCAACGCCAGGCCGGCATTATTTACCAGGATATCAATATTGCTCCACTCGGCAGGGAGCGATGCCAGCATCTCTTCAATAGCGGCGCGGTTGCGAACGTCCAGTTGGGCGATATACAGATTATCTCCCAGTTCGTCTTTTAACTCCTGCAACCGTTCCTGACGACGGCCAGTGGCGATAACTTTATGCCCTTGTTGAATAAAACGACGAGTAATGCATTCACCAAAACCTGCCGTTGCTCCAGTTACTAAAACGATCATCTCACTGTTCCTCAACGCTTTTGTGTGTCAATAACATAGCACGGGATGCTTAAGAGCGGGTAATACTGGATTGCAAGATTGCACTCCGTTATCAGTAAGCCTACGCTATGGAACACCTCGCGTTCAGGAGAAGAAAATGACAACAATGAATCCTTTCCTTGTGCAAAGCACACTGCCGTATCTGGCTCCTCATTTTGATCAAATTGCCAATCATCACTATCGCCCGGCATTCGATGAGGGAATGCAGCAAAAGCGGGCAGAAATTGCTGCCATCGCGCTTAACCCGCAAACGCCTGATTTCAACAATACTATTCTGGCACTGGAACAAAGCGGAGAATTACTTACCCGCGTTACCAGCGTCTTTTTTGCGATGACTGCGGCGCATACCAATGATGAATTACAGCGTCTTGATGAACAGTTTTCCGCTGAACTGGCGGAACTGGCTAATGATATCTATCTGAACGGTGAATTATTCGCGCGGGTAGATGCTGTCTGGCAGCGCCGTGAATCCCTGGGGCTTGATAGTGAATCCATCCGCCTGGTGGAGGTGATTCATCAACGTTTTGTCCTTGCCGGAGCCAAACTTGCGCAAGCTGATAAAGCAAAATTAAAAGTACTGAATACAGAAGCTGCGACACTGACCAGTCAGTTTAACCAGCGATTACTGGCAGCAAATAAATCCGGCGGTCTGGTTGTGAACGATATCGCGCAGCTGGCAGGAATGAGTGAGCAAGAGATTGCGCTGGCGGCAGAGGCGGCTCGCGAGAAAGGTCTGGATAACAAATGGCTGATTCCGCTGCTGAATACCACCCAACAACCGGCGCTTGCCGAGATGCGCGATCGTGCGACGCGTGAAAAACTGTTTATTGCGGGCTGGACGCGAGCGGAAAAAAATGATGCCAATGATACCCGCGCTATCATTCAACGTCTGGTAGAGATTCGCGCACAGCAGGCGAAACTGCTTGGTTTTCCTCATTATGCCGCATGGAAAATCGCCGATCAGATGGCAAAAACACCTGAAGCAGCACTTAACTTTATGCGGGAAATTGTTCCAGCGGCGCGTCAACGTGCGAGCGATGAATTAGCCTCCATACAGGCGGTTATTGATAAGCAGCAGGGCGGGTTTAGCGCGCAGCCGTGGGACTGGGCATTTTATGCCGAACAGGTACGGCGGGAGAAATTTGATCTTGATGAGGCGCAGCTCAAGCCATATTTTGAATTAAACACGGTGTTGAATGAAGGTGTATTCTGGACCGCGAATCAGCTCTTCGGTATTAAGTTTGTCGAACGTTTTGATATTCCTGTCTACCATCCTGACGTTCGTGTGTGGGAAATTTTTGATCATAATGGCGTGGGACTGGCGTTATTTTACGGTGATTTCTTCGCCCGTGATTCAAAAAGCGGCGGTGCATGGATGGGCAATTTTGTTGAGCAATCAACGCTTAATGAAACGCATCCGGTAATTTATAACGTCTGCAATTATCAGAAACCCGCTGCCGGTGAGCCTGCGTTGTTACTCTGGGATGATGTAATAACCTTATTCCATGAATTTGGTCATACGCTGCACGGCCTTTTTGCCCGCCAGCGTTATGCCACGCTTTCCGGCACCAACACGCCGCGTGATTTTGTCGAATTTCCGTCGCAAATCAACGAACACTGGGCAACGCATCCGCAGGTATTCGCTCGCTACGCCCGGCATTATCAGAGCGGGGCAGCAATGCCTGACGAACTGCAACAGAAAATGCGTAATGCCAGCCTGTTCAACAAAGGGTATGAGATGAGCGAACTGCTTAGCGCCGCACTTCTCGATATGCGCTGGCATTGCCTGGAAGAAAACGAAGCAATGCAGGATGTCGATGATTTTGAATTGCGGGCGCTGGTGGCGGAAAATATGGATCTTCCTGCTATACCACCACGCTATCGCAGCAGTTATTTCGCCCATATTTTTGGTGGCGGATATGCTGCAGGTTATTACGCTTATCTGTGGACGCAAATGTTGGCCGATGATGGTTACCAGTGGTTTGTTGAGCAGGGCGGATTAACGCGTGAAAATGGGCAGCGTTTTCGCGAGGCGATCCTTTCCAGAGGTAACAGCGAAGATCTGGAACGCCTGTATCGACAATGGCGCGGTAAGGCTCCTCAGATTATGCCGATGCTGCAACATCGTGGCTTGAACATATAAACACCACCAATGGCTGGCCTGGAGATATCGCCAGGCCAGCCTGGTTATAGCAGTAATTGCAGCAGCTGGACGAGGGCAAACCTCACCGCTAAAGCTAATACCGTTTCGCAGTCGCCAGCAAAATGCATAACCGCAGTGTAGGTCTGGCCTTTAATATGCCACGCGAACCAGACGGTACCCGCTGGCGTACCATCTTCACCGCCCTCCGGTCCGCCGTAGCCGGTAATGGCAATACTGACATCAGCATCCGCACGCTCTATGGCACCTGTTGCCATTTCTGCTGCCACTTTCTCACTCACCGCAGAATATCGTTCAAGAGATTGCTGGCTTACGCTGAGGATTTTCATCTTTGCCTGATCGGTGAAAGTAACAAAGCCTGCACCGTAAAATTTGGGTGTATCTTCAGCTGCACACAGGGCGCTAGCCAACTTACCGCCGGTGCATGATTCGGCGGTAGTTAAGCGTAATTGATCCGCGATAAGTCTTTGACTCAACGCGGATGTCAGGTTTTCAATAGTGTCGGTATCTGCGAGTTGTACATTTTTATCTTTATTAATGTTCACTGTTTTTTGTCCACGCTATTATATGTAAAGGTGATTTGCTTTTTCTGTATGCTCGTCCAATATAATAATTTTCAAACATATAAATCCGATTATTCTGAAAATATGTTTAAGACTCTTCAATCTTCTTAACCTTAGTGAGTTAAATTCTCTGAATATTTGACAGCTAGTGGGCTGATTTTAAATGCCTTATAACAATTGGCAGTATTCTTATTTGGCAATTATAAAAATAGCAACCAGACTTAATAAGTCAAACCAAACGCAATTAAGGAGTTAGTATGAAATTTCAGGCCATTGTATTAGCAAGTTTTCTTGTCATGCCTTATGCGTTGGCAGATGACCAGGGCGGTTTAAAACAGGATGCAGCGCCACCGCCGCCTCATGCAATAGAAGATGGCTATCGCGGAACCGATGATGCAAAAAAAATGACCGTTGATTTCGCAAAAAACATGCACGATGGCGCTTCGGTTTCACTACGCGGTAATTTGATTTCTCACAAAGGAGAGGACCGTTACGTTTTTCGCGATAAGAGCGGTGAAATTAATGTCGTTATTCCTGCGGCCGTCTTTGATGGACGAGAAGTTCAGCCGGACCAGATGATCAACATTAGCGGCAGTCTGGATAAGAAAAGCGCGCCGGCCGTCGTTCGGGTCACTCATTTGCAGAAATAAAAATAAATTAGCCTGATGGCCTGAACTACTGGGCCATTAGGGTATTGGGTTATGCTATTTGTCATCCTTTTATTTACGATAATGCAGAGGTGATTTACAGAATTAAACACTTTTTTATCCGCTGATTTTGTTTTAAATCACAATGTTATCTCAGAGATGACTCATAACTTCGGATTTCTATGAAAATATTGACGTAATTTTGCTTTTCTCTCGTTAGAATAGCGCGCACAAGGAACTGTGAAAAAGGAGTGGCAATGATCAAGAAGACAACGGAAATTGATGCCATCTTGTTAAATCTCAATAAGGCTATCGATGCCCACTACCAGTGGCTGGTGAGTATGTTTCACAGCGTGGTCGCGAGAGATGCCAGTAAGCCAGAAATAACGGATAACCATTCTTATGGACTGTGCCAGTTTGGTCGGTGGATTGATCATCTGGGGCCACTCGATAACGATGAATTACCTTACGTTCGGCTAATGGATTCTGCCCATCAACATATGCATAACTGTGGTCGGGAATTAATGCTGGCTATTGTTGAAAATCACTGGCAGGACGCGCATTTCGACGCCTTTCAGGAGGGGTTGCTTTCTTTTACTGCGGCATTAACCGATTACAAAATTTATTTGCTGACGATCCGTAGCAATATGGATGTTTTGACGGGATTGCCGGGGCGTCGGGTTCTTGATGAATCCTTTGATCATCAGTTACGCAACGCTGAGCCTCTGAATCTTTATTTAATGTTGTTGGATATTGACCGATTTAAATTGGTTAATGATACCTACGGGCATTTAATCGGCGATGTAGTATTACGCACCCTGGCAACTTACTTAGCCAGTTGGACGCGTGATTACGAAACGGTTTATCGCTACGGGGGCGAAGAATTTATCATTATTGTCAAAGCGGCTAATGATGAAGAAGCATGTCGTGCAGGTGTCAGAATTTGCCAGTTAGTCGATAACCATGCCATCACACATTCTGAAGGGCATATCAACATTACCGTGACAGCAGGTGTCAGTCGCGCATTTCCTGAAGAGCCTCTGGATGTGGTCATTGGAAGAGCAGACCGGGCAATGTATGAGGGTAAGCAAACCGGAAGAAACCGCTGCATGTTTATTGACGAACAAAATGTGATTAACCGAGTTTAAGCTCCGTTTAACATTCATTGAGAAAACTGATGCTACTGTGTCAACGATCCGTTATCAGTGCAGGAAAATGCCTGTTAGCGTAAAAGCAAAACACAAATCTATCCATGCAAGCATTCACCGCCGGTTTACTGGCGGTTTTTTTTCGCCGTCATAAAAATCAGGCCCCTTGTACACAACTGTAACAAGGGGCCGGTTAGGTGAGGGATTATCTCCGTTCATTAGTCATCCCATTTGTGGCTGAAATACGCGGCCAGAAAACCAGAAAATAAAATTATTCCCAGTACGGCCATAAAAACATTCATATTACCCAGCATTATTTGCCTCCGTTTATGGTGTGGTGTGTTTCCTCGCTTACCTTAATTTTCATCTCAATGAGAAAGATATTAGCAGAGGTAACCTAAACGAAGGCTGAATTAAATCTTTATTGTGTTCGACTTAAATCAACAAAGCGCGGGCTGCCCCCACGGTCTTGCTCGAATCCCTTTTAACATCAGCACCCACGCAGCAATGATCACCAACGCTAAGATGACAAACAGCGAGGAAGGCGGCAGGCTGGTTAGCACTACGCCACTCACTAATGGGTTAATCGCGGCACCAAGCCAGCCTAAAGACTGGGCGGAAAAATAGCTGGCTTTCATTCCTGGCGGCGCAATATGGTCAATCAACATATACTCGCCCGGCGCATAAATGATTTCACCGACAGTAAATACCGCAGCTGACATACCCCACAATAGCAGGCTGTTGCCGGAAAAAATAAAACCGACCAGACCGATGACGAAACAGAGGGTGCCTGCTGTCATCAGCGCGCGGATGTTAGCCGGGTTAAGTCGGCGGCCCACGGAATATTGCAACGTAACCACCATGGCAGCATTCACCGGAAGAACAACCGCGACCACCTTTTCGGCAAAATCCCCATCAGCAATCACCATCACATATTGTGAAATGCATGAAGCAAATGCGCCGCTTACAAAAGAAGCCAGAAAACCAGAGCAGGTAAACCACAACAGTGCTTTATCTTGTAATAAAACTTTCGGCGACCAGACACTGCCTGTTTCCGTGGCGATGATTTTCTCGCTGCGCTTTACCCAAATTTGAATGAAAAGCATGGGAAACGCGGAACAGATAGCTGCCAGCCAGAAGGGCAGATTGATGCTCTGCATCACCAACAGCGTGCCGAGCGGCGGACCGATGGTCCAGCCAATGTTTAGCATGGTGTAGTTGATTGAGAAGATTTTCGTTTTGCTGGTGGACGAAAGATTGTCGGCAAACCAGGCTTTCAGCACGGTAGCAAAAACAGAATAGGCGCAGTTAATGAGGGCAAAAAAGAGCACAACCAGCGTCACGTTATTCACTAAAGGAATGGCAATAAAACCGCTGGCGAAGGCGGTAATTGCCAGTAACATATAGCGTTTCTTGTCGAACTTATCCGCCAGGATACCAAAACCGAGGCTAAAAACGACGCCAATAGTGAGCGCAATTGTCATCGCATAACCGATTAGATCGACACTCAGGCTGTACTGGCGACTCAAGTAAATGGTCATAAATGGCAGCGTAGCGCCGCGTCCGATGGTTAATAACAACGACGAGGCAAGAAGGGCGCTGGTAGAGCGTCGTAGGGATAAGTTCATTTGTCTGTCCGGCAGTGCGTTTCGTTATGTTTTGTTTTAGCGATGTAAAGAAATAGCATGGCAAAAATCCGAAGTATAGCGACTTATTTGCGTATTAATGCCGTCGTAACCGGCGACTAACGAATCAACTGTTAAAGAAAAGTAAATTCAGCTAAGTTGATTGCTTACAAAAGATGAAATTCAGAGGCGGTAGAATGTCGCGAAAAGATGGTGTGTTGGCGCTACTGGTAGTGGTCGTATGGGGGCTAAATTTTGTGGTCATCAAAGTGGGGCTTCATAACATGCCACCGCTGATGCTGGCCGGTTTGCGCTTTATGCTGGTCGCTTTTCCGGCCATCTTTTTTGTTGCACGACCGAAAGTACCACTGAATTTGCTCTTGGGGTATGGATTAACCATCAGTTTTGCGCAGTTTGCCTTTCTGTTCTGCGCCATTAACTTTGGTATGCCTGCTGGACTGGCTTCGCTGGTGTTACAGGCACAGGCGTTTTTTACTATCGTGCTTGGCGCGTTTACTTTCGGGGAGCGACTGCATGGCAAACAATTGGCGGGGATCGCCTTAGCGATTTTTGGCGTACTGGTGTTAATCGAAGATAGTCTGAACGGTCAGCATGTGGCGATGCTCGGCTTTATGTTGACCCTGGCTGCAGCATTTAGTTGGGCGTGTGGCAACATCTTCAATAAAAAGATCATGTCGCACTCAACGCGTCCGGCGGTGATGTCGCTGGTAATCTGGAGCGCTTTAATCCCAATCATTCCCTTCTTTGTTGCCTCGCTGATTCTCGATGGTTCCGCATCCATGATTCACAGTCTGGTTACTATTGATATGACCACCATCTTGTCGCTGATGTATCTGGCGTTTGTGGCGACAATTGTTGGTTATGGGATCTGGGGGACGTTACTGGGACGCTATGAAACCTGGCGGGTTGCACCGTTATCGTTACTGGTGCCCGTAGTCGGACTGGCAAGTGCGGCACTATTGTTGGATGAACGCTTAACGGGTCTGCAATTTTTAGGTGCGGTGCTCATTATGACCGGGCTGTATATCAATGTATTTGGCTTGCGGTGGCGTAAAGCGGTAAAGGTTAGAGGCTAAACCATACGCACAGAATGTGATGTCAGCACTCTGTGCGTCTGCTTTTATCGCGGGAAAAAGTACTTTACCTGGAACTCGATAATATTGCTGTAAAGTAACGAATAATCCAGCGGAATAGAGTTACTGTCCACAGCCTGGGTCTGAATTTTAAGTATGGGATCCCGTGGGCTGATCCGTAAAATACTGGCGATTTCTGGGGTAGGAAAAGTAGGGGAGAAAGTTTCATAGGTGCCAATGATTTTGATCCCGCATTCGTTCTCAATATACGAAAATTTGGATTTTTGCATATGTGATACGGTTAAATCAGGAAAACGTGCCACTGACATCCACGTTTCTTCTAATTGTGCCGCATTATCCTCAATGAATCGCAGTCTCTTTATGTAATAAACCTGCTCACCGGGCACTAAATTCAGCTCAGTTGCAATAGTGGGTGAAGCATCCTGCACTTCAAATTTCATAATCTGACTCCCTGCCTCTTTGCCGCTTTTATGCGCAATTTCACTGAAGCTGTTCATGTGATCAATGTGTGCAACAAAATTCTTTTTTTGAATGTATGTTCCTGAACCATGCTTTCTGTGAATAATTCCTTCGCCTTCCAGCAAGGATAATGCCTTACGCAGGGTATTACGCGAAACATTATAACGAACTGCGAGTTCAGCTTCTGACGGCAACAAATCACCAACGTGCCATGAATGGCCATTGATCTCAGATTTAAGTAAGCGGGCAATCTTTTGAAAAATCACTTTTGCACCTTTTAAGAGCCATTGAAAACAAGGAGTTGAGTCCTGATTGGTTTATCGTATGGCCGAGTCGTTTAATTATTACCCTGATGTTGAACAACTTTATTACTGTATTACTGTGATCAATGTACCAGGATGTATAGCTACTGCGGGATATGATATTTACACAATGTAGTCTGTTATATACCAGTAAGGGAAAATATGAAAAAGATATTGTTAGTTTGCGCTGCGGGCATGTCAACCAGTATGCTGGTTAAACGTATGATTGATCATGCTAACGCTATTTCACTTGAAGTTAATATTTCCGCATTGGCGATTGCAGAGGCTAAAGGAAAAATTAAAAATAACGAAGTTGACGTTGTTTTACTTGGCCCGCAAGTTCGCTTTCAGAAACCGGAGATTGAAGCCGTTGCACAGGGGAAAATGCCTGTAGCCGTTATCGAGATGAAAGACTACGGCACCATGAACGGACAGGCAGTTCTTGAATTTGCGATGAAACTACTGCAACAGTAAGAATCTAATATTATTAAACTATTACCTGAACTAATTTTTCACACATCATAAAATGGATATGGCATACATGCTTTATTGGGATGTATAAATATCCAAAACAACAGGTATAAAAAAATGGGATTAATGGCCTCATTCGAACGTGGAATGGAACGTTTTCTTGTTCCAGTTGCTATCAAGTTAAACTCACAAAAACATGTTGCAGCGGTGAGAGATGGATTCGTTTTTACGTTTCCAATTATCATGGCAAGTTCATTAATTATATTAATTAAATTTGCCATATTATCGCCAGACGGTTTTATTGCCGGATTACTGCATCTGAATAGCATTTTCCCCAACCTTGAAAAAGCACAAGCTATTTTTACTCCGGTAATGAATGGTTCTGTAAATATCATGTCAATTATGATTGCTTTCCTGGTCGCCAGGAATATGGCGATTAGCTATGAGCAAGATGATCTTTTATGCGGATTAACGGCAATAGGAGCATTTTTTATTGTTTATACGCCATATCAGATGATAGATGGGCAAGCATTCCTGACGACCAAATATCTCGGCGCGCAGGGGTTGTTTGTTGCTGTTATCGTTGCATTGATCACCAGTGAAATATTTTGTCGCTTAGCTCGAAACCCAAAAATCACCATAACGATGCCGGCAGCTGTACCGCCTGCGGTAGCGCGTTCATTTAAAGTTTTATTGCCAATATTTTTTGTCATGGTGTTCTTTTCCGCACTTAATTATTGCCTGACACTGATATCCCCGGCAGGACTAAACGATCTTATTTACACATTAATCCAGACGCCGCTCAAACATATGGGAACGAATATCTTTGCGGTAATTATCCTGGGGGCTGTGGGTAATTTCCTGTGGGTGCTGGGGATCCACGGACCTAATACCACATCGGCAATTCGAGAAACCGTTTTTTCTGAGGCTAATCTGGAGAATCTCTCCTGGGCCGCTCAACATGGCACTACCTGGGGCGCGCCATATCCGATTACCTGGACTTCTATTAATGATGCATTCGCCAACTGCGGCGGTTCAGGTATGACGTTGGGGTTATTGTTGGCTATTTTTATCGCTTCTAAGCGTGCGGAATACCGTGATCTGGCAAAAATGTCATTTATCCCCGGTATTTTCAATATCAATGAACCGATAATGTTTGGCCTTCCTATTGTACTTAACCCCATCATGATGGTGCCGTTTATTATGGTTCCCATTGTTAACTGTGCCATTGGTTACTTCTTTGTTTCGATGGAAATTATTCCACCGGTTGCTTATGCCGTGCCCTGGACTACGCCCGGACCTTTAATTGCTTTCCTCGGAACCGGGGGGAACTGGCTGGCTTTACTGGTTGGTTTTTTATGTTTAGGTGTGGCGACAATGATCTATTTACCTTTTGTTATTGCCGCCAACAAAGTCAATAACATGACAACTAACGGATAATTCCATTTACCCAGGAAGGAGATTGTGATGTTTGCAGATGAAGAACTTGTTATGGAGTTACTGGTCAACGCGGGGCAGGCACGTTCTGACGCGATGGAAGCCATACGTTGTGCCGGGCAAAAAGACTGGCAGGGCGCAACTCAGCTAATGGCCAGTTCTGAATCTGCCTGTCTTCAGGCACATAAGATTCAGACCGCATTAATTAGTCAGGATGAAGGCTGTGGCAAAATAAAAGTTAATTTAATTCTGGTTCATGCACAGGATCATTTGATGAATGCAAGATTATGCCAGGATTTAGCCAGGGAAATTATTTCATTAAGAAAAGAACTCCATGCCTGATTTTTTCCTCCAGTGCGATAGCTGGAGGAAATTATTATACTCTTAAGGATAAGTCATGAATATAAAGACGCTTAACATCAGCCTTTTGTCTTTTTCTATTATTACAGCATTGTTTCCATTGAACGCGATGGCAACAAAATTAACCATAGAGCAGCGCCTTGAATTGCTTGAAAATGAATTGTCGCAAAATAAACAAGAGCTGAAAGCAACACAGAATGAACTGGGAGTATATAAATCCCGACTTTCGACCTTACAAAAAAGCATCACGGGAAACAAATATAAATCAGCCTCGCTTGCTGAAATATCAGCGACATCTCCCGTCGCTGATAACATCAAAAATGAAAACGGTGAACAGAACTCGTCTGCCGCAGCGCATACTATAAATGGATCGCAGCAAGTTGCCGTTATTGAAAGTAAAGGCGACAAAACCACTATCGAAAGCGTGACCCTGAAAGATATCAGTAAATATATAAAGGATGATATTGGGTTCAGCTATCAGGGGTACTTCCGCTCAGGCTGGGGTACTGGTAATCACGGCTCACCACAAACTTATGCAGCGGGTTCTCTGGGACGTTTTGGTAATGAGATGAGCGGTTGGTTTGACCTGACCTTAAATCAGCGTGTTTATAATCAGGACGGTAAAACGGCAAATGCGGTCGTTACCTATGATGGCAACGTGGGTGAGCAGTATAACGATGCCTGGTTTGGTGACAGTGCCAATGAAAATATCATGCAGTTCAGCGATATTTACCTGACAACGCGAGGTTTTTTACCCTTCGCACCAGAGGCAGACTTCTGGGTCGGCAAACATAAACTCCCGCAATATGAGATCCAGATGCTGGACTGGAAAACCTTAACCACGGATGTCGCCGCGGGTGTGGGGATTGAAAACTGGGCACTTGGTGTAGGGCTGTTTGATATGTCCTTAAGCCGTGATGATGTCGATGTTTACTCTCGTGATTTTTCGCGTACCAGCCAGATGAATACCAATTCTGTGGATGTTCGTTATCGCAATATCCCGTTATGGGATGATGCGACATTATCATTAATGGCTAAATATTCCGCACCTAATAAAACGGATCAACAACAAGATAACGAAAATGACAACAGTTATTTTGAAATGAAAGATAGCTGGATGCTGACTTCTGTTTTACGGCAAAACCTGCAACGCGATACGTTTAATGAATTTACGTTACAGGTTGCCAATAATTCCTATGCCAGCAGTTTTGCCAGTTTCTCAGATGCCAGTAATACGATGGCGCATGGTCGCTATTACTATGGTGATCATACCAATGGGATCGCCTGGCGTTTAATCTCTCAGGGCGAGATGTATCTTACTGACAATATTATTATGGCTAACGCGCTTGTCTATTCTCACGGCGAAGATGTTTATAGTTATGAAAGTGGTGCTCATAGTGATTTTGACAGTATTCGCACTGTAATAAGACCGGCCTGATCTGGAATACATGGAATCAGACGGGGCTTGAATTAGGCTGGTTTAAGCAACAGAACAAAACTCAGCAGGGTGTAACACTAAATGAATCGGCTTATAAAACGACACTCTGGCATGCATTGAAAGTGGGTGAAAGCATTTTAGGTTCACGACCAGAAATTCGCTTCTATGGAACGTATATCAATATTCTGGATAACGAATTATCGAATTTTAAGTTTAATGAGAACAGCAAAGACGAGTTTATGGCCGGCATCCAGGCGGAAGTCTGGTGGTAATCTATTTTAGTTAAGGGGTGATGCTGCCAACTTACTGATTTAGTGTATGATGGTGTTTTTGAGGTGCTCCAGTGGCTTCTGTTTCTATCAG
>PPYE01356911.1_pt1 | contig 51198 bp, 64 predicted proteins | sample 1559881 | NCBI WGS metagenome assembly PPYE01 (sample SAMN08240022, study PRJNA423297) | Human gut metagenome, whole genome shotgun sequencing project.
TTGAGCCTCTTGTCGGATTCGAACCAACGACCCCGAGATTACAAATCACGTGCTCTGGCCAACTGAGCTAAAGAGGCATATCTGCTTCAAAAAGCAGCCGTTTCGTCACCAAGGCGAAACGGCTGCAAATTTAGGCATTATTTCTTATATACCAAATTTATCTACCGTTTTTTTTATTTGGCTCTGATTTTTTCCTTGAATTTAACTAACTGTTTCTCCAATGCTTCTACGCATTCGTCAATTGATTCTTCAAAGGTATCATTTACCTTTTCGGCAAAACAATCTCCATTTTTAATAATCAACCGAATAGCAGCTTCTTTATTCTTTGCAGATTCTGGTTTTACAACCTTTAAACTAACTTCTGCCGATATAATGCCGTCGAAATACTGTTCCAACTTAGCCACTTTCTTCTGAATAAACGCTTCTAATTGATCAGTTGCATCAAAATGGATTGCTTGAATTCTAATGTTCATAATAAACCTCCTTCTTTTTGTGCTCTTGGATGAGCATGATACACTTTTTTTAATTCCTCAAAGGTTGTATGTGTGTAAATACTGGTAGAAGCCAGACTGCTATGACCGAGTAACTCTTTCACGGCGTTCAACTCCGCTCCATTATTCAACATACTTGTTGCAAACGAATGTCTTAATACGTGGGGACTGCATTTTGCCAATGTCGGAATGTCCGAAAGCCTCTTTTTTACTATCGTATAAAGAATACCCGTAGACAATTGTTCTCCATTCTTCCGGACAAAGAACCATCCGCATCCTGCGTCAACTTCACGATTTCGGACTTCAGTGTATGCAAGCATCAAGTTTTTTAATCTTTCTGCAAAAGGAATCAGCCGCTGCTTGTTACGCTTACCTGTCACCCTGATCAGCATAGCATCGTAGTCTATATCGGTATCTTGTAAACCGACCAGCTCCGAACGTCTCACCCCGGTATCATACAGCATTTCAAGTACCAAACGATCCCTCACCCCTTCAAAATCCTCATCAAACCCGTCTCCATCCAACAACTCTTCCATATCCTTTTCTTTTACAAAAGTAGGTAACGGCTTCTTTGTTTTCGGACCGGTCACAAACCGTAACGGGTTTACAGAAACGAATCCCTGCTTCATAAGGAATTTAAAAAAAGATTTCAAAGAACTCAATTTCCGATTGACAGATACGGGCGAAATCTTATTATCCAACAAAGATATAATCCAATTCCGTACAATATCCGTATCAACTTCCCCCGGCACAAATATGCCTTCCTTCTTCTCTTTTACAAAATCTTCAAACTGCTGTAAATCTTTGAAATAAGCATTAATCGTATATTCGGAATAATTCCGCTCATACCGAAGATAATCTAAAAATGAATCAATCAGCACATTCACGTTGCATCAACTTTTATGCAACGAAAATAAGAATAAGAATCCAATAAAACAAGCCTGGCAGATAGATTTTGTATTTTTATTCTTCTACCTGCTGTAATTGCTGAACGTAAACAGCACGCATAGTTTGTTTTCTCTTTGCTACAGAGGGTTTTTCGAAAGCCTGACGGTTTCTCAATTCTTTTACTACACCTGTTTTTTCGAACTTTCTTTTGAATTTCTTCAGCGCTTTTTCAATGTTTTCGCCTTCTTTTAATGGAACTACGATCATAATTTAATTTATTATATTGTTTAATTACTATATCCACAAATTGGGCAGCAAAATTACTGATTGTTTCGGGATTAGCAAAACTTTCCGTAAATATTTTTCAGAAATCCTCCAGACGGAAAGGAGGATAAGCAATACCTTTTTCGGTTATAATCGCAGTTATCAAGTCGTGAGGAGTTACATCAAAAGCCGGATTATAAGCTTTCACCCCTTCAGGAGCCATCCGCGAAGCATACCACATATCCGTAATTTCCTTGGGATTCCGTTCTTCTATCACGATCGAATCCCCATCCGAACAATTCAAATCAATAGTGGATGTCGGACCTAACACATAAAAAGGAATACCGTAATAACGAGCCAGGATCGCCACTCCCGAAGTCCCGATCTTATTAGCCGTATCACCATTTGCCGCGACCCGGTCGCAACCGACCACGACAGCCTGTACCCAGCCTTTCCGCATGACGGCCGACGCCATATTATCACAAATCAAGGTAACATCCACACCCACCTTCTGCAATTCGTAGGCCGTCAGGCGTGCACCCTGCAACAGCGGACGCGTTTCATCGGCAAACACCTTAAAGCCATATCCACGTTCTTCTCCTAAATAAACCGGAGCGAGAGCCGTTCCATATTCCGATACCGCCAAATGACCGGCATTGCAATGTGTCAGGATTCCCATTCCCGGGCGCAACAAGGACAAGCAGTTCTCTCCTATCTTACGGCAAGCAGCCGCATCTTCCGCCCGGATCGCCTCCGCCTCGACACGCAACAGTTCCACTATTTCCGGAACAGGATTCACAGAATGGGCGACCACAACTTTTTCCATCCGGTCCAAAGCCGCAACCAAGTTGACCGCAGTAGGGCGAGAAGATGCCAGATAATCCTTGATTCGGAGAAACTCACTGCAAAAACCACCATAAGTGTTTGCCGCAATCTGTCGGCTACAAACATAAATGCCATAGGCAGCAGCTATCCCGATAGCCGGCGCCCCGCGCACCTTTAATCTATATATAGCCTCCCAAATCTCTTCTGCAGAAGAAAGGGAAACATAGACTTCAGATCCCGGCAAGCAGGTCTGGTCCAAGATAATCACAGCACTCCCGTCCTGACTCAAACGGACCGTCTTTAAATCTGTTATGTCTACATTCATAAAAGAGAACTATTATGGATGCGAAAATAAACAATTCCGATGAGATGAAAAATGTTTTGCAGGTTAAAAGTATCCCAACAAGAATCGCTCTTTCAATTCTATCAAATCGTCACTACTATCCCTTCAGTTAGAATAAGATTCGTCCGGCTAGATATAATACCGTAATCGAGCAGTTCCAAACCCAACATTTCCGAAAGATACTGCCAATAATTTTTCGTCGTTCCGACATGTATCTTATCGGTAATCGATGCACCCAAAGTATCTCTCCTGTTTTAATTGAAAAATTTACCGTACCTTTGTACAATTCTTATTCACTGTAAAAATATGGAAATCGCAGCATTAGTTTCGGGAGGAGTAGATAGCTCCGTAGTCGTCCACCAGTTGAAAGAGGCAGGATACGATCCTACCATTTTCTATATCCGTATCGGCATGGAAGATAAAGACGGATATATAGACTGCCCTGCCGAAGAAGATATTGAAATCACCTCTTATATCGCCAAGAAGTACGGTTGCCGGTTTGAAATCGTCTCCTTGCACGACGAATATTGGGATCGTGTCGTGAGCTACACCATTGATTCCGTAAAACGCGGACTCACCCCCAACCCGGATATGATGTGCAATAAATATATCAAATTCGGCTGCTTCGAAGAGAAATGGGGAAAGGATTTCGATAAAATAGCGACCGGTCATTACGCCACGACAACCGAGATAGACGGTAAAGTATGGCTTTCCACCGCCAAGGATCCGGTAAAAGATCAGACCGACTTCCTTGGCCAAATCACCCGTTTGCAAATACAGAAATTAATGTTCCCGATCGGACATCTCATGAAAAGCGAAGTCCGAGCTATAGCCGAACAACAAAAACTGCCGAGTGCCAAACGGAAAGACAGCCAGGGAATCTGCTTCTTAGGCAAGATCAACTATAATGATTTCATCGAACGCTACCTGGGCAAACGAACCGGAAAGATCGTCGAACTGGAAACAGGCAAGGTGTTAGGCAAACACAACGGCTACTGGTTCCACACCATCGGACAGCGTAAGGGTTTAGGCTTAAGCGGAGGACCGTGGTTCGTTATCAAAAAGGACATCAAGCGGAACATTATCTATGTTTCCAACGGTTATGATCCGGAAACACAGTACGGCAAGATTATCAACATGCACGGCTTCGACTTCATCACCGAAGACCCATGGGGAGAATTTGAGGACGAGAAAGAGATCACTTTCAAGATCCGCCACACGCCGGACTTCACACACGGCCGCATCCGTCGCATCGGAGACTTATACCGCATCGAATCCGACAACAAAATCCAAGGAATAGCCCCCGGACAGTACGGAGTAGTCTACGACAAAGACCATCGTCTTTGCCTCGGCAGTGGCATGATTATTGATGAAGAGAAATAGGCAAATTGCTAATTATTATTTTTGGCCGTAATATTCAAATTAAGTAAAGATGGAGGCAACAAGTAAAAAAGAAACGGTAAAAACATAAGTATGACGGTCTATGGGAGTGCCATTATACAATCAGACCGGTTATTAGTCTGAAGCCAAAACGAAACAGAGCTTATACTCCTTTTTACCGATACCGGTACGCATGCTGATCCATTCTGACCTATAGATTAAACCAATAATTCATCTTAATCATATCAAGCGAGAAGGTTCTCGCTCTTTTTCATGCAGACAAAGTTAAGAATCATATGGAAATAAAAAGGCTGCTCATCCCGCAGGATTGCAGCCTTTCCTTGATATATGCATTAATTAAATAGTATACAGAGAACTGATAGATTCACCGCTACAAACACGACGGATGGCTTCGGCAAACATATCGGCAACAGACAACACTTTCACCTTTTCGCATTTCTTTGCATAAGGGATAGAATCCGTAAAGATCATTTCAGTCAAAGCAGACTGGTCTACACGTGTAGAAGCCGGGTCGGACATAACGGCATGACTGGCGATGGCACGCACGGATTTAGCACCGTTTTCGAGCATCAGGTTGGCAGCCTTCGTAATAGTACCGGCCGTATCCACCATATCGTCGATCAAAAGTACATCCAAACCTTTCACATCACCGATGATACGCATTTCGGCCACTTCATTGGCACGCAGACGTGACTTGTGGCAAATAACCATCGGCAAACCCAGGTATTTGGAATAACTGCTGGCACGTTTAGTTCCTCCAACATCCGGTGTAGCGATACACAGGTTATCCAGAGGCAATGATGTTTTAATGTAATCCAGGAAAATGGAAGATGCATACAAGTGGTCGACCGGAACATTAAAGAATCCCTGAATCTGATCGGCATGCAGGTCCATCGTAATCAAGCGGTCGATACCGGCAGTACTCAGCATGTCTGCGATCAGCTTGGCCCCGATAGAAACACGCGGTTTATCTTTTCTATCCTGACGTGCCCAACCGAAATAAGGAATAACTGCGATTACAGAGTGTGCTGAAGCACGCTTGGCAGCATCGATCATCAGGAGAAGCTCCATCAGATTATCAGAGTTAGGAAACGTTGATTGTACCAGGAATACATCGCGACCGCGAATCGACTCTTCATAAGAGACGGCAAATTCACCATCGGCAAAGTGTTGAATGTTCATCTGTCCCAGCGGACAACCAAGACTATTGCAAATTTTCTCTGCAAGATACCGGGAGTTAGTTCCCGAAAACACCAAGAAAGGAGTTTGTGCACTCATTATTCCGAATATTTATCTTAAGTAAATAGATTTGAATTGTGAGTGCAAAGGTACAAAACAATTATGATTTATGATTTATGATTTATGATTTATTACCAAACACATCGGTCAGAGCAGATCATAAATCACAAACCATAAATCATAAATCAATATGTAAACTTCAGTAAACGACCGGAATAAGCAGGTATAACGACCTGATAGGGCCAAGCAGCCGTCAATGTGCTGATACAGTTCTCTCCAGTCATCAGATCGGTCTGTACGGCAGCTTTGTTGTCCCCGAAATCAAGTGCCTTGAATGCCTCGTCAGGAATTTGGATGCGTACCGTCTGCTCTGCCTTGTCAAAGTTGACCACCACTAACAACACTTCATTCTGATATTTACGCATGAACACGAATTGACGGTGTGAATTAAAATACGGATTGCTCAGGTTTGCATACATCAAATCATAGAAAACTCCTTCCGTGATAACCCGTTCGGACTTTGATATATTCAAGATCTTTGCATACACCTCGCGCAACTGCCGTTGTTCGGCAGTCAGTTTGCCGCCATCGAAAGCTCCCTCGTTTATCCAGTTACGCAAGCTGGCAAGACTCCAGTAATCAAAAATCGTCGTGCGCCCATCACGTCCGCTGAACCCTTCATCGTCCATTCCCGGCTCTCCTAACTCCTGTCCGCTGTAGATCATCACCGGATTGGTATTCATCATAGCCGACACGATCATCCCCGGAATTCCCGGACGCGGATCACCGGCAAAGAAGTAAGAAGCGATACGCTGCTCGTCATGGTTTTCAAGGAAGTTCAACATATTATGCTGGATGCCTTCGAGTGACTGCCAGCATCCGGAGATATTGCTTGCCGGAGCCTGGTTACACATGACCGCCCGTACCGTATCGTACAGTCCGACCTTATCATACAAATAATCAAAATGTCCGTTCCAGATATAATTGCGATATTCTGCCGGATTATAAACTTCGGCAATAAAACAAACATCATAAGCCTGTTTCACCTTCGGGATCACCCAGTTCCAGAATTCAACCGGAACCATTTCCGCCATATCGCACCGGAAACCGTCTATCCCTTTTTCCGCCCAGAAAAGCAGGATATCCAGCATCTTCGCCCATGTATTGGGAACCGGATCAAAATGCAGGGTACGGCCGTTCACATAATCAACACCATAATTCAACTTGACCGTCTCATACCAGTCGTTTTGTCCGGGACAGGTACTGAAGCAATCATTCCCCGTGACTTTCGCCGGAAATTCACTATATTCAAAATCTTCCTGCTGAGCACCGAATTGCAGGCACAAAGTCTGCCCCGGTATATAATAGAAATTATTATTAGGATCGAAAGCTTTCGAAGTATTGTCTTTTTGCCCCAAGTCTTCCACATATGCCATCTTGGCATCCGAATAATACTGGCGGGCCACATGATTAGGTACGAAATCGATGATTACTTTCATTCCGGCTTCATGCGTCCTTCTGACCAGCGATTCGAATTCTTTCATACGGTCAGGCACATTATCGGCCAGGTCCGGGTCTATATCATAATAATCTTTGATCGCATAAGGCGAGCCGGCATTCCCCTTTACGACTGCCGCATGGTCTCTTCGTATCTGGTAAGCCGTATAATCAGTATTCGTTGCATGTTCGATCACTCCGGTATACCAGATATGGGTGGTTCCCAACTCCTTAATCTTGGACAAAGCAACCGGCGTAAAGTCCGAAAACTTTCCTACTCCGTTTTCAACTTTACTTCCATTCTTCACCAGGGATGATTTCATATTTCCAAACCAACGTGGAAAGACCTGATATATTACCATCTTATTTGCCTGTTTCATCGCGTTATTTGCCAACTTAGTTAATATTTGGGGTGAACACCGGAACTTCCGGAAAAAACTATGGCATCAAGGCGTTGTTTCTTCTTGCCATAATAGCGTTCACCAAGGTTTCATATTTATTTTCTTTTATCACGACCTCGAATGCCCGGATCGCCGCAGCATATCCGATACCCGCGATCTCATCCACATTTTCCAGATCGAATGTCTTATACATACCGAACTCCTCCGCCTCGATCAGGACATCGCACATCTCGCGGTCCTCCAACGTGTTTGCCCGGAACATATAGTGGTAGGAACGTTCCGCGATATGGAAAATCGTCTGCTTGTACTTTTGCGGGACAAGGGGACTGACATTCACACCGATGATACGCTCACACTCTTCACGGATGATCGAAACCGGGAAATTATGGAAAAGACCTCCGTCAACATAATGCACTCCGTTTATCACGACCGGGCTAAAGATAATCGGAATACTACAGGAAGCGGTCACCGCCTCTACGATGGGGCCGCTACGAAACTCATGGCTCTCGCCATTGTCAAGATCGGTCGCCACGACAACCAAAGGAGTTTTCAGCTCTTCAAACGTTTTAGCCCTCAAATGACGACGAAGGAAATAACGGAACCGCTTGCTGTCGAACAATCCAGATTTCGGGATTTGCAACTGGGCGAATTCGGAAAACTCACGTCCGGTAAAGAGTTCTTTAATTTCGTCGGACGTATAGCCATCGGCAAACAAAGCACCCATCAACGAACCGACACTCGTACCAACGATGATATCCGGCTTCAGACCGCATTCTTCCAGTAATCTAAAAACTCCGATATGAGCGAAACCTTTCGCTCCTCCTCCGCTCAGAGCCAAGCCTAATTTACAGGTCTTATGATTCGTTTCTTCCGTCATTTGCGTTTTCATTCTTATTCTGTGACAAATATGCTGTTTTTTTTAGAATGAAACATTATTATTTACGAAAAAGTTTCTCTACTTCTTTATTTTTGTTATATTTACAGATGAACAATAAAGGATCGTAAGACGCTAAGTGTCAAAACGATTAAATTCGTATTAATTTTAAATCTCATTGCTATGATTACACCTATTTTTTGGATCATACCGGTAGCCTCCATCCTGGCACTGGTATTTGCTTGGTTCTTCTTCAGGCAGATGATGAAAGAGAGTGAAGGGACGGAGTTAATGGCAAAAATAGCCCGGCACGTACGCAAAGGGGCTATGTCATACCTGAAACAACAATACAAGGTTGTCGCTTCGGTGTTTCTCGCCCTGGTGGTTTTGTTCTCCATCATGGCGTATGGATTCGGAGTACAAAACGAATGGGTTCCGATCGCTTTCCTGACCGGCGGTTTCTTCTCTGGCCTTGCCGGATTCTTAGGGATGAAGACGGCTACTTATGCTTCCGCCCGTACCGCCAATGCCGCCCGGTCGTCTTTGAATAGCGGCTTGCAGGTTGCTTTCAGGAGCGGTGCCGTAATGGGGCTGGTTGTCGTCGGCCTCGGCTTGCTGGACATTTCGTTCTGGTACATATTATTGAATATCTGCATTCCGGCAGAAACGATGGATGCCACACACAAACTGACCATCATAACCACCACCATGCTGACCTTCGGTATGGGAGCTTCCACACAGGCACTCTTCGCCCGTGTCGGCGGTGGTATCTACACAAAAGCAGCCGATGTCGGAGCCGACCTGGTCGGCAAAGTCGAAGCCGGCATCCCCGAAGACGACCCGCGCAACCCGGCAACCATTGCCGACAATGTGGGAGACAACGTCGGAGATGTGGCCGGCATGGGGGCGGATTTGTACGAATCATATTGCAGTTCCATTCTGGCAACCTCCGCATTGGGTGCTGCCGCATTCGTGGCGTCCGGCGACGTAGAGATGCAATACAAGGCGGTCGTGGCGCCGATGCTGATCGCCGCGGTCGGGATCGTATTGTCGATCATCGGCATCTTCGCCGTCCGCACGAAGGAAAATGCGACTATACGTGAGCTGCTGAAAGCGCTTGCCATAGGGACAAACCTAAGTTCCGTGTTGATCGCCCTCTCCACTTTCGGCATTCTTTATTTGTTAGAGTTGGACAATTGGTTCTGGATCAGTTGTTCGGTTATAATCGGATTGTTGGTAGGGATCGTGATCGGCCAATCGACGGAATACTATACTTCCCAGTCTTATAAGCCCACCCAGCGGGTTTCAGAGGCCGGACTGACCGGACCGGCAACGGTGATTATCTCCGGCTTGGGGCTTGGCATGCTATCGACCGCCATTCCGGTACAGGCCGTAGTAGCCGGGATCATCTGTTCGTTCCTTTTTGCTTCCGGCTTCGATTTCAACAATGTAGGGATGGGGTTGTACGGCATCGGCATCGCCGCCGTCGGGATGCTCTCGACATTAGGGATCACTTTGGCTACGGACGCTTACGGGCCGATTGCCGACAATGCCGGCGGCAATGCGGAAATGTCCGGCTTGGGCAAGGAAGTACGCAAACGTACGGATGCGCTCGACTCCTTAGGCAACACGACCGCCGCAACAGGCAAAGGGTTTGCGATCGGCTCGGCAGCCTTGACTGGCTTGGCTTTGCTGGCTTCTTACGTGGAAGAGATTAAAATAGGCTTGCTCCGGTTGGGCGAAACAGTCCTGACATTTTCCGACGGCAAAGCCATCGAGGTATCAAAAGCCTCTTTCTCCGACTTTATGATCTATTATGATGTCACACTTATGAACCCGAAGGTGTTGGCAGGGATGTTCCTCGGCTCCATGATGGCTTTCATGTTCTGCGGGTTGACAATGAATGCAGTCGGACGGGCAGCCGGACACATGGTGGAGGAAGTACGCCGCCAGTTCCGTGAAATCCCCGGAATACTAACAGGAAAAGCCGAACCCGATTACGCCCGTTGCGTGGCCATCTCGACAAAAGGGGCGCAGCACGAGATGGTGACCCCTTCCCTGTTAGCCATCATCGCACCGATCCTCACCGGTCTGATATTCGGAGTGACAGGAGTGGTCGGACTGCTGATCGGCGGCCTGAGCACCGGGTTCGTACTGGCGATCTTCATGGCCAATTCGGGAGGCGCCTGGGACAACGCCAAGAAACATATCGAAGAAGGAAACCACGGCGGCAAGGGCAGCGAAGCCCATAAGGCGACAGTCGTAGGCGATACGGTCGGCGACCCGTTCAAAGACACCTCCGGTCCCAGCCTCAACATCCTGATCAAGCTGATGAGCATGGTAGCGATCGTCATGGCAGGATTGACAGTAGCCTGGAGTTTGTTCTGATCGGGTGATAGGTGATAGGTGATAGGTGATAGGTGATAGGTGAAAAGGCCTTTTTGTAAAACTTTTCTGAGTTTGAATTAAAAAACGTCACCTTAAAGGCGGCGTTTTTTAATTCATTTTTCCTAAACTTTTACAGAAACGGGGTTTTACCTATCACCTATCACCATAAATCACTGATAATCAATAATAGCATTTCTTAATACACCTTTTTTATTTATCCCACGCGATGAAATGTTTGAATTATAATTGGCAAAACGAAAAGTACAAATTTTCAAAACGAAAAGTATAAAAAAATAGCGTTTACACATTTTTCGAATGTTATGTAAACGCTATTCTATTTTTAACAATACCTTACATATCCCATCATAAGGATATTCTATAACTTTTAACTTTTCATTTATATCTCTTTTATACCATTTTTTCCCAAGGAATATTCACTCCTTTCCTCTCCATAGAGAATACCCATACCTGAAAAATCATCCCTTCGAAACCATCAGGGTCATCCAAATATCTCTTTGCAGCTTTTAGGATAGCTGCTGGAGCCGGCATAGCTGTAGGATACCAGTCACTATAGAGCCAATTAGCGACATAACGAAGATCATTCTGGTACTTTTTTTCAGGCATTTGAACCCCAGCGGCTTTAAATTCTGCCGCGATGTCACTCATAGTCCATACATGCGAAGTGCCATCAACGTTTTTAAGGTGTAGGATCGCAAAATCTGCAAGCTTATCATTGAAATGTTCACCATATTGATTTATGTATTCTTGCTTCCAATTTGACTTTACACCAACATTGGGCAAACTACTTTTTCTTTCCCCCCGATCCTGGGTTATCTTGATTATTCTCATTTCCCTGTCCTCCTTTTTTATTAAACAATGCTGAATAAATTTCTTCCAGCATTCTTCCTTGCTCATTCAGTCGCTTGGAAAAGTCGTTTTCGGATGAATTTTCGCTCGGAGCAGATGTTTGACTAATACGTCCTATGATATTGTCGCATTCTTTATATATAGCCTTGTACAAGTCTGTATTGTCAAGGATCTGCTTCACTCGTGATTTTTGTACATTCATTTCCTGCACAATAAGACGTGGATTGGTCGTATAGTAGATACGTTCATAAATGCTTTCTTCTGCATCTGCTGGAACTGTAATTTTATAGGTGCCCATGCTATCGCTGACGGTCATATCTACAATCTGCTGATAATGCCCCTCATTACCTATACGACCCGTTGTTGGTGCTGAAATACGCTGTATCTGCGCCATATCACAATATGGAAAGCCTCTCCTATCTTGCTCCAGCGAAAGGAGCACATCACCCTGTCTTAATTCTGCAAACTTCATAATTATATCATGTTTAGTGCCATATCCACCATACCGGGATTCCGTTTCATATAATCGACTAAACGCAGGAATGTAATCGAACCATAACGATCTATCAATGCCTGTGCTTCATCGGCTACTTCTTTAGCCATCTTTTCGTTCCTTGCCGGTAAAATGAGCTGGATCTTATACTCTTTCATAATTATTCAAAAGGTAGAGAGGACATATGTTGGCCATTAAACCAACAATTATGTCCTCCAGTTTTCTTTACACAGCAGTGGCCGCTGCCGTTCCACCGATTTCTCGTTGAATCAAGAAGTTCAGTTTCTGGTTAAGTTGCACATCATCCTTATGCTTCAATTCACGATTCAGACGGGCAATTTCCTGGTCTTTAGCTTGGTCCTTGATCAAACAAGCCAAATCTTTCTGTCCTGCCATAGTTTCGCAATGGTTACGTTCTGCCTGAAGCATGATATCGCTCTTGATTTCACGGATCAACCCTTTCACCTCACAGCAACAATCGCTTTGCGAACGCTCCATATTGTACAAACGTTCCATGATGGCACGGTCACTGTTCAAATTGGCATCTTTCGCATCACGAATATCGTTGTTTACTTTGTAACCCAGATCACAAAGTCCACGCTCTGTAGCAAATCGATTGTTCAAGATCTCACGAGCCGCACCGTCAATCCGACCATTTGTACCTTCTGCTTTATCGGAGATATCTTTGTAGATCCCAGCACGAGCTTCCTGTACTGTTGCTTTCACTCCTTCGATAGAGGCTTTAGTGTCGTTTACTTTATCCCATACCGATACGGCTGCTGCACCAAAACCACCTCCTACAAGGGCACCTCCTACGGCTCCCCAGCCACTACCATAGTCGCGTCTGCGATCATCATCATAGCATCTTCCGCGATCCGCATAGATCACATCTGTTATTTCTGCTGCCATTTTATTAAAAATATTTTTAGAGTTACGGTCAACATTAACCGCATCACAAAACTATAATCATAAAAACAGGTAGGGAATCAGTTATTTCCTAAAGACTTCTTTATCTTTTCCATATATACTCTCATTATTTTTCCTTGTTTTAAACGGTTTTCGAAATTAGCCAAAATATAGTTTACTGATCGATTAGTTTTGTGTATATAGGAGGCGATAGAAGGTGGATATAATCCGCTCTGTGAGAGAAAATACACCAATAGATATCGAGCATCCACTGTGTCTGTTGATTTACAATCTGACAGTATCAGAGATTCTGATACTTCCGTCTCCATGGAGACGATTTTAATTATAGTGGCAAAGATTTCCGATTTGCACATATTGTTTTAGTTTTTTATGCTTACCTTTGCCATACCCCAATAAGAATACAGACAAAAGGCATTCGCGTTGAAGACATTTAGAGCCTCCGACGTGCGAATGTCTATATTCGTATTCTATCTTATTGGGGAATAAATTAGAAAACGTCGGGGGCTTTTCTTTTATCTCTAAAGCCCCCAAAAGAGCGACTATAAACAAAAAGCTATTTTTTTAGCTTGTAGACCATCCGACCAACGACAATCAGTATTGTAACAATGATAACAGCTATAGCCCAACCTCCGAGCTCAATTTTTGTTCGTTGCCATACTGTCAATTTCTTTTCAATTTCGACCGGATATGGCACTCGGATAGTATCTGTCCGGTTTATATACACTGTATCTACTCTATCCTTGTACTTAAGAATATACCTATGTCTATATTCGATAACGGTATCGCCCTTCAGAGTAACAGAAGTTGAGTCATGAACAAATACACTATCAATTCGAACAGAGTTTCGAAAAAGACTGTCGGTCCTAATCGTTTCGACCGGAACATATTTGATTTGTGTACGGCAAGATGTAAGCAAGCAAAACAGGACTATTACCACTAATCCAATCAACCCGCCTATCAATTCGTTTTTTGATTCTTTATCCATAAACACAGAGATTACGGTTTAACAATTATAGGTTTGAGAAAGGATTTGTACTCATCCCTGACATCGAAACAGGGACATGATTTGATAAACTCAAACGGCTCAACTACGCCATCATTATTTAGATCAGGTGACGTATCGCGATGTCCGAGCAGTTCGACGATGTCGTACACCTGACAAATATCGTTTATCAGATCATCCATTGCCGCTTTCTGTGCCGGGGTCCGGGTATCGGAGGGTTTACCGTTAGCATCAAGGCCACCGATATAGCAGATCCCGATGCTATGATCATTGTAACCGATACAATGTGCCCCTGCGATCGTGAGTGGCCGACCGGTTTCTACAGTTCCGTCCAAGTCGATTACATAGTTATAGCCAATCTGGCTGAAACCGCGTGCACGGTGCATACGATCAATATCCTTAGCTTTGATATCCTGTCCGGCATGCGTGGCCGAGCAATGGATGATAATTGTGTCAATCTTTTTCATTTTCTTTATTCTCTTCTATGATACTGTTTTCTATTACTTCCTGCAATTCTTTGCTTTTAATGCCGACAAGTCCTTTTGCCAAACTCCATAAACTGATATGATAATGGATGCCTTTACATTCGCAATAATTGCTGATGACGCTTTCAAGCTCGCAGTAACAAGCAAGACACATGCAGCATACAGCCATTATGCTATAATCTATACCGAGTGGTTGCCCAATCGCTTTGCCCAAGACCGCAGCGAGTATTATCACACATATATAATCACCGATCTTGATCAGTGTTCGACGGATTGCCCGGCTAATACGGACTTCTTCTTTGCGTCTTCTTGCCTTGCTAATCCCGTACCACAGATCTGCTACGACCAACACAAGCGACAACAACATCAACCATCTCATATCCCACATCAAAGCATAAAATTCCATATAGAATGCCGATAACGTCACTACTTTAACAGATGTACCCATACATTTTTGATTTGAATTATTACCTTTGTACCATTAATGGTTGCCAAATAGGTAATCTGTTCGACACGCCGCCTCCTGTCTGTGATAGTCTGGAGGCGGATTTATTTTAAATTCTAAGCATGAGACATATTAGGTATATCACCCCAAAAGAGAATATTTCAATCCAGAACATAGGCTTCGTTTCTATATATTTATCCTTGAATGTTCCTTCTTCTTGCTTAGCCATGTTTAGTGCGGTATAGCCAACATATGGAAGCCAAGCGAGCAGCATAGGCCAGAAGTTTAAAGCCGCCCAAGTCTGAGAGAATAATATTGCCATCATTGCACCGGCTATATGTCCCCGGTGTTGGAATTTATCCGCTTTGTAATCTGGAAAACACCCAACAACGATCATCCCGGCCAACGCCAGGTAAGCGAGAAACTCCGTCCCCGGCTTACTGACTTCCAAGATCGCTGGCATTAACACCATAGGACAAGCCCACATTGTGAAGCGGAACCATCCTTTATGTTCTATCGCATAGAACGTGGCGCTTATCGAATAAGGTACACCCTTCTGCTTAACGCATACTGCGGTCGTATAAGCCGCAATAATCAAGATAGAAATAACTATTAACCAAATCATAATAACTTGTCATTAAAGTACGTGTCGAATTTAGATGCCGCCCGGCACAAAAGGCGGAATAAACTTATCTACAGGGCAACTTCTACGTAGTGACCAATCAATGCGGATAAGTCCTGCACCAAGGCTATTCCGCTATCCCGTGTACACTTATAGGTTACATTATCCTGCTTGTAATACTTACCGCTTTCGAGGATCATACCAGCAAATAAGGGGTCGTGACCTTCGTTATAGGGTATCGGATCGTCAATAGTACCGGTATGTTCTTCCGTCACTTCGTGCCACAGCGAATGTGCCCCTTGTCCCGGACGCCAGTCTTCTTGTGTTCGGTGAGCCAGGTCGCATTCAAATAGTTTGTCACCTTCCTGATATCGATCTCCCTTGTTAACATCAATTCCAACCTTCCATATCGGGTGCCGGTTCTTAACTCGTAATGCTTCAGATGCCGTTAAGCCGTATGTATTGATCTTTTCGTTAGCCTCCTTGTCCATTTGGTCAAGAGCCAGTAACCGGCTAAATTCCCTGTTAATCTCTACACCTTCCGGCAAAGCCCATTCTTCGCTTGCCAGCAGCTCCATAAACTCCGGGTCCGTAGATTCATATTTCGGAAATTTCTCTTCGCCGAAAGGTGATAGAAACTCTTCATGCAAGATTACCTTGCTCTGATCTACACTTGTCCTCATTTCCGGTAGGACTTCTACTCCGTGGGACTTTGCCCATACGATGTTTACAATTGCGTATTTCATATCCAATTAATTTTTAATGTTACTTTGCTTTTAGGGTTTGGAGGTAGTTGTAGGCTTTGATACAGTCGTCTTTGGAGAGGAGTTGATCGTTGTAGATGCCTAAGTTTTTTAGGGCTATTTTGGTAAAATTTGAGCTATAAAAACCTAAAAATAAACGGCTTGAAATATCAATATCACTTCCAATAGGATAAACTTTGTATTTATCCCATTTTTCATCATACACCCATCCATCAGAAGTCAAAGCGTTAATCTTTTTACAAGAAAAAGGATAGTTTTTTGAACCCTGTTTTAAATAAATCCTCATTCCTGTTGTAGCATTATAGATGTAAATTTGATTTGCTTTCAATAATCCTGCATTATCATTTCTATCTTCCATAAACTTCCAATCACCAACAATGGTAAATTTATCTGCGAATTGAATTAGTTTAGCACTGATTATTTCATCATCCACCCCATCAGTAATGAGGTATCCTTCGTATTCGGGGATTTGCTCTATGGTGATATCACAATCACCCGTATACGAAACAAATTGAAATCCTAAATTAGATCCATTTTCTACAGCAGGAAGAACATAAATTCCGTCTGATGGAATATTCGTTAAAAAAGTATTATTACTCCCTCTATAAATCATCTCTTGACCAGACTGTATACCAGTAACTTTTATTCTGTACGATGGAATGGTTACATCTCTCGCAGATTCTGTGAAATTAACCCCTGCTGTTATAGACTTTGTAACGTGAATCGATGAATTGGTTTTTGTATAAACAGCTCTGTTAGTAATGGCGTATGAAATGTAATTTTGAGCATACAACCCATACCCACTCCCTTCTGCAAACCCAAAATTCGACAGTACAAGATCATTACCATTGCCCGTAATGTTGGCAATAGTAGCACGATCTTCGTCCTCGTTGGTTTTGCCGGTGACAGTCCATGCCTGGTCGGGGAAGAGCCAGGGATATTGCTTTTTGTGCCAGTTGAGAATATTTTCATCCTCTTCATCGGTTGTAAAGTGACCGTTGTCGATGATCTGACCGGCGATGCCGGCTCTAGCAAAAGATGCATAAGTTGCATTCTTCCATAAATAATATAGCCCAGCGTTTTCCACCCAGTCCCCACACGTACCTGTTACAACTTTATTAGTTAATAAGTTCTTAATACATATATTATTACCATTTCGTTTACAAGCAAACAAATTAAGCCCATTAACAAAATCAGCATTTATATAATAGTTATTACCCGCTATAAAAGATACATAAACCAAAGACGAATATTGCATGGAAAAAGTTTTTTTGCTATCAGCTCCACACAAAATCATATTCCTTGCCGGATTATTCTGAAACGGAATAAACGCCGTGTACACCGTATAGGTATCCTCGAAGTTAAGCTCCTTCTCTGTAACTGCAAAGTCGTCTACTCCGTCACCGAGGATAAAGCCGGGGTAGAGGGGTAGTTGTTCGATGGTGATATTGCAAGATTCCTGTAATTTTAAGAACTTGAATCCGTAATAAGCATTTTTAGCTCCAAAATCAAAACTTGGTAGATGATATATACCATCATTTTCAATTCTCATTATAACAAATTGTTGTGTTCCATTAGAAACATATTCAATTCCTTGTCCGTCTGTTAAACCAGAAACTTTGATAGTACATGATAAAACCCTAAATCCAGTATCACTTAGTGATGATTGATAAAATAATTGAGCTAATCTATTATCCTTTATTGATCTTGCATTAAAAGACTTATAAGTCCAAGTGGCATCAATTCTTGATTCTGCCTTATACCATTTATTACTATTATAGTTCTCTGTATATCCACCTACCCCACTCATTCCACCCCAAGCGAAATTCTTGAAGGATAGGAACCTACCTTTGCCATCCGCATCCTCAATCCTCGGATCGTCCATCGCTGCCATCATCTCGTTCGTCAGGCCGCCGAAATGCCAGCGCGTAACATCACCCGGAAGCACAGGGAAGCCGTCTCCGGAACCGCCACCACCGGCCATTTTCCTACATGTAGGAAATGGAGCATTCAGGCGCAGCCTATTTAGCTGCACCTGGTTAAGCCCTATTTTGTTAAGCCCTATCATGATTGATATGCTATTTTAGCGGTTGTCACTTCTGCCCCGCTCTCAATCCGGATATGCATGCCGGCAGGTACGTTCGGTATCTCAAAATCCAGCTTGGCCATAAGAGGCCATGCCGGAGGCAGCGGAATAGGGACATAATCCTCTCCCGTCAACGACTGCTGAACGCTCAATGCTCCATAAGCTCCCGATACATTTGTACGGGTAATCTTAATATTAAAAGGTCCTGTTGCCTCGAACTCGCAAACATACAGGTCACCTTCTTTATTAAATGTCAAATCCTGTAATTCCATAACTATACCATTTTATCAAACAATACTGCTAATGCGCCTGCCGGCACATCCTTATTGGCATCAACGAGCTTGTCAAATGCAAGCTCCGTGAGAGATTCGATTTTTACGTCTACCGGCTCATTATTCATACCTCCTTCAAAGCATTTTTCATCCTTATTGTAGGAGCCAATTTGAATCGCTTTCAAATCCCGGTTAAACCGTTCGTTCTGTTTGTTAAACGACGCAATTTCCAAGTCCGATACAGTACGGCTACCACCGGCTGCAACGACCTCATTGCTTTCAAGCATCTTCATTATGAGATTATCAAATCCGTCCGGTTTGAGACGTTCTTTTGCGAGATCCAAGTCCGCATTATACTTATCGGTCACTTCCCTAAGAGCACGAAGATTTCTGATCACTTTTAAGCGATCAGAAGAATCCACGCCCGAAAGCTTCAGGTCCTTCAGCACGGCAAATAGTTCTACAGCTTCAATAGCTTTCATAGTTAAGCCTCCTCAATTGTTTTATTGTTGATGGCCTGTACCATTTCGTCCACCAGTTCTGAGGTATCGGTCCGGTACTTGACATATGAGATGTCGTTGATATTGATGCCGAGCATCGAAAAATTACCGATGTACGTTACACCATCTTTTAATCGGACATCACCGTTTACCGACTTGACTTGACCTGTGTTAGAGTCTATTTCTACTTGTCCTTTCAAAGTGATCTGTTCACCGTCATAGATCACATCCGCAATTGTTCTTTTGTTGCTAATCTGTTTCATATTACTTTATTTTATGGTTGAGACTTCATTCTAATGAAAAAATGTAATGTTCCAGAATCTAATTTATTGCTTGCCCATTCCGTTGGAATCTGCAACTGAAAATTATTATATTCCGAATTTGTATCCAGGTAAATTTGTCCAAGAGACTCATAGTCTACATTAACCTCTCCACCTGATTTTTTGTATATAAAGCCCTTTGCAAGGACATCATAGTAACCATGTATATCAACGGTACCATATCCCGGTATTTCCGTATAATAGTCACCAACTATCTTTGCACTGAATTTCAAAACATATCGACCATCATACGGAGTCCCTGAATTGGCCTGAAACTCTATTTCTTTGTTTGATACCGGAATTTTCGTTTCATAATCCGGTATCGCTACATTTTCATACCCCCCGGATGAAGAATTGGGATTGTATATGTAGAACCATAGGAAATTACCAGGACTAAGCCCTTCTTTTCGTTGATTCAACCTCACTGTCTGTGATTCTATATAAGGGACTTTAAAAAGCATTTTTTCTCCTCCGGTATCAGTATATCCGACATACATCTCAAAACGGAGATATTGATACGTGCTGCCGAGATTTTTTAATTCATATTGTTGGTTATAGGACCTTGTTGTACCATCCGTATTCACGTATGACGGACTTTCAATCAATGCTATTTCATTTTCCGATCCGCCTAATGCGAATGTCCCAATTACCTTGATATAGAAATGATCAATATATCCCTGCACTGATTTCCAATTTATCCCCGAACAAGTAACAAGAAATACCAATCTCAGGGAAAAAGACGGATAATAGTCAATTACTCCATTGGCTGCATTTGTACAATTAACAAAAGGAGCTTCCGCATTGGTATCGTAACCGGCAAAATATCCGAGTGATGCACGATAATAAGGATTGGCCGAATTACCTGCATCAAATTTCATTCTAAGCTTGATGCGCTGATCAATATCAATGAAGAAGCGCCCAGGACTATCAGGACTCCAGATATTCCAATAAGGCAATGCCCCGTCAATCATAAAGCCGCGTGTACCATCTGTATAGCCGTTTTCTGCTACCCGAAAAGCATAACCTTTTTCCCCTCCGGATTTGGCCGCGGCCACAAGCCGGAAAAGATCACGGATAACGTATCCTTTCCCGCTGCTCGTATATACTGCTCCAACCTTCAATGCAGTCTGAAAAAGTGTCAGATCTTTCTTTGGTAGTATCATGCCGCAGTTCCTCCTTTCAGTTCATCTATTTCATTTTGCAATCTAATAACCGTGTCCTGAAGATGTTTAATCTGCTGATCCTTCGTCAACTCCCAGTCCTTACGGACTTTCACAAGATTTTCAATCATCATAGACTTTTTAGAGATCTCCTGTATGCCTTTTATTGCCAAAGCCGACATGCTCGCATAGTCCATTGAATAATATCCATCCGGCTCCGTAAATACAAATTCGGGGAAATATTGGATAACCTGTTGAGCAGATAGGCCAATCCGTACCGTGGCATCAGGATCATTTTTATAGGAGTACCTAAATACAGATAAAGCCATCATTTTAGACAGCACATCTTCGAGATCACCCATTAAATTTTTCCTCCTAATATCAGATCCTTGTACCAATGACCCTTTGACCCACATATTTCCAGAACTGCTATACGATAGATAAGCCCTTAAGTCATTATTGTAGTAAAAACAATAATCATTAGAAGGGACTGTAAGTTTCCAATATGAGCCAAACCACATATATGGGCCAGACCCCGATAAAGCTATACCCGGACTTGATTTGCTAATAGTTAGATTTCCTGTAATAGTTCCACCGTTCCAACTACTTCCCCCAGAAATACTACCCTTTGTTAAACTCAATGTCCCACCCGAAAAAGATGCGTTTATTATTGCGTTACCGCTTCCGGATATGCTAACAGATGTTACAAGTCCAGACGGCTTACTACTTATTTCGCTCCATGAGTAAGACGGCTTACTACTCCCAATCCACGACGGTTTACTGTTAATTTCGCTCCAACTATAAGATGGCTTGGACGATCCTATCCATGATGGCTTGCCAGTAATATCGTTCCAGGCGACAGAACCGCCGCCCCCACCTCCAGAAGCGACATACAACTGCCCAGATGAATTAACTCTTATTGTATTGCCATCATACTTTACCAGCCCATAAGTTGACGACGATGCAACGACGGCTAAATCTGTTATGCCGGAAGATGAATAGGCGACAACATCCCCGTGAGCTATAAGATCATTATATATCAATAATGTACCGTTATTACTGCCGGAAAAATATGCAGCCAAAGTATTGCCATTTCGGAACCCTAAATCTCCTGATGCCTCGTATATTGACCACTGTCGAGACCCTGATAAAATCAACGCAGGTTCCGTTTTCCGTATTGTCAGATCGCCGGACATCGTATCCCCGGCTTTTTTGACGTATACAGACAAGTTCGGCGTTCCGCTTATTTCGCTGTAAGAAATGGTATAAAACGTACCATCTCCGGCCAGATATTTATTATTACTACCTGCTCCGGAAAGGGCATTAAGTATCATATTCTTGTTGATACCCGTAATATACCCCACATCATTGGATAATTGCCCCAATCGGGTAGGTATCTCTGTGCGAAGCGCGAAAGTGCTTCCTTTTTTCCAGGTAAGAATCTTGGTTGCCTTATCATAGGACAACTCCGTTACGGCATTTCCGGTACCGGATGGTATGACGTTTGTCAATCCTCCGCCGGCTCCGTCTGCTAATGTAAGCTGCCCGATGGAATTGATTGAAAATACAGAACTGTCATATTTGACCAAACCGTACATATCAGGAGTTGCTATAGCTATAAGATCGCCAATATCGCTTACAGCGTATGCCACAACATCCGCTTTGGATAGCACTGTCTTTTCAAATGTTTTTTGTCCTATTATCGTTTGATCCGTAGTCAGCGTAACGTAATCCTTATTCAAATTAATAATTTGCGTTTCGAGCTTTTTTAACGCCGAATTAACGCTATCTGATGCCGTGATAATAGGGCTTATGCTGTTTGATAGGTAGCCATACAATAGGCTGGATGGAGTCAGATAATGATACCTGTCCAGATATTCTTTGAGTTGCTTTTCGTCCAAGCCACCGCCGGCGAAATTAGGATCAACAGATATAATACCATCTGCTCCGATGATCAAACCGCCTCCCTGTTTGATCTGTACTGCTCCAGGAGTCGTATAAGTCGCAACGGGAAATGCCATATCGGGAAATTCATCCTGCGTGCCATAGGCTACAACATCCTTTTCAGAAACGGCCGAATACTTTGTTCGGATATATTCCTTGCCTTCTTCAAGAGCTTCTCCGGCCGAATTGGTAGTAATGAGGTCCCAATAACCGGAAAACGAAGATCCGCCGATATTCGAACCTCCCGAAGAACTTTCACTTCCGAAAAATCCTTGGCTCGCCAATCTTCTTTTGCTCCGAGGATTGGCCGGAAATTTGTTTAATATGACATTATATTGTTCCATCAAATTCTAACCCTTCATAATTGTCTGCATCAAACCTTGTCATTAAAATTTCGCTTTCGTCGTTGTACAGACGTTGCGTCTCACTTATGATAATATATTTGCCTGGCTCATTAACATCCGTATAGATGTTAAATTCAGGAAGCAGGATCACTGTCCCCGACAATGTATTGTGCCGGGATGCATAATTGCTATACACAGTACCGATCAACAACCTTTCAAGCAGATCCGTTACGCCGGCGCGGTAAAATTCCGATATGACGGAATAATCGGAAGTCTTATACAATTGCCCTTTTGCCACAGGAGACGGACTTTCCATCGTCCCCAGGATTGTATCGATCTTCAGATCTTCCTTTGCGTCACGGTTGATCCATGCTTTGTGTTCAAAGTCCTTTGCATTGATGTTTTTGTAATTTTTATCGACAAGGCTTATGGCCGGATTCTTGTATAAAATCCAACGACACTGCTCATACAACTGACCTTTTATTTCCTTTTCATAATCATAGGCCGGTACCCCATATCCTACTTGTAATTCCAGATATCCGGACTTATCAGGCAGATCGATAAATTCTCCTCGACCGGCCTTGTCAAACAAAATAGGTAATCCGCCCCGGTAATAGCCGATGATCTGTTTATTCGTTTGCCATCCGCCTAAACCGCTTTCATTCTTACGATTCCCTTCATACCAGCAAAACCAGGCATCACCCCAACTTCCTTCTCCTGTAACCCATCGGCAATTACTTGCGTTATGTTCATAACTGTTACCATCTTTTACCAACTTGTTTTCCCAGTGATATATGGCCTTTCCCGCCTTATCCCTAAGTGTCAGGATAAACGGAACGTAAGCAAAGTTTGCCCAATTCTGTTGCTCTTCCCAATTCCCTTCTTCATTTTCTTTGGAAGCTTCCTCGAATGGATTATATCGAGGGTCAAACAGCATATCAATGGTAAGTTTCAGCCTGAAATTGCGTCTGTCTAGGCCGATGTAACCAAGATAAGGACGTTCGGATACCTTTAGCACCATTCCCCCGATTGTAGAGGATGGCTTTTCCAAATGCCGGATATCACCACCAAATGTATTCGTCACTGTTATGGTCCAGGCTACCCCGGCCGAGGCTTCCCCGGAATGGATCGGGTCTATGCGGTAATAAGCGGCCCTGTCCGATATTTCTACACCTTTCCCCTTATCGGAATAAGCTATTCGGAATCCCGGAGGAGATGTCATTAATCCTGAACTATTTTTAGTCCTGTCCACTTTGATCTCCATCCCGTCTCCGGGGACACTGTTGGGATCGACTTCCCCTTTCATCAAATCCATATTCTCATATGGAGAAAACGTGACGGTAACATTATTGTATACCTTATCAACCCCCACTACGGAATCGTCAGAATCCCAAACTATCGTTTCCGGATCGAAAGTCGTGTAAATATCATTTAAATCATATACGAAGATCTTTCCACCTTTATGAATCAATCGAAGTGCAAATGGACGTAATGTCTCATCCAATACTTTACGTACGGTCATAGGTTCCCCGTCTTCATCGTAGAAATTGTCCAAATTGACAGATACGGCATCCAATATATTTCCCGTGTCGTATTGGGACATTTTAGTACTGATATGGTCCTCTATTTCCTGAAACTTGATACCCGTTAGCCCCAACGCTTCACCGATGATTTCCCGGAGGGTCATAAACCCGGTCTTATTCCAGTTCAGCCTATCCAGGATGGCCATGTCCGCGAACGTTATTTCTACCCCATAGTCCGTTTTGTACGCAAATGGTTCCTCGTACAATTCCGGATCGAGTGTACCGGACCAATACAGCATACCGTCCCGGAGTACATCCATACGGATGCTGCCGGCTTTGATCGTATACAGGTCGATGAATTGCCGGTCATTGTCCGAGTATAACTGGAGAGTGGCGTTGCTGGACTGGACCGGTTCCAGTTTATCCGTCTCCGGCCACTCGATTTCAAGGGGATCTTCACAAAAAGCAATGTCAGATACTTGACCGGAATATCCTTCCTGGTATATCTCAATTTCATACAGGACTTGGCTCAGGCTGTGAAATCCGCCTTTATATCTCAAACCCATACTCATCGTGTTCTCCTTTTTTCATGTTCAACTCCACGTAAGGCTATATATAGATCCTTCCCTTTGACCTTGGTTTCCAGGTACAGGCTTTTTGCAGATAAACCGGTTGGCTCCAACATGGAACGGAGTTTATTTAATGGCGCAATCACTTCCGGATTATTCGAAGCTCCGGAATATTCTCCAACCAAAGCCAGTGTAGGACCGGACACGATACCACCGGCAGCAAAAGCCGTTATGTTTTGTAATGCCGCTTTTGCAGCAGCAGTCGCTGCAATCAAGGCCGAACCGGCAATAATACCCCCTATACCACTCCAAGCAATCGCTTTGAGAGCTTCGGATGCCATACCTGCGGCGATCAAGGCCGAACCGAATTGCTGCAACATATCCATAAGGGAGAGAAGGAATGATCTAAGAATCTCTAATCCGTTTCCTGAAGCAACCGCTTCCCCAAATCCTTCCATAAAGCCCTGTATGCTGTTCGACAGTATGCCGGACATCTGTCTGGCTGTGATCTGGGCTTCTTTCACAAACACATATCCGCTTTCACGAATCTTTTGCTGTACTCTCTGATAAGACTTTTCATCTATCTTAAGAGGAAATTCTATTGCAGGGACATCCATTGCCTGAATATTTGGAGCCTTCAATAACTCTGTGGACCCTTTCGACAAATTCCCTTCCGCTCCTGCAATAATTGTTTTATTAACCAAATTCAGACGTTCCTCATAAAGACAAATTTCCTTTTCCAAAGCAATTGCCTGTTCTTCTGAAGCCTTTAATTGGACTTCTTTTAATTCATTGATTTTGTTGATGAGTCCACCTATTGTAGCTAAGTTCTTATTGGTATTTTTTTCATTTTCGGAAGAATCAAAGGTAATATCTTCTACTTTGATTCCTTTTGCCAAATCTTTCTGCAATTTAAGGATATCCTCATTTTCATTCTTTAACCGTGCAATGTCTTTATCTATCGCATCTACCTTGCCTTGTACAACAGAGACGATGCCTACTTGGAACTCTTGTGCTTCTCCCGTCCGACTCAAGTCGGTGAGTAGTTGTTGTTCTTTGGTCAATCTTGAGACCATTTGTTCACGTTTGGCATATAATTCGGTCAAAAGAGCTTCATTTTCTATTTCCTTTTTGGCATATTCCACAATTTTGTCCTGTGCTGCTCTGGCTTTAGCTGAAGATACAATTGCATTAGTCAAATTTTTGTATTGAGTAGCAGCTTTTCCAGTTAATATTTCTTCTTCTGTCAGGTTTCCTAAATATTTCGGATATGACTTTTTCAATTCGTCCACAGCTCTTTTACGCTCTGCCATGGGACGGGTGATATCTTGACTGGCCTGATACAGCAGCTTCAGTTTTGTGAGTTCCTCTTGTGCGTTTTGTGCTCCTTTCTGTTGACTATCATTCAATTCTTTTTGTCTGTCGATTTGAGTTTTAGTCACTTTTGACAACCCCGACATTTCACCAGCCACGTTAAAAATCTCTTCGCCATACATGGACAATATGGTAACACCAGCCACCAGTGCAGTTTGCCAGGATAACAACGATCCTGCGACCTGTTTCCAAACTGGAACCGCCTTTTGTCCTGAAGCGATTAATTCCAGATTTTCTTTACGTACTGCCGATATCGAATCCGCCAAGATCGGCAAGTTGTTGGAGATAGCGAGAAAGAATGTATTTGCACTGATTGCCAGTGCCGGTAATTCTCTTGCCACCTGCTGAACGGACACATTCAGGGAATTGAATCTCGGAGTGACTCTTTTTGTGGAATTTTCCAATGCTTCAGAGGCCGTAGCCGCCTCTTTCCCCAGGCTTTGGTATTGTCTTTTCAAGTTGTCGACAACATTGGAAATATTCTTCACGTTACCCACGGATGCATTGGAAACAGCAGACAACCGACCGGAGATGCCATTCAGGCTGCCGACTACCTGGTCGGCAGATTGTTTGACAACCTTCAACTCCTTGTCGATCGTTTTGGAAACACCGGAAACCTGGTCCCGCATCCGAAGCAATATGTCATATGTAATACCTCTATCCGCCATATTCCTTTTTTACACGTTCGAAATCTTCTCTCGTTGCTATTTTTACCTGTTTATTTTCCTGTTTTTCCTTTTCCCAATCAAACCGGACAATATCTGTCGGATTCAGTTTCTTTTTTGAAAATGGAGTCAATATGCAATGTGCCATAAACCGGGTCTGTTCCCAACTACTGCGGAAAAAGACCGTTTCATTTTGGTTCCACTGCCCGGCTATCTCGCTGAATTCTTCGGGAGTCAGCTGTAGGAAATCCGTCCGGCTCATGCCTATACGGCCTACAGCCAGCCCAAGCAGTTCCAGGATGGTTATCCTTTTTTTTTAGATTGTGCCTTTCCCGTCTCACAAGAGGCCGCTTGCGCCTGAAAGTTTTCGCTTTGCCATCCTGAAAGATCTTCAGGTGACATGTGGTCGGCCATATCCATCTCGTCCTTGAACGGCAGTTCCACGCCGTCTGCCCTACAGGAAGAGACCAGGCAACAGAAGATCAACGTAATGACCAGAGCGATATCCGTACCCTTCATCTCGGTAACCTCCTGCCCGGTTCTTCGTTTGAATTCCAGCATGGCCCCCATGGTCAGCCGGCAGGGATATTCCGTATTATTGATTGAAATTGAATGTTTTCCCATTGTCATGATACAATTTATTAGGATGCGACTTGTTTGGTCTGCACATCCCCGCTTGATGAAAATTGTGCACTGTACGTCACATCCTCACCGGCCTGTGATGTCTCTTCCAAAGAGTCTATAACGAACTCCCCTTCCTCGTAATCGTCCCCTTCTTGTTCGTCCGCTTCCGCGAAACCATATTTTAACAGGACATTCTTCTTCTCCTTCATGGTTTTCAGCAGCAACTTTTTATCCTTGTCGCCAAAAGCCCGGAGCGCATCGGCCTTGATCGTAACTGTGACTGAAGTGATCCTCTTCTCCGGGTTACCTCCGGGAGAGTCCTTTGTCAACCTTTCTTTTGTTTCCGTATTATACGTGATCGTATGACTGGTAGCCAATGCCTGCGCCTGCCATACCGGAGATTCGTTCGTCTCCGCAGTGTTGATATACAGCATCAGGTTCCTGCCATCCAACGGTTCTCCATTATTTCTTGCCATCGTCTTCTTTATTTAGTGATTAATAAAAGATACCGAAAGCCTCAAACACTTTCATGCCTGAAGCCTTCAGTGGACAATCATGCCTTGTCTTCCAACAATGCAATCACACCCTTCTGATCGTCACGAATGATGTCGGCTCCGTAACGGGTGAACGACTCGATGATCGTGCCGCCCAAATAACCGGGAGCTTCCGCATTAATGATCGTTCTGAGTCTTCCTTCTGCACGGCAGACCATCTTGTCGTTCCAGAACAAGGCCCCTGAAAGCAAGGAATCCTTCACATCCGCATCTCCCCTTAAAGGAGTTTTTCCGTTGTACAATACGCCATTGTGCCCTTCTTCCGTTGAACGCTGGAAGATGTCGATGCCAAGGATGCGTCCGATAACCCCTTCCTTCAGCCGGGATTCGTTCCCCGTCTTGTAATAATCGACAAATTCGGGTATGGCGAGCAAGTCGGTGTACATGTCAGCCGTCACCATGCCGTACCAATTGCCTCCCATTCCGGAAACGCCCATTCGCATCATCAGGTTAAGAACCTTCAGAAGGTCCTCTTTCGTCAGGGCCTTTCTTTGCGAAGTGAACCCCATCACGTTTGACGGACGTGCGCTTCCTGTCGTTTTCAGAATGTTCGCTTCCAATTTGGGACACCAGTGTTCCATCGTATAAGCGGCGACTTTCGTGTTGATCTCCGCAGCCTGTTGTTCCTGCTTGGTTTGACGTTTGTTGTAGTTGACAAGCAATTCGGACTGCGAGTCGATAAGCAGGGGAGCGCAATAGATTAATGTCGTATTGTACTTTTTCGTGCTGTCCGTTGACGTTTCAACAGACAAGGGCAAAGAACTGGGTTTACCCTCTTTCGCTTTGCTGATCTTTGTCTGTACAGGCTTTTCCACCTGTTCGGTTTTATCAGCCACCCCGGTCTCACCAATAGACTTCTTATAAAAACTATTGTCCGGGAAAATGAGCTTTTGTAGTTCGCTCGAATAAAGTGTCGTTCTTATTTCTGCCATATTCTAATCGATTTGTACGGCATCGGCCGTTTGGATAAATTTTTCACCATCATACACATATTCGGCAACTTTTGTTTTGCCGTTAACTCCGACAGTTGCCTTACCAGCCATACCTTCTCCGGGAGTAAGGCTTTCCGTGGCAGTCGTCCTTGTTTTCACGACAAGGCGGGCACCCGGTTCCACGTCCTTGCTGATTGCAAGATTAAGGGTGCGTGCCCCGGTTGCGATGACGCTTGCACCATCTACGATTGTCAGGTTGTTATAAATATCGACAGCCTGATTTCCTGTGGCCGTCAAACTGACAACGTCTGCCTTACCGAAGGGCCACTTTACGATTGGATTCTGTAATTCCGTGTTCATAACTTTTATGCGATTGAAGATTCATATTCGTCGAGCAGGCGGTTGAAACGTTCCGGATCTTCCCGTTCCATTTTAAGCAAGGCATCCGGATTGTGCTTTTGATACCAATCCCAGTCATGGCTGTCGTTTCCGCCTTTTTTCTCCTTTTTACCCACACGATCGAGGACATCACTTAGCCGGCGGTTTTCCGTTTGTCCGGCAGGTTTACGGGTAAATTCCCCGTCCTCTTCTGTTTGTTTGTCTACCTCTTTGTCCTGAACATCGGATATCATTTCCGCGAATAACTCGAAATCGGCATTGGCCAGCCGCTTCATCCGGTCTTCATTCTTGTCCGTTACTGTCCCGTTCTTTTTACCCAAAGAGAGCAATTGTCCGATAAGGACATCCCTCGTTTCGTTTGCCGTCTTCTTTTTTTCAGCAATGTCATCCAGTATCTGCTGCTGGCTTGCACCCTCCGGAAGGCCGAGAGCTTTTGCAATTTCTTTCATGTTTGTCTTTTTATTAGATGATTGATATTCGTTATTGATCCGGCTCAAAAGTTCCGGAACAGATAGATTGCTTAATTCCTCCTTGCGGGGAGTCGTGACCACATCATCGCACAGGCCCGCCGATTGTGCTTCCAATGCGGAAAACCAGGTTTCATCCTTCATCAGCGATGTTATCTTATCCTTGTCACAGCCCCTTCTCGAAAGGATGGTACGAAGGGTGTCGGCAATGGAGTTTAACGCCTTGCGGTCCTTTGCCGACAGTTTTTCACTTTCCATACCGGGGATATGGGGATCATGGATCATGAGCTTTGCATAATCCTGCATGCTCACCTTGTCGGACGATATCGCAATGACGGCAGCCATGCTTGCCGCAATGCCATTCACATGCGCATGGATATAGGCTTTTGCCGAGAGAATGGCCGATACGACCGACAACCCTTGCGAGACGCTTCCCCCGTCACTGTTTATAAGGATGTGGATGGTGTCAGCCTCCTTATCCAGATTCGCAATATCATAGGCCATCCGGTTTCCGTCCACGTCACGGCCTATCACACCATACATCCGTATGGTAGCTTCGCGCTTTTCCTTGTTTTCTATAAGTTCATAAGCCATTTTATTTTTCGCGTTACTGTGATTTGTTGATTGATTTCGACAGCGAAGTAAAGGCCGTAAAAGACCTGCCGCAAATAAAGTTCCAAGGGTTGTAATAAAGATTGCAAGGCTTGGAACTTTTCTTTTCCAAAAGGATTTATGCCGTCACCTTTGCATCATAAAAACACGTGACATGGACGACAAATACATTGCCTACATATTGTTCAAGGAAGGAATTTCCGGACAGGAGATCGCACGGATCATGAAAAGGTCCGAGCAGACGATATCCAGATGGAAAAAGAACGGGGCCTGGGAGCAGAAAGCTACAGAAGACCTTATGGCCATGCAGACGATACATGAAGACATCCGCGACCTGGTCCGTTACCAACTCCTCCAGCTGCGCAAGCTGAAGGACCAGTATATCAAATCGGAGGCGGATGGCGGGGAGCCCCGGTTGATCGGCAAAGGGGACATAGACGGGGTGCGGGACCTCTACAACATGATAAAGCCGAAGGAAACCGACTGGACGGCATTGGTCAGGACTGTACGGAAGATCAACAAGTTCCTTACGGACAACTATCCTGTTTTGGCACGTGACGTAGCTCCAGCCTTGAATGATTTTTTAAATGAGGAAAGGGGAGGGAACAGATCATGAGCCTGGAGATGAATTTAAGCCGAAAGGAACAGAAAGAATATGAACAGTGGCTCAGAGAAATGCAGGAGACGGTCCGTCTCGAACCGATCCGTGAGGAAACGGATGAGCAAAAAGGCAGGCGAAAAGCCTCTCTTCTGAAAAACTTCACGAAATTCTGCCGTTATTATTTCGAAGACTTCATGGATGCCGATTTTGCCTGGTTCCACAAAAAAGGAGTTGGCCTGATCGTCGAAAACGACAACATCATGTTCGTCGGAGAATGGCCGCGTGAACATGCCAAATCCGTTGTCATGGACATATTCCTGCCAATGTACCTTAAGGCTTTGGGAAAACTTACTGGCGTTGTCCTCTCCTCGGCCAATGAGGATAAGGCGGACGGATTGCTCGCAGATTTGCAGGAACAGCTGATGTTCAACCAGCGTTATATTGCCGACTACGGACCGCAGTACAAGTCGGGGAAATGGGACACCGGGCATTTCGTCACGAATGACGGGATCGGTTTTTGGGCATTCGGTCGCGGACAATCCCCGCGTGGCGTACGTGAAGCCGCGCTCCGTCCCAACCTGATTATTGTCGACGACATAGATGATGCTGAAATATGCAAGAATGAAAAACGCGTACAGGAAGCCACGGACTGGGTGTTGGGTGACCTGTACGGCTGTGCACCGACCAAAGGCAGCCGTTTTGTCGTGATCGGGAACCGTATCCATAAAGGCAGCATCCTCTCACATATCGTCGGAGATGTTGAAGAAGGCGATCCGGTGAAAGAAACGATAACCCATCTGAAAGTATATGCCCTTGAAAACCCGCGCACACACGAAATGGACCTTTCGGAAAAAGGCGTGCCGGCATGGAAAGAAAGATATACCAGGGAACAGATCCTGACGAAGATGAAGAACATGGGACAGCGTATTGCCCTTCGCGAGTTGTTCCACCAACATATCGTAATTGGCCGGGTGTTCCGCGAAGAACACCTTCCCTGGGCCGACCTGCCGCCAATCGACAACTGCGAGAAGCTGGTCACCTATTGCGATCCCTCTTACAAAGACTCGAAAAAGAACGATTTCAAGGCAATCGTCCTGATCGGCAAGAATGGTCCTTACTTTGACATCTACGATGCGTTTTGCCGCCAGTGCACCACCCCTGAAATGGTCCGCGGCCATTACGCTCTGGCGGAAGAAATACCCTCGCATAGAAATTGTCCGCACTGGATGGAAGCGAATTTCATCCAGGATATACATCTTGAAAAATACGATGAAGAAGCGGAAAAAAGAGGCTACAGCATTGCCATCAGGGGAGACAGGCGGGATAAGCCGGACAAAGTGGAGCGCATCGAAAACCTTTCCGCATATGCGGAGAGGGGGAGGATCCGCTTTAACAAGGCATTGAAGCACAGTCCGGACATGCAGGAGATCCGTCAGCAATTCCTTGGATTTCCGGATGCTCCGCACGATGACGGTCCCGATGCCGTGGAAGGTGGCATTTACAAACTTAACAAGCCCGGAATGAAACAAACCGGCGGGCTTAGATCCGCAAAATACAAACACAACAAATATAGACGACCATGGTAGTAGATTATTTGCAGACATGCGATTTCCTTGTTTTCATATCGGAAGCCTCACTAAAAAAGCTCATCCGCGATGAAGACTGTAAGATACTCAACGCACAGACAATGGCTTACGGGTATATTTCCGAGAAACTGTCCGGACGTTATCAAATAATAAAGGAACTTTCGAAAGAAGGGGACAGCCGGAATGCTTCGATGGTCCGGTGGATGACCGTCCTCACGGTTTATTTTCTCTATCAGTCCGTCCCGGATGAAAGTATCCCGGAAAGGGTAAGGTTAAACTACGAAGACGTGCTGAAAGAGATCGACCGGGTCGCATCCGGCAAGGACAACAGCACGCTCATTCCGGTTTTGGATTCCTCCGGCAAACCCCGGACATCGTTCCGGTGGGTTTCCAGTCCGAGGCGAAGTCATAATCCTTTTGGCTGATCTGTGTCCTGTGTAAACATCATCTAAATACAATTCGAAATGGATATAAAAAGAATTACAAACAAAATAGCGTCCAAGTTCGGCATGAGCCGAAAACGTAAGTCTTCCCTTTTGAAACGCCAAGGTCCCACACGGGTCAACATGGAAATGAATAACCTCGTGAAGGCCGCTCTGGAAGCCCTTGATCCGGATAATTCCGACCGGACAGGCCTGCTGGATATATATGAAAACACATGGAAAGACAGCCAGGTCATCAGCGAGCATGAAAAGGCGGAAGCCTTTCTGATCACGGAGCCTTTTGAGGTCTGCAAGAAAGGCAGTGACAGTAAGGATAAGAAACGGACCCTGCTTTTGGATCGTCCCTGGTTTACGCGTTTTCTGACCTTTGTGATGGACAGTGAATTTTGGGGATATCAGCTTATCGAATTCGGCGAGCAGGATTCCAAAGGCGAATTCGTGGACGTGAAAGTCTTTCCAAGAGAGCATGTCCGTCCTTTTGAGAAGATAATCACGATAAACCCTTGGGATCGTGACGGCATATCTTACGAGGGACATGAAACGGCGTTTTTCCTTTTGCCCGTCGGAGATCCGGAAGTGCTTGGAAAATTGGAATCCATCAGCCGGGAAATCATATGGAAAACTTATGCACGGTCGGACTGGTCGGAGTACAACGAAAGGTTCGGGAAACCTTTTATCACTTATGAGACGGACACCGACAATGAAGAAGAACGGGAAAAAGCGATGGAGATGGCCGTCCGTTTTGGCAGTGACCTGGTTGGAGTCGTCGGCAGTGATGAAAAACTGACCGTTACAGCCGTAGCCAGCAAGGAAAGCAGCGATAATTACAAGAGCCTTGCTGATTTTTGTGACGACCAGATCGCCAAGATGATGAACGGGCAGACCGGAACCAGCAAGAACGGACAGTGGACCGGAACCGCGGAAGTGCACGAAAGGGTCCTTACGGAGTTCACCAAGGCGCGGATGAAACGCATCCAGGATATTGTCAATTACCGTCTCTTTCCCTTTCTTGTCGCACATGGCTACAAGCTGGACGGATACGAGTTCCGGTTCTATGGCTTGAAGGATAAAAAGGAGAACACGGTGGACAACAAGAGCTATGACGAGCCGAACCCTGCCAAGCGGAATAATCCGGACGAAGACCGGGCCATCGGTTTTTTCGGAAAGGCCCGGAAAGTGAAGGTTTAGGATTTTCCGGGCTTGTTTCCCACTTGTATGATTGCCACTGTCCGGCGTGTGCTTCCATGCGGGAACAGATTTCAATGGATTTCAGTTTGGATGAGTCGATCAGGAATGCCATATTAAAACGCATATACGAAAAATTTGATGTCCGGGATGATATCGATCCGGACCTGTTCGAACATACCCGCTCTTACCTTGACAAAGCGGTCGAGACAGGTTTTCATGCAGAAGTAAGATTCGGCGATCCGGATCCGGAATTCCTTCGTGAATTAAAGAGGAACAATGCCGTATTTGCAGCATTCAAGGCACACCGTGAGCAGAATGACCTGGCAACCCTTCTGATCGATGAGAAAGGGAATCTGAGAAGCTATGACGGTTTTAGAAAAGCATCCGAAGCCATAATCGGACAATATAATGTGGACTGGCTCAAGACGGAATATGTTACGGCTGTTTCCGCCGCACGGACAGCCACCCGTTTCCGGCAATATATGCGTGATGCCGATCTGTTTCCGAATCTTCGTTGGCTGCCCAGTTCTGCCGCAGAGCCCAGAATTTCGCACCGGATGTATTATGGCAATGTCCGCTCCCTCGCTGATCCTTGGTGGAAAACTCATTATCCGGGATGTGTATGGAATTGCCAGTGCGACATGGAAAACACGGCTGATCCGATTACCCACATCGGAGACCGTCCCGTGATTCCGGGAGAAAAAGCGACACGGGACGGGATGGCACCGGCTTCTCCCGGTCTGGACCGCAACCCTGCCTATACGGGCAGTATTTTCACGGATAACCATCCTTATGTGACGGAAGCTTACAAGGGAGCGGAAAAAGCGGTGGAGCGGTTGCTGGAGGAAGAAGAGTATGAAACAGTTCCTACCGACAAAGGCCGGCTTCGTATCCATAGTGGACACGGCAAAGGTGAACGGGAGGAGAATATACGGGTGGCTTCATATTTTGCCAACAAATACGGATATGACATTGATCTGTTGAATAATCCGGATGGAGTGAAATCGGCAGACAGTCTCAACCGGACACTGGGATATGAGGAAGAATACAAGGTCAGCCGGACCCCTTCGAAAAATTCGATTGACCGGTTGCTCCGGGACGCAAGGAAGCAAGCTGACCATGTCGTGATTTGGGTAGATTCGGACATATCCGTTGAAGAGTTGAGCGCAGCTTTACGTTCAAGGGTGCGACGGTCGGAAAACATAAAAACCGTTACGATTGTGATCAATGGGAAAGATATCAGGCTGGACCGCGCCAATATCCTTTCGGAAAGCTTTAAAATACGACTGGCAGATTTGAAATAATCAAACCTGCCAGAAGGGGGCTCACGGCCTTTCGGCTTAGAACCGTTACAAAAATACTAATATTAGACGACATGCAAAATACTGACATACAAAAATATTTTGACAATCTTTTAAAAGAGAGCCAGGACTGGGCGAAAAACTCATTGCCTAAAATTGTAGGGCGTGAAGCCGTGGCTCATTTTAAAGAGAATTTCGATCAGGAAGGGTTTGTCGATAACGGTTTAAAAAAGTGGAAGGATGTAAAACGACGTGATCCTTCCAGCAAATGGTACGGCTTTGACTACAAAGGGGAAAAACGCGTTTCCTACCGTTTTAAACGTGACAGGAAAACAGGTAAGACATATAAGGTAAAACAGCAGAAAAAACTTAATTTCAGCAAAGCTGCGACAATCCGTAAAATATTGTCCGGAAGTTCCGGTGATTTAAGGAAGAGTATAAGGTATATCCCCAAGTCCGGGAAGGTCTCGATAACGTCCGACAAGCCATATGCATATGTACAAAACTACGGGGGACCGATAAAAATATTCGGGAAAAAAACAGTGATGCTCCCGGCCCGGCAATTCATCGGGGAGAGCAAGGAACTGAATGATAAAGTGGAAAATATCATAATCAAAGGTTTGGATAAAATTTTAAACAAATAAAAATATGTATTACAGCTTATATAAGGATATCAAAGGGTTGATTGCCGAAAAGTTCGGTATCCTGCTTGATCCGGAAACAGGTATCGTTTCCGATGCTTCGAACAGCCGGTTAAAAGACATCCAATGGTTCAACAACCAATATGAAGGAGTGATCCATACAAGTCCTGTCGTCCTGGTGGAATTTGCCGCCTTGGATATCACTGCCGAGACAAAACAGACAAATTCATGCCAGATAAACATCCGCCTTCATGTCGTTTCCGAGACAAGGGACGAATCGGACGGGGATATGCGGGATGGGGATGTCCTGTGGCATGAGAAGTTGGCCCGTGATGTGCTGGATGCCGTAAATGGATACAGGCTGGATTTTGAAGAAGGAAAGACACGGCCCCTGAAACCGGTATCCTGGGAACACTATCATAAATATAACGGCTGGATGGTTACACTTGTCGGATTAAAAACCAAAGGTTAGCTGAAGCTTGTCCTCGTGTCCCTTTTTCCCGTGTTTCAGTTCCTGCTTGGCCGGATACGAAATCCAACGGTTGAAAGTGCTGTAGGAGATCAGGAACGTATCGCGGATGATATGCTCATACACATATAATTGCGAGACACCCTTCTTCTTTTCGGCGAGGACAATGTCTTGTACGCGTATCATCTTCAATAATGTATTTCTATTATTGTAGGCCATGGACAAACAGTAAAATCAATCAATCTATTTACAAAGTTAGGTTCATAACCAATACCTTACAAAGAAAGAGGCACTAAACTTCAATTTAGGCCTCTTTCTCATTAGTCATCATGCCAGGAAACCGTTTCCGGACAAAGATTTTGCATTTTCTTCAAGGGTCATTCTGTCATATCTGTCGAAGCAGGCGGTTGATTTGTGCCCTGTGCATTTACGGGTTTTCGCGCTTGGTACATTGTTCTTGTTCATATTGGTGATGAAGGTCCTGCGGGCCGTATGGGAGGATATCATTTCGTATTTGGGCCTTTTAACCACTACGATTTCCCCGGCACGTTCTTCCTCGTAAACAATAATCTCATCGATGCCTATTTTCTTACAGACACCTTTAATGGCTTTGTCAAAATATTGGATGCAACGGGCTCTGGGCATCTTCCCGCCGTATTTCGCGAATATCTCCTTCACATACTCCGTCAAAGGGACAACCGCTTTGTTTTTCGTCTTCTTCTGGATGATGTGGATATGATCCCCCTTGATGTTGTCCGAAGACAAACGGGAATAGTCGGAATATCTTTGGCCGGTCATGCATCCTACGATGAAGATATCCCGAATCTCTTCTTCCCAGGGCAATAGTTCTGTATAGTAATAGATGCGGGCAATTTCCTTTTCAGTAAGGTATACGAATGTGGATTCGTTTTCCCGGACTTTTACCTCGGAGTAAGAGTCATCAACGGCCCAGCCTTTTAAATATGCCTTTTTTAAAAGATATTTAAATCTGGTTATCATGCTTTTGATTGTGGAAAGTTTCAGCCCTTTGTCGATGTGCAAATATTGGATGAAATCATCCAGTTCTTCACGGCCAATCTGACTTGTTGTAAAAGTGCGGCCAATGACGTGTTGATAATTTTGAAAATGCGTGAGAAGGTTCCTGTAAAGATGGAACATGCTGCCTCGCTTGTGTATTTGGGCGAAAAGAGTCGCGAATTCCAAAAAATCACATGATGGCAGGTTCCTGAAATACTCGCTTTGCAAACGTGCAGCGTTACAACTTGAAAGGCTAATTTGAAGTGCTTCCATAATGGTAATTTTGTTTCTTTCATAGAATAGCACTACTTTTGTAGTGTTTTTATCAGAGATAGCGATAACTCGCTGTCGAGAGTTTACAGACTCCGCTCGGCCGACACCGAGCGGAGTTGCCGTTCTATTCAACTAATGTTTTTCGTGATGTGAACTATTTCTTAGAGACTTTTAATTGGGGGAGCGGTCTGTTACAATATTCAATCCTTGCCCAAAAGGTTTATCTTTGTATATTGGATCGTCACTGAAAGGTTATAACCAGAATAGCTTTTATTCAATGTCTACTGCTAAAAACATACACTCAACCATCCAATCCTTTTCTTCCAGCCCTTTAGGATAACATGTAATTATCTCGTATCCTGTAAAACGTTTCTTTTCAAACCCTTCAAGTGTCATAATAATAGTTCAAAAGAGCAAATTAATATTTTCTTTCCCAATTTGGTCAGTAAATCACTTGTACCTAAATTTGTCATGGATACACACTAATTGTGTACCAAATTATTAATGAAGAAATTTTTTAATTACAAAATTAAATTGACACCAGAAATTGGTTGTCCAGTGGAACACATTGAAAAATGTGCAGCTGATCGGTATTGGGCTGATTGGTTACCTTATCTTGCAAGCAAATACAAAAAGATGTATCCAAATTTCCAAATCGAGGTGTCCTTGCAAAACTAAATTAAGTTTTGCCTTTTCAACAAAGCGGCTACAAATAAGCCGCTTTGTTTCCATATTCCTTCTTTTTTAGAACGCAAACTAAACCTAATCAAGAAAATTTGCTATAGCTCGTTTCTTTTTAAATTTTACAGTATAGATTGAACATATTCCAAATATTCTTGAGCTTGTTCAAGGGATTCGAATTGAGATGTCTCTTCGTTATATAAAGGAGCATAGTTGGCTTGTTTCAATAAATTGTCGTAAAACATATTGATGAATATTTTTAATAGATCGGCTGTATTATTCACTGTTCCCATTGTTACTCCATGACATCCATCTCCCATATTTACATATTCGTTACTAAAAGACATCCCACCTTTTATACCATATCGAATTTGAGCGATGTATATGCGTTCGAAATGTACTTCAAACCAAAGATTATGTTCTGATTTTTCATATTCTTTGATTGATAAGCAGAATATGCCAAAAACAAATTTCAACTCTTCTTTTGTAATTCCTGCCGGATTTTTTGTCAATATTTCTTTAACTTGTTCTTTCGTTATCATGATTCGCTATTTTTTAATTCTACACTTTTTCATTATTCCCCCACCTATGGAATGGCATCTACTAATTGCTATTATCTTTCTCATAACCTATTTTAATTTTTCTTTTACACCTAATAAATAACCCGCACTGAAAACAAAGCCAATGCACACATATCACGAGCGAGTCTGCATCTTTAATCCTTTCTCGCTCCATGTACCACATTATTGCCGGAAGCAGAAAAAATACATCACTAATCTTACTGTAGCCGACAAAGCGTTTATCGTTGAAGTATAAATCACTCATAATTATTTAGTAATTTGTTACCACAAATCCTCTGAAGTTAACATACCACCTATAAGAGGCTGCTTTAATTGTCCTGTTTCTTTAACCAGCGCATAAGCTTCTTTTCTGGTTAAAAATCTATTCTTAGTAGTAAGAAATCCTTGTATCGCTTTACTGCTATCTGGCATTTTTAAAAGTGCTGCCTGTTGGAATATTCCGGGATGTCTCCACCCACATAGCACAATGCCAGTATCAATATTGTATGGCTGATACGAATAAGATTCTCCATCATCCACATGAATTGCTGCGCACATCACGTATTCTGTTTTCCCATCATTCATATGAGCTTCCAATCTCTTCTTGTCCATGACTCACATTTTTTTAATTATTCTCTTCTTTCTTATCATTCCGTATCCAAACTATCTGAATATTCCTTTTAGGCCTCCATTAACAGCGCATATTTTGGCTTCATTTGATGGGTGTACGTATACATTGAGGGTTGTACTTATATCCGAATGTCCTAGAATTGTGGATACAGTTTTAACATCGACTTTATTTTCAATCAAGGTACTTGCAAAAGTATGTCGTAATCCATGAAATTTAATGCAATGATTTAACTTTACTTTTTCAAGAATAAAAATTCGATAATATGTACGTAAAGTTCGAGGTTCGATAAAATCCTCAGAGCAGGTGCAAACATAATAATCTGGCTTACATACGGCATAGAACTTTTTCACAATGGGTAAAATATTTTTAAGAATAGGTATGTGCCTATCTGATGAACTAGTTTTAGGAGCTCCTATCTCAACCACCGTCTTTTTCCTGTCGGTACCGATATTTCCAGGAAGATATATGCGCTCCATTGTTTTATTGACATGAATTGTATTGCCAACAATATCTATATCCCGCCACTGTAACGCACAAATTTCGCCAATCCTCATGCCTGTGCATATTGTTAATAAAATGCCTAAATTGCGAGGTGATGGATTATCCATAACATACTCAACAATTTTACGATATTCTTCTTGCGTGTAACGTTCTAATTTTGAAACGCCAACCTTATTATTGGTTGGCCAAATAACCTTCCAAGCTGTATCGGGAACATTGATGTCCAATTCGTCACCAGCGTAGCGAATAAGCATCTTTATGACTATAAGGATATCTGAGCAGTATTTCTTTGACTTAGTGCCTGAATCAAGAAGTTCATAAAGAAATGTTGTAACAACCTTCTTATTCATGGTCTCCACATCTGTAGATCCAAATCTAGGAGCCAGTATCTTTATATATATGAGCTGATAACAGCTTAGTGTTGATTCCTTAACTTGTCTTCTCTTGACAGACAACCATTTATTATATACATCATTTAATTTCATAATTCTTGTACTATTTTGGCATTAGTATCTGCTTTTATTATTTCCGAAAAGGAAAGTGTATCATCTTTGCGATTAAGAAGGATATACTTCTGCTTAACTTCTTTTGTTAATACATCCCCGTGATAAACATACCCCATAATTCCTCTAATCGATAAGTTTAAAAGAAGTATAGGAATTGATCTATCAGATAATTCCCAACATGATACAATATTCTGAGATGGGAAATGTTCCCAGGGTAATAATTTCGTACAACGTTGCCACCAATCCGCAATGATCATAGATCCATTTCCGGCAGTAGGTTCATGTATACTTCCGGTTTGAGATGTTAGTAATGAACATAATACTCCCAGAGAATTTGGTGTGAAGTCCTGTTTTTTTTGCTTTCTTTCAGATAAATCACTTTCGTAAACTTCTTGAAACCAGTCATAAGACAAATCGTTATCGTTCAGTCTAATCAACTCTCGGTATATTTTATTCCTATCTTCTAAATCCATATCTAAAATTTTAGTAACGGCATTAGGCAAATCCATCAGGTCATTTATTAAAAACACCTTAAATAAGTCGTCCTTATTCATATCGTTTATCGAGCTTGTTAAGAAATGTTTTATTATATTTTATTCTTGCGGAAAGCATTTTCTTAGAGGTTCCTAGTATATATCCTATTATAGATTGCGGAAAGACGCCATTTTCCACATTATCAATTGTTGCCATAATCGCGCTTATTGCTAATTCGTACGCTTCTTCATTCGATACCTCCAAATGAAACTTGCAATAATTTTCTATATCTTTAATGTAATTCATAATAAATAAAGGACGTTCCTTTTTTTTCAGGCAATCAATTAGTTTTTCATACTCATTAACATCAAACGGATATCTACACTTTACACTCCCTCTTTTGTGCTTTTTATAAAAATCATACCTCTCCATCCCATCTCCGTTTTTATTTACAATAATATATTTAGGTATATGCAACGGGTTAATATTGTTTTTGGCCGCATAGATTAGGCGTTCACGTCTAAAACCGTGCCTAAGGCCATCATCCATTAATACAGATATATTAGTACAACGGTTTTCCTTATTTGTTTTTGAGTTGATTATTTTTAAATCAGGAGTGACAATATAAGTTGTTCCTGGTATAGTCATAAATTCGTTCATATTCATATTCTTTTTAGGAAGTTATACTTTATCATTTATCCTTATCTCTTATGATTCTGCCATACAAGAAACGCTTTGCTCGCCAATGTTAGCAAAATAATGCTCCCGCAATGTATTGCCTTTCTTTATCCATTTGTGGATATTGTCCGGCATCCCCTCAAATCTTTGGAAGATGGTCGGATATAATACAAGCAGCTTGCAAATCTCATTGAAAAGCGCATTACTTGGCTTGTCTGTCGTGATATGATTGAGAACATGAATATAACCGTTCTCGTCAAGCCATGTAATTTCGTATTTCTTTATCATGTTAGCATTTAATTCTTATATGAGTCCCTTTTATGAATCATAATCCGGATTCCACTCTATTGAAATGGTCGCTTTCACTTTTTTGGTGGCGTCACAGAATTCGCAAGGAATCCATCTTGATTCATTGTGTCCTGTTTCAACTAAAGAACCTCCTTGACCGTTACAACGAGGACAAGGGACATTGCGTATGTACTTTTTTTCAGGATTTGTACCGTACTTATCCGGTTCGATATCCAATGTATATTTTAATTCACTCATTCTATTCTCCTTTCTCTTTTAAAATAAACTCGGTTCTTTCGATTCCTTTACATACTCCAGTACCATATAGTCCAGTGGTTGCGTTTTCCAGTTGATGCCAGGTCGGTTCTTGTAAAGCGACTTGATCAGCCGTCGGCATTCTTCGGGCGATAGGCCGGTGTCGAGCTTCGCCATCGGGAGATTGATGCGATCCATCGTGATTGTGGTGGCGTGTATGATCCGGGCGTTGCCTTTCCACACACCTTTCAGATAGACCTGCTTCACTGCGCCAATGGCATTCCTCACCGGCTGGTGGATCCGGATCGTTGTGAAGCACTGGCAGTTCAGTTTGTTGTTGAAGTTATCTTCAAATTCCAATCGTTCATCCATGACTTTATAATATTTGCCATTTGACTGCTTACATTTAAAACAATATATCATCCATCTGTTATCTTTTTTATCCACCCGGCACACTGTATATCGAAACCCGCAAGGGCAAACATATATCCAGCGGCCAGGAGTCAGAGTGGTTGATTTGACTTTTACGGACATTAATCAATTGCACTCATGGACAAAGGAATGTTATGTTCTTTTCCGTTCTCATCCCGAAAAGTCGCTTCAATAAACTGGCAGGTCGGAACAGGACGGTAAGCTTCCTTTATGATTTTAATTCCGTCCATGAAATCTTCATCTCCTGATTTTATCGCGAGTTTTTCAAGTTCCAGCACCTTCTGAGCTTTTAAATTACCTTTTCGGTCCTTGGCAAGAAGGCCCATAACCGTATCGACCAATGAAGCACTATTTTCATCTTTTGCAAGAGTTCGCAAATAAGCCTTTACTTTGTCTACTCCAACATTTACAGTATCGTCCCATCCTTCATTGATCCGGTTTCCTATACGGATAGTTTTGCTGCCATCAGATGTTGAGAGCGTATCGCTTTTACGATCACTTTTTACATTGAACAGTTCGTTTTTCATTTGAATGATGGTTGAACTGCTTGAAAAAATATCAGATTTTGTATCCATTAGAATAGAAGAAACATTCTGTAATTTTTTCATTGTCTCTTCAACCCATGAATCCACGATCGCTTTATAATTTTCACGTTCTTGCTGTACACGGGCTCTTTCAGCCTTGTCTTCTGCTTCCAACTGTCGACGTAATTCGGCTTTCTGTTCTTTTGTCAAATTATCCAAGTTCATAATTTTGTATTTTAATATGTTAATATTCAATTGTTATCTAAAATCGTCATTTACTTCTAGAGGCTTTTCACCTTTGATGTCGAGAATCTTTTTTTCTATCCATCCGATTCGTTCGAGAGCCTTTAGGTCGTCTGGATGATCAAAAAGGTGGTCCAATTCTTTATCGTATTCCCTTTCCAAAGTTTCCAACTGCTTCTGTTCTTCGCGGGAAAGAGTTTTTGCTGGATCTTGTTTTACTCTTGGCATAACACTAATTCTTTGAGGCTGTAGCCTGTTCTTTTCGTTGCTGCTTTAACCGGTTGTCGCAATACGAACAGACGGCCTTGAACAAATCCGGAAGTTCACAGATAGAAATGGCCGGCAGAATTCGTCCGCGACTGATAGGAAGACTCCGGATATGGCGATTGGCTTCTTCATATCCATCAATTGTATTGATGCCAATTCGGGCAAGTTGCTTGAAAATACGATGATACCAGCCTTTACGGATAGCTTTCTCGTTAAGTTCAGCCTTCAGACTGTTCATGTCTGTCGCGATGTTAACCTGCCTTTTTAAATCGATGACCAGTTCGTCATATTCCTTGTCGGAAAGTTCCGACAGGCTGATCCTTCGTCCATGATCCGCTCCGTATTTGCCAATCAGGAAGCTCTCTATCACACCACCCTTGATCGTCTCCACTTCTGAGGGATCATAGCCCGGTATACGTCTCAGATAACCGTAGAACAGGCCGGTGTTACGTTTCTTGTAGGTACGTTTTTGAGTTGTCATATCTCTGAATTTTGTAATGTTTGTCTGGAAAAATCCGTCTTGTCTCCGTGAATGAGGGATGCCGTCTCTTCATCAATATCGATACGTTCATTCTTACCTCCGCGGACAGTGGCATAGGCTGCTTTCCCCTTTACGTGAAAATAGGCATAAGCCATTTGTTTGGCTATCGTGGCCGGTGCTCCCAGTGGCTCTCCCCGTTCATCCTCATGAGCAAGGAAAACAAAAAGGACCTTCGGAAAATCTTGCAGGAGCGTAATGATGTCATCCTTCTTTAAGTCCGTATAGACTGTCAGATTATCTATAAAGATGATTTTCTCACATTTCCGGTTGTTTTTTATCTCCTCACGCAAATCATCGATAGAGACGAATGGCCATGAATGAAAATTCCGATTGGTGTCCTGAATTCCGACACGATTGACTGCCTTCGTATATGAGGATCCGGTGCCTTCCTCCGCAGATATATATAACACCGGTTCAATCTTGGAAAGGTCATTGGCAAGATTAAGGGCAAATGTGGATTTACCATTTTTTTCCTTGCCATATATGAGCCAACAACCCTTCCGTTCCTGGTCTCCCAATATCCTTTTCCATTCTCCCAAGAACGGCATGAATTTAAACCGTTGGGCATTCAGGTTACTTACTGATAATCTTCTCATGATGATACTATTCCTCATTTAAGATGAGCAATGTTTCTGCACGACGGAGGCCGGTTTCTGCTTCCTGGCTGTCAGTCGCCAGACACATGTTCACGATTTTGTTGATTTTGCGTTTGTCTTTGATGTTGACGGATAATACCGTTTCTATCAGCGTCCGGAAGAACACCGCACGATCATCCGGTGCATCGGGAACGATGTGGTTGTATTTCGAAGAGAAGCGGGAGAAGAGTTCCTTGTAGGACTGCTTCTTTGATGTCCCTTTCCCTTTCTGCAATTTGGTCCGTAGTCCGTCAGAACCCATCAGATACCATCCGCAACAGTCTTGTGTCCCGTTCCAGAATTCATGCAGCAACAAAAGGGATGAATAGGACAATGCGCCGGCTTCGTCTATGATTACGATCGGATGGGGCAGGATGTTCAGTATGTATTTGGCGGATTCCTTGATCTCTTCCAATGTCCCGTCCAGTTCCCCACCCACGGCTTTTGCGATGGCGCGGATCATAGAACGTTCCTGCCGGCATTGCGTCGCATCGATATAGAAGCAATTCTTCAAGGTCCGTGAAAGATAGCGGGCGGAATAGGTTTTACCGATTGCACATTCATCCACAAACATCATCGATTTACTGAATTCCTTGCAGAACAGGACATCTTCCTCGATCATGTTGAAAACGTCGGTACGGGCCATGTTCCAATTGCGTTCGTTTAGGGAAACGCCAAGCTGCCTTCCTAACTCCAACCATTTACCCGGAGATATCTTCCTGTCGATATCGCCTTTCTTCAAACCGCTATATACGCTTTTGTTGATCCCGTATTTTTTTGCGAAATTCGAATCGCTACCGTCATAGCGTTCGCGGGCATCCGCAAGGGCGGAAAGGACTTTTACCTTATATTCTTCTGTTAACTCAATCATATCGTGCTATTTTTAACGTTGTCAAAATCTATCTTTTAAACTTGGGGCAAACGATTTTCGAACACTGTTCGAATCCTGTTCGATTTCCTTTTCCTGATTTCTATTGTCTATTTTCAGTATTTCGATTTCTTTGGGTTCTTCTACCGCTTCATATCGTGTGAGACCAGGCATCCGGAACTTTCGGTTCAAGGTCGTTTCCCGATGATCGATGACGGTCACTTTTTCGATGCTGTGGTAACGCCGTTTGCTGTACCCCTCCAGCGTATTGCGGTACCGGGCAAACAATTCACGATTTCTGGCCTGTTCCTCCGTTTCTTCGATCTTGGCACGGGCTGTCCGGGGCTGTTCTACTAATTCACAGACCACTCGTGTCGTGTCACGCAGACAGACTATGGCGGCCAGGCATTCGCCGTTGTTACCGTCCAGCCAGTAGATGTCAACGTTTTTACCGGCCAGAACCTGCATATATCCGATCAACTTGTCTCCGGTAGCCAATTCCCCGCCATCGGCCAACAGGAAGATGGAACTTCTAAATCGGACTTGCCCCGACATGCTGACGCTGCTTTTCGTCCTATATCCCAATGTCAAGAGGATGGAACGATACGGGATCGGACGGTTGTTTTTCGGATTTTGCTTCTCAAAAAGTATTTCCCAACGGGTTTTACCTTCATAAATACTGCATTCCATATTGTTCCAGTCTTCAATGTCACGAAGGCTTTGTTCTACCAGTTTGTCATACGGCACTATCTCTTTTTCCTTTGTTCCTACCTGGTTGGACTCGTTCCGAGCGAAAGGACGGGCGATCCATCCCGTATGCTTCTTTTCCACCTGGTAACGAAGCGGCCTCCAGTAACCTTCGCATCGTTTACTCCGTGCGCTGTTTGCTTCGATACGGACATTCTGGAACATGTTGCCGGATTTTAGGAAACCTTCCCGATAAGCCGCATTCAGGTTGCTTTCGCACTCAATCTCGTCTGGTAGCGGCAATCCCCATTCTGCATAATTGCGTACCATCTGGCGGTAAAAGTCAAGGATAATACCCTCTTTTGATGTGCCGTATACCCATGTCGTAATTGCTTCGCTTCCCAAATCGATTCCCAGATAAAACCACATGCGAGTTCCTTTTTTATACTCGAAAGGCGGTTGGCGGTCATCCACTGAAATGATCGATCCTGCAAATTTCGGATGCTCCAGCTGTTCAAATGGTACATACTGTCCCAGACGGATCTGACGATTTCCAGTACGCTTGCGGGATGTGGCCACTGAGCTGCCCCATGAATTCAAGAACATGGTGACAGTACGCTGGCTTACCTTGTTGAACGACTTCGGATCAAACACTTCTCCCGTCTCGTTGCTGATGATTTCCACATAACCGGACAGGAATGCGGACAGTTGACGGTGGACTTCGGCAGGTGAAGGCTTGAATGTCTGGTGGGCAAACATGCTGTCCAGCAAGTCGAGTGTACGTTCCACGGCCTTGCCTCGATTGTTGTTGTCGTAGCCTTTCAACAGGGAAGAATAGCCTTCCGCCTCGAAACGTTCGATTTTCCTCTTTAATGAAATGGGGTTGGTCGGTAGCTTGAATTGCGGCAGTTTATTGATACCGCGCCAGGCATTGAAATTGTTGACAACCGTAGAAAGTACCTTATAAGTATTCTTCACCGGCTGGTTATGCTTGACACATTCTTCATAATGTTCAGAACGCCATCGGATGGCTGCTTTCAGTACACTGGCATCAAGGACGTATTCCTTTTGCCGTTCCGGATCAATTGTACCATATTTACCCGGACATACATCACGGAAATAGGAAACGGCTTCCAGATCCTCCCAAAAGAAACGTTCCAGGGAACAATCCTTCTTTCGAGGATCCCCCAACTGTTTACGCCAGTCTTTGGGCAAGGTATCATAGGCAATCAGAACTTTGTTGCCTTGCCCTTTCCCTTCACGGGCACGATGAATGCCGTATGTTTTCTTTCTGTCTCTCCAAAGCCTTTGCTTCAACGCTTCCCACGAAGGGAAGAAGTCCGGTATCAGTTCTTCCTTCGTCACCACTATCATGTTATTCCATTCGTGAGGCATATCGTTTTTTGTTTTATTCATTATCAAAATGTTCCCGGAAGCGGATTCGAACCGCTGACCATATCGCCTGAATTACCAGTTTCGATTGTTCTACCTGACTGAACTATCCGGGATACCACCCTCGTTCCGCGGGTCGCGTACCGCTCATGCTAAACCAATCTTAATTGAAACCTAAACCGATTGTTTATCCTTTATCGCTGCCACCAAGCAAACGTGTAAACCATGACTCAAACCGGTCGGCCTCCTTGCTGCATTCTTTCTCGTTCACCATCAAAAGAAAACTGAACAAAAACCAGACTGAACAGAGCAGGCTTCCCTCTGCCGGTTTCCCGTTGTCCATCGCTCCGGCTCCGACAAACAGAAAGAACCAACTGATGCACCAACCATATAAAATCACCTTCGCTTTCATATTCTTATTCTTTTATTTCGTTCCCGCCGCCGGTCTCGCTCCGACACCTGCAAGTCGTTAACTTTCTTGGCGGGAATAGTCTCGGTTTCGGTCAAACAACCTACCTTTGTAGGTGAAGTTTAAAAAATAGTTACCATGACTGAACTTGAATTACTTTTGAAAATCTCAAAGCTAAAAGATGATACGCCTCTTTGCCATACACAAGACCCAGAATACAAGCATTTGATAAAGCTATGTCGGGCCTTAAAGGAAAAAGGCTTCATTACATTTAAAAAACCTTCTTCAGGTATTTACACACCCTCTTCAAGAGACTTATACCCCGTGAAACATGGCTTTTTGACAACTCGTTTGACTTACGAAGGGCAGATGGAGGTAATTCACATTCGGAATGAGAAGCGCAAATTTTACATTTCTCTGGTTTCACTATGTATATCCCTTTCCGTTCTGTTGGTTCCACTTTTATGCAAATACTTTCCTGCTCTGAGTAAATACATCCAATCTCTATTAGGGCGTTAAGTATACCTTCCAAATCTGCACAATAAATACCTTTTTGGGTTGATTGTGTATATCCTTGTTCGATTTCCATAATTAGATTATATTCATTCCTCAATCGTCCGTTCTGTCTCTCCCTTCGCATTCAGGATACGGACGGTACGAGACATCGGTTTCTCCTCCATTAGGATTCCACCCCGTTCCAAAGCCATCGTCCGTGCTTTTTGGGCCGATGGGCTGTTACGTTTGAAACTGAGTGCCATTGAAAGTGCGGGACCGGTGATCCCCAATACCCTGCAAATCTCCTTACGAGCTATACCGTCTGCCAGTTCAATTTTTCTTCTCATGATTTGTATTTAATTAGTTTGTTTACAATAGATGTGTTGTTATCAGAAATTCATACTCTTTGCTTGGCTCAACCGTCACTGTCAGGTCCTCGGCCTCTGTGAATTGTTTTTTCTGTTTTTCTGTATTCATATTGTGAAATTGTTTGAAAATTGTCTACTTTTATGGCCGTGTTATCGTGTAACACGATGCAATATTACGACATAAATCGCAACAAAACAAATTTACAACGATGAAAATCGCAACTACAAAAGAAAGGATTTTACAATACATTGATTACAAAGGTATTTCAAAGCAAACTTTTTTTAAAGAAACAGGTCTAAAACGTGGTTTTTTAGATGCGGATAAGCTGCATACCAGTATTCCAGATACATTTATTGCGACTATAATCGCAACCTATCCGGAAATAAACCTAAACTGGCTTCTTACTGGTCATGGCTCCAAGTTAAAAAGCGAATCGGCAGATTTTATAAGTAAGGAAATTGAGGTGGATAATGCTGATTTACCTGTAAAAAGAAATCGGATCCCTTTTTACGATGATGTATCCACTATTGGTGGAATAAATGACTGTGTAGCAACAATGGATTCCTCCAGCCCATCCGAATGGATTGATGCGGGAGACTGGTTCCCTGAAGCTACAGCCGCTATACGGCACTATGGTGACAGTATGGTAGAGTACCCAAGTGGATCTATTCTGGCCTTAAAGCGAGTAAATGATACACGCTTGATCATGAATGGACATAACTATGTGATTGAAACAACTGAATATAGGGTGACAAAGCAACTACAGGATCAAGGGGATCGCTTCATAGCATATAGCACCAACCGAGAGACCTATCCAGATGGAAATTTGATACATGCCCCATTCCCAGTACCCAAGGACGCAATATTACACATTGATCTTGTTTTAGGCTGCGTTACTAAAGAATATAGTAGTGGAGCGATACAGATAAGAAAGTAAAATTCAAAAATACAATAATTAAACCGCAATGAAATCAAATATAATAGTGACGACAACAAACTCAATAGAGGGATGTTGTATAAAGAAATATTTAAAAACTATTTGTAGTAACATTGTTATTGGAACCAATGTCTTTTCAGATATAGCTGCCTCTTTTACGGATTTTTTTGGAGGAAGATCTGATACATACAGAAGAAAACTTGATATCATATATGATGAAGCATTAAAAGAATTAGAGCAAAAGGCAATTAAAATTGGAGGCAATGCTATTGTTGGCTTTCGAGTCGATTTTACAGAATTATCAGGAAAAGACAAATCCATGTTTTTAGTATCAGCATCTGGTACGGCTTGTGAAATAGACTTGAAAACAGGGGTGATTGATAGTCGCAAAACAATTTTTGCAGATGAATTAGAGCAAGAAATAACCAAAATAAACTTAATAGATTCAATTAATGATGGCAAACGAATCAACTCATCTCAGATCAATTTTTTAATTATGCATCCTCTTCTTGAAATAGCAAATCAAATAATAAATAGATATATAGAATTTTTATCTATTTCAAGTGACGACGGGAAAGAAGAAGCTCAAAAACTGGAAGATATCATTAGAGCATATACTAAAAAAGACATAGTACCTATCGTTTATAACTTCTATGAAGAAACAAAAAATATCCATATTACTAAGCTTATAAAAAATTGTAATTTATTTGATGCTCGTAGAATACTTCATTTATGCAATAAAGA
>PPYE01232905.1_pt1 | contig 51136 bp, 50 predicted proteins | sample 1559881 | NCBI WGS metagenome assembly PPYE01 (sample SAMN08240022, study PRJNA423297) | Human gut metagenome, whole genome shotgun sequencing project.
CACCTGCGTGATGAATGGATAAAAGGAAAGGAGGACAGATTATGACAGCATACTATGATACTTTGATTGTGACATTCAGCGACCCTATCAGAATTTTGGATATGATGTGTACCGATACTTGTGATGTGGCAACACTAAAGGAATGGATAGAAAGCTACGAAAGTACAAGAATGACCCCGATAAACGAACATACGGCAGTCATTACTTCCGAATACAACATGGTGCATGTGGTGGAATGGCTCAGAAAATATACCCCCATTGCCGAAATGAAAGAATACTAAAGGTGTGGCGGTACACAATACCGCCCGCACCCGAAACAGATAACCCATAAAACAGAAAGAGCATGAAATACTATTTTATATTGACAGACAGCAGGGACGCATGGATGCAGTTCGTTTACCTCCCTACGGGAGATTATGTGTCCGGCTATATCCGTGACTTGCAGAGTGTGGGAATATCCGTACATGACTATGACCTTTGGACGGAGGAAACACGCCCCATTGCCGAGCGCACATTGGAGCATATAAGGCAGAGCATGAACGCATAAAAAAATCGGGTGGCAAAAGCCACCCATTGACAATAACTTAAATTCATATACAGATGATAGCGAATACAATCTTACAGCAGTTGGGCGGTCATGGATTTACCGTCATGACGGGAAGCCGTAACTATATCAATTTGGGCAACGGACTACAAATGAGCCTTGCAAGAAACAAGACGTCAGCCAACAGACTGAAAATCATATTGGATGAAGACACGGATACATACACCATGTATTTCTATCGTCAGACACTGACGAAGTATGCGGACATCAAGGTCAAGGAGATAGCCAAATACGAGGGAGTGTACTTTGATATGCTCCAGCAGATTTTCACGGATGTAACGGGACTTTACACCCGACTTTAGGCAGAGGCGGCGAGAGCCGCCCTACTTTCTTTCGGTGAGCAGAAGGCGGACAAAGAAAGTAGCAAAGAAACCGCTGTTCCAAAGACTTCCACTGACGGAAGTCTTTTTTGTTTCCATCTTACAGATTTCTATTCAGAATAAGTGAAAGCGGATAGATATATTTATTGTATGCTTTCAGTTTCTTCATATCCACACGGTTGTCCGAATACGGGTTGCTCTTCTCGTCGTAGAAGAATATGTCCGTTATGTTTTCCTTTCGGACAATACGTTCCCCACACAGCGGAATATCCTCCACGTCAAAATCCTCCAGCGGAAGCGTTTCCAATCTGCCGGGAAGATGGTTGCCAAGCTCGTTCATGTTGTAGTTAAAAAGAGCGAAGCCCTTGTGTTTGAAGTCAAGACGTATGCCATACGGACGCCCTGTCAGAAAGGCATCCGCTGCTTTTGCCATATAATTTTCCATGATTGTTTTTTTTCTGTTTCAAAAAAAGTGATACAAAATTAGGTCTTTTCCCGGAGCAAAGCAAAACCTTTCCTGAAAATGACAAGGGAGAACCCCACCATTTGGGTGAAGCTCTCCATTACTACAATTTCTCATATATTAGCAGAAACTACATTTTACTTTGCCGTTCTATCAAGCGTATTTTCTACTTTTGTAGTGGCTGTAAGTATATATCCATGTGAACGTGTAAATCTGAAAAATGTCCTTTAATGGAAACCTCATACATATAATCTTTTATTCAACTTTTTTCTTTTCAGGGCTATATTTTACTAAGTTCCAGTTCTTCCATAATAATCCAAGAGGACATAGTTCTGCTTCACTTGCTCTTACCCAAGGTTTACGAAGACATTTTTCTATTGTAGGATTTAAGTTTTCTTCTGGATGTACTTGGTAACTCTGTAAACACCATGGATATAGCGAACATTGAAAGTCTCCATCATGGAGAATCTTATATATTTGATGTACAGATTTTAGGACTTCAACACTCCAACCGGTTTTTCCTTCAGGTTTGATTATAAAGTAATCTTTCTGTTTATTCTTCATCATCGGAGTTCCTAAACTATTTACAATTTTCATAAATAGTTCACTGGATGAAGCGGGATATTCTGCTATAATATCCAATAAGAACGACGGTGTTTCTTTCCGCAATCTTAAAGCAGTATCAATAACAGTATCAACCCAGTCCTGATACTCCTTATGCAATTCAGGATAATCTGGAACCATAAAATAAGATTTCATTTTTTTTCTTGCTTGGTTAGCTATATCCTCAAAAAAATCGAAAATCTTGGTTCCATTATTCACAGTTGCATTTTCTAATTGAGAATAAATATCTTGAGCTTTTTCCGGATTGTATTGTTTTTCTTTAAATTGATATAGCATACGTACAAACACATGACCTGGATTTGAAAACATCAAGGAACAATCAGCCAAAGCTAATACATTTAATGTTCTTTGTCCAAATTCTGGATATATTGCACTTGCAACCTTTTCTGCAGAAGAATATGGGAAATCATCAGATTTATCATATTCCATACAACAAGACCTTTCCATTATATAGGCAATACTTTCCTTTATTGCTGATGCTCCGAAAGAAACATAATCATCTCCATTAGCTTGAATACAAACTACCTTAATTGAAGGTAGATTTTGTTCTTCACCAAATTCTAATTCATATTCCTCAAGGGATACTTTAACGTTTTCTAAAGATTCAAGACTGCTATCCCAGTCTCCCATGGTTAAAGTTTGTATCTGTTCATTAAGTTTGATATTATCCTTATTGTCGCTATAAATATATGGAACCTCAAAAACCTCTTGTTTTTTCTCATATATATCATTGACAACACTTTGAACATACTCTCCATAAGCATAGCATGTAGTTAGTCCATATGTTGTTGTTATATCCTGTAAGAAATGAATATATTCATGAAAGAATAGAGAGAAATCTTTTTCTGAAAGTTTGTTTAAATCAATCTCACCATCAATTTTTAGATACATCTCAAAAAATGCAGGTATATATTCACCTCTATTTGTCTTTTGTCTATAATCCATATTTCATTATTCAATTAAAATTATAATTTACTTTTCAGTATTCATTAAGCAAACTATATATCAGTTTTATTTTGTAATGCTGCTCAATTTGTAATATGCTTTAAATACAAAATTAACCAAATAATTAAATAGCAGATATTGAGACTGACTAAAAATCAATAGACTTTGTAATCAGTCTCTCAAATAGGTCATCTCTCATACAGCAGCAAAAACTCCATTTTCCGTCGCCGCTCTATCGAGCGGATTTTCCGCCCCTTGTAGTGGCAGTAGGATATATACTCCTTATAGATGTCCCTGTCACCGGCTTCCAGCTTTTTCACCAGACGGCTTTTCGGGTGTTTCCCATATCCGAGCAGAGTTCCGTGACCCACATTGTAGCTGAGTACGGTCAGGATCAGGGCATCTTTCCCATACTTGCTGAACAACCTGTAACGCTTCTCCAAATCACTTATCAGCAGTTTTTCCGCTTCCGCCTCCGTCATATCATAGGACAGTTCCTCTCCCGGAAGTTTACAATGTCCGTAACCGTAGTACGGATAATCAGAACGGTCATGGAGTCCTTCGTATTTCTTAATCAGCTCGACGGCTAACCCGGCCTTCGCTTCATCTTTGAACGAGGCGGGTGTCCCAACCGTACCCGTATTCTGCGCCGGCAGGCTGGCGGAAAAAGCAACCGCCAGCACCGCCGGGGCAAGCAGCCTTTTCATTACCCCCTTACTGATAGACACCTCCTTTCACCGTATTCAGCGTATCGTTTCCGGACGGAGCCTCTTCCGCATCCGAATCGTTGTTGAAGTCCGTTTCCCATTCAAAAGAGTTCCCGAAATTATCCTCCACCGTAATGGTCAGGCTCTGTGACTCGTCACACTCCGATGTGTAGTACAGGCGGAACTTCTCGTTCTCCAGCAGATAACGGTCGTTGGGCTGGAACACCAGCCCGTTGTCGAGCTTCAGCGTACCTTCGCCGTCAAACTGGAAATATCGGATGGTATAGACCGCCCCGTCAAACTCGCCCTCACGTACCAGTTCGCAGCGGATTTCCGCCGTTTCACCCTTTGCCAGCTCCTTCGGTACGGGCATCGTTTCCACCGTAAACGGATAAGCCTGCGTCACGTCCAGCCCATCATCGCAGGCCGTCATGCCGATAGAAAGCAGTCCGGCGCAGAAGACTGCCAGCATTTTTACTGTATTTACCTTTACTCTTATTCCATCTTTAAGTCTGTTCATGTCCATAATCATTATAATTTTATTCCGTTGTTTTTTCCTTTCTTTTCGTTTTCCCGCCATGCCTGCCTCTCGGCAAGCGTCTTTTGCAGATAGTCGTTCAGGTCCTTGCAGCCGCCGTACAGTCCGGAGCAGTCCGTCACCTTTCCGCCGTACCGTGCACGCAGGGCTTCCAGCGTCCTCCGTCCGGCTTCATCATTGTCAAAGTGACATTGCAGCTTCCCGTAACCGTCCAGATGCCTGTATGCCTTCGTTAGGTTCGACACCGAGTTCAGCACGAGGTGGTCTTCACCGTTTCCAATTCCAAGCACACGTGCCGACAGATAGTCCATGAAACCCTCGTACAGGTTGCAGCTTGCAGAACCGTAAGCCAGCAGTGTCACATCCTTGGGCGGCAGGCATCCCTTGAAGAAGCGGTTGCGTATCTCATAGCCGCCCCCTCCGTTACCGAATGCCACGGCAAAATACCGCTTCCCGTGTGTGGTGTAGTGTATCTCCCTGCATCCGCCGATGGCCACCCCCGACGATATGCCCCTTTCCTGCATGTAGCTGAGCAGCGCCCGGTTCTGGAGCGGCATCAGCTCCACGTCCTCGAAGGACGGCTCTACCGGCCGCCTCACTTCGCATGGGTGGTACACCTTCTTTTCCGGCAGCGGCATACCCGCCACTTCCGCCACATACCTTACCTGCGAGAGGAAATCGGCACAATGGATGAACTCCCCGGCAAGGGCGAAGATATTGCCACCCTTGCCCAGCCCGTAGTCATACCACAGGTTTCGCTCCATGTTCACCTTGAACGACGCCGTGCGTTCCTCCCTGTACGGAGCCTTGTACCACAGCGCGTTTGTCCTGCGCTGCACGGGCGAATGACCCAGCCGTGCGAGGAACTCCTCAATCGGTATCCTCTTCATTCTGTCTATCTCCGTTTCCATAAGCTCATACATCAGTTGATGATGAACTTTATACCTATCCCGTACTCCGTGCGGCACACGCCCGTACTGCCGCCCCATAGGAAACGCTCCCTTACCGAAGCCGTCAGTGCGATGAAGTCCGCAAGATACAGCTCCATGTCCAGCGTGGCGGCGCAGCCATAGACGAAGCCGTCCCTGTTGTTCAGCCTTGCCCCGTCATACAGCGTCCTTTCTCCCCAGTTTACCGTCTCGTATCCGGCAAGGGCTGACGCCCCCGCATAGAAGAACAGTGTCTTTTTCACATCCGACAGGAAGTTGTAGTAGAAACCGCCCTCCGCCGTGAACTGTGCCACGGGAACATTCACACTCCTGTACGGATGATTGGTCTGCAGGTATTCCGCCCCGTACACCCATTTGTTGCCGCCCCTTGCATAGCTCGACAGTGCGGCTCCCAGCCAGTAGCCGTCCGCCCCGGTCATTCCGGCTTTCATCTCAATGCCCCGCATCTTCGGCAGGCATCGCTGGGCTTCCGCCCGTCCTGCAAGAAGGACGGACAGAAGCATTGCTAAAAACACCGCCTTGCCTTTCATCGTACACGCAGTTCGTTGATGGTTTCAGCCTGCACCAGGTCTTCGTTCTCCACGGTGAACGTCTGGTGACGCCCGCCGTTCTTCTCGTTCATTTCCACCACCAGCTGCTTGCCGTCGGGGATGGTGAACTTCTGCAGGCAGAACACCGTGCGCTCGGACTTTTTCCCGGCCACACGCACCGCATAGTTGTACGCACGGAGCGGAAACAGCACCTGTTCCTGGATGGCGGTTCGTTTCGCCACCTTCTTGTCCACAATCTTGAACGTGATGTAGTCCACGTCAAACGGCACGTTGCTCTGGTTCTTTATCTCCGTGTGCAGGTACAGCAGGTCGTTGTGGACATATATCCCTTTCAGCAGATACTGGATGCCGAAACGCTTGCAGCCGATGTGCTTCACCTTGCGCTTGTTCTCCTTGTGCAGCGACTTCATGATGAGATGCACCAGCATGGGGCTTTCGCTTCCCAGTTCCTTCAGATAGATTTCCTGCGCGTTGTTCGGGCGGTTCACCGTGCTGCCGTCATGGATGAAGTCCTTCATCTCCACATTGAGCAGCAGCGGCTCGTCGGCGTATTTCACGTTGAACGAATAATAGGACCCGTCCTCCGTGATGACGCTCATGTTCGTCTCCGTGCGGAAGTTCCTTACCGTCGCCTTCACGCGGATGACGTTCTCCGCGCCGTCCGCCTCGCCCGCTATGAGGTTGGGCGAGCCGAGATCCACATAGCGCACTGCCGAGGGAAACAGGATATGCACCGTCTTGTCATACGTGACCTCCAGACCGTGCGGCGGTATCATGCGGTCAAACATCAGTTTCCTGGTCAGTCCGTGATACAGGTCGCCGTTCTCCTCCGTCTGCGGATAAACGTCCTTTACCAGTTTCAGCTCCTCCGCCTTCGTGGTGGCGGTGCTGTCGTTTTTCACTTCCTGTGCGTGTCCTGCACAGACAATGCCCGTCATAAGGGCAAACATCATCATTACTTTTCTGATACTCATTTTTACGTTGGATTTAGTGGTTGATAAAATTTGATTGTTCTTTTTCCTTTCGTCTCTTGCTGTCTATTTTTCCTGATACAGCAGCACCCTGTATCCCGATTTCAGATGCACCCTTACCGTGCGCATCCTCTTCGATATATACTGCGAGACTCCCTGTATCACTCCCTTTCCCAGATCGGAGGCGAGCTGCGCCCCCGCATCGGTCGAGATGTTGATGCTGCTTCCGAGCGAACTGCCCATGTTCGCCCCGATTTCCTTTGCCGCGTCCGTTTCCATCGAGCCGGGCACAAAGATGCCCGCCTGTCCGTCGCTGTCGTACACCGCCAGTTCCACCCCTACGATGGTTCCCTCATGTTCCAGCGAGGTGATGCCGATTTCCAGTCGCTCACCCTGCAGGCGTGCCGTCCCCACAAGGGTCGTATTCCTTGGTATTGTCCGTCCAGACACCCGCATCGGCTCCAGCAGCCGCAGCCTTACCGTCTGTCCGTCCGTTACCGTCTGGTCGCCCTGCACGCAGGCTGCTATGGTGTTCTTTCCCGGTGCCTCCGTACTGCCGATGGCAGTGTGGAACCCGTAGTTCCTTTCGCCTCCGTAGTCCGCTATAAAGGCGGAATCTGTCAGGGGCTGCGGCAGGGCGGACACCGTTGACGGGCGCACGCCGCTCACTGGTTCAGCCTTCATTTTCTTTTCGCCGGCATTGCTTTCCCTCATTTCCGTCCCATCGGTCCGTGTGGTCTGCCCGGCATTGTTTCCTCCGTTCTGGTACTTCGCCGCCAGCTCGTACGACTTCTCCAGCAGGGCGACCTGTTCCTCCATCCTTGCGGGATGTTTCTCCTGTTCCCTGACCATGCGTTCCAGTTCGTCGATGCGCTGCCTGAGTTCCTTCTTCTCGGCATCCTCCTTCGGCGGCTCATAGAACGTACCCAGCGAGGTGTTCAGCCGCTCGTTGGCGGCAGCCGAGGAGCGGATGCCTGTCTGTATTCCGCTTCCGCCCGTCTTCGGCAATGTTTCCGGTTGTGCCAGGCGGCAGTCGTCCGTTCCGTCTGCCGTGTCCGTTCCTTCCGTCTTGTCGTCCCAGAATGCGGACAGGTCGCCCACCATGCCCCGGCGTTCCTTCTTCCTGTTCTCCAGCTGCTGCTGTTCGTATGCCTTCGCCTTGTCGCCGATGATTCCGGAGTTTTTCGGCAGGGGCATGTCCGTGTTGAATCCCAGTCCCTGCCGTTCCTTTCCGCCGTCCTTCTGCGAGGGGGCGAAGATGAGCCACATGCACCCCAGAAAGGTCAGCACCATCAGCGGATAGACCAGCATCTTCTTTCTCCGCTGGCGCTGTTCCTCCGTCAGCGGTCTTTTCTCTTTTGTCTCATTCCTTTTCTGTTCCTTTTCCATACATCCTGTTTTTATGATAATGTTCATACACTTCCTGCAAATCCGCTTTTTGCGGCAGTTCCGGTTTCTTCATGTGCCGTATCTCCATCGTCCCGTTTCCTTTTCCGAAGCCGGCAATGGCGGTGGCGGTCATGTACAGACAGCCTGCGGCAAAGGCGGCGGACATCACTGCCACCGTCGCCAGCCTTGCCTTCGGCGACAGTGCGTCCAGTCTCCTGTGCAGTTTTTCCCTGAGAACGGCAGCGCATTTTCCCGTCAGAATTTTCATCTTTCCCATACGCCTATCTCTCCATGCTTCTGATGTCCTTGTTCTCCAGTATCGTGAATCCCTCTATGGTGAACCCGTTCGGATTGTCGTCCGAGCGGCTTGCGTTGAGCAGCCGGCAGGTCGTTACCAGCGTGCGCTCCGTCACGTTGCTTTCCCTGATGATCATCTGCCTTGCGTAGGTGCGTGCCTCGTAGGGATAGCGGTCGAAGTTGCAGACCACGCTGTCCACCTGGAGCACCTGGTTGATGTTCCCCGCGATGATGCGGTTGTAAAATCCCTTTTCCGCAAAGTCGGCGTAGTAGTTGTACGCGCTTCTGTCCGCCAGCAGCAGCGCACGCTTCACGTTGTGCTCGATTGCGCTTTTCTCCGGCGAGAGGGTGAAGAACAGCTCGTGGAAGCGGCGCACATGCTCCCTCGCTTCCGCCGGACGGTTCTGCGACAGGTCCTGCGAGAGGGCGAGCATCAGGCTCTTACCCCCGTCAAGGACGTATATCTTCTGCCTCTGCGCTTCGGCGAAGCGGAAGGCGCATACCACCGAGCAGATGACGATGGCGGCACATACCGCCGTGTAGATGATTCCGAACAGACGTATCTGCCGGAAACTCGTTTCTATGTTATTCAGGCTCTTGAACTCCATTCTTTCTGTTTTTTATGGTTTGTAAAATCATTTTGGTATGCTTTCTCGGGGTGGCACAGCAGCTATGCCAGGGTACCGCCCCGGTTATCAGGCTATTTTCTTTTCAGCAGCCGTCCGGCCTGTTTTCTGATGAACTTGCCCGTGCGTCCCGCCACGTTTCCGGCTGCCGCACCTGCCAGACTGCCGCCAAGGGCGCCCGCAGTACCGATGTTCTTGTTGTAGCTGCCCACTCCGCCACCGGCCTGGATTATCCATCCGGCTACCGTCGGGATGGTGAAGTATCCCACGATGCCGATAACGAGGAACACGATGTACACACCGTTGCTCGCCTCTACCGAGAAGTTCGGGTCTGCCTGCATCGCCTCGATGTCGTTCTGGAGCATCAGTATCTGTATCTTCGCCAGTATCGTGCTGAACAGGTCGGAGACGGGCAGCCACAGGTAAATCTGTATGTAGCGGCTGAACCATGCCGAAAGTGTGGAGTGGAAGCCGTCCCATACCGAGAAGGCGAAGGCGACGGGTCCCAGTATCGACAGCACCACCAGGAAGAACGTCCTGAGCGTGTCGATGACAAGGGCGGCAGCTGCGAACATCAGCTCCAGCAGCTCGCGGAACCAGTCACGCACGCTCTTCTTGATGTTGTACGCCGCACGGTCCATGTACATGCCCGTCATGGTGATCATGTCCGACGGCGACCAGCCCAGCTCGTCTATCTGACGGTCGAACTCCTCGTCCGAGGCGAGATAAGCGGTTTCCGGATTGCGCATCATCGCTTCGTATTCCAGCCTGTCTTTCTGTTCCCTGTACTTCTCCATGTCAAAGGTCTGTTCCTCCAGTATCGAGTGCGTCCCCTGTACGATTACTCCCAGAACGGAGTTCATCGTTCCCAGCACGATGGTCGGGAAGAAGAGGATGCACAGTCCGATGGCAAACGGCCGCAGCAGCGGGTACACGTCTATCGCCTCGGCACGGGCGAGCGACTGCCACACGCGCACCGCCACATAGAATAGGGCGCCCAGTCCGGCAAGCCCCTTTGCCACTCCTGCCATGTCCGAGCAGAGCGGCATCATCTCCTCATACAGCGAGAGGAGTATCTGGTGCAGGTTGTCAAACTCTCCCATAGGCTACCAGTATTTTTCGTTGGAGTTCCCGTAGAGTGCCATCACCCGGTCCATGTCGTTCTTTTTTCTCGCCCGCAGGTACGACACCGATATGGTCTTGTTCGTGTAGTAGCGTACGAGGTTGCGGTAGTTCATCAGGCTGCGGTAGGCATTGTCTATGACGGCGAGCCTTTCCGCATCCGTCAGTGACATGCCCGTCACGTTCACCACATTCTTCAGGTCCTGCAACACGTCCGAGCTTTCGTCTATCAGCATCGCATAGCCCGACGAGATGGCGGCAAGCTCCTCCGGCGTGTAGTTCTCGTCCGAAAGCATCTTCTGGTAGTTGTCCACATAGATTTCCGATATTTCCATTACCAGAGAGATGCTTTTCGCCACCTTCGCGCCGCCCTTTACCACGTCGTGCACTGATTTCAGTGCGTCGTAATACGCCTTTCCCTGCTCGAACACCTTCTTCGTTTCCAGAAAGCCGCTCAGGGTGTTTGCTTTCGTCCCGGCTGTCTCCACCATCTCCTTGGCGGAGTTGATGATGCTCTGCGCAAGGTTTCCGGGGTCGGACACCACCCATTGGGCATTTGCCCCGCCTGTCCCCGCAAGGCACAGGCAGACCGCAATCAGCGGTATTTTCAGTTTCTGTCTCATTCTTTTTTTGGATTTAGTGGTTCGTTAAGTTGCTATTGCATATTCTCTTTCTCCTTTGTCCTTTCGCCGTCACCTGCATCCGTGTTCACCCGGACATAGTCACCGCCCGGCGAAAATGTCAGCACATCCGTCTCCTCGTTGTATGCCACGTCAATGCGGAACCCTGTGTTCATATACAGGTTGCCGTTCTCCTCCCTCTGCAGCAGATAGGTCTCCGGTCTCAGTACGCGGCGTACGCCCTTGCGTCTGAACAGTGTCACCTTATATGATTCTCCCTCCCTGTACACCAGTATGTCGGGACCGGCTTCCGCGTTTTCCCAGTTTCCGCAGATTCTGTCACGGGTGTCGCTGTCTTCTTTTGCCATTATATCACAGGCTTGCAGCATCAGCGATGCCATGCCTATCAGACCGCCGCACAGCAGCAGCCTTTCGGTCTTTGTCAGTTTGATGTTCATTTTCTTGTCTTCTTTAAGTTTCGTTCTTTCATTTTTTTCAATCCTTTTTTCTTTTCGTCTTTTCCGTAACCGGAGTCCGCCCGGTTTCCTTTTCCGTCAGAATCCCGGTCTTCTGCCTTTACGCCTGCACATGCGGTTTTCCCTTGCGCCATTCTCCGGCGCCTCCTTCTGTGCAGGTACCGACTGCCGTACTGCGGGTTTGCCGAACAGCTCGTCCGCATCCGGCTTCTTGCCCGTCATCCGGCAGAATCGGGCATCCAGTTCCCGGTATGCCTTTTCCACCTGCTTGAGCACCGTTTCGCGCGGTCCCTTGTGGTCAATGCCGTATTTGTTCAGGATTTCCGGCTTGTACCACATCGGGTCGTCATAGTCTTTCCGGTACACCATACCTCTCAGATAGAGCAGTTCCTGATATTTTTCTTCCAGATAGTCCCGTGCCGGAGCGGGGCAGATGCTTTCGTAAGCCTTTTCCACCGCAAGAGTGATTTTTCCCTTGGCTCTTCCTGCCTCGCACAGTTCTTTCATGCGCTGCTCCTTCCCATATCCCCTGCAGTCCGGTTCAGCAGGCATCCGGTGAACCTGTATTTCCAGTTTCTTGTACCGCTGGTAGTCCTCTTCCAGTCCGTATCGCCTTCTGATATGTTCCGGTAGCAAAGTCCCGAATGTCAGGAACTCACGGAACCATGAGATATGCTCCCGGATTTCCTCCCGTTTCCGCAGCGCTTCATCGCTGTATCCGTCATCAATGTACATGTTGTCAGTCTTTTGGTTCATAAATCATTTTCTATTTTTCATTTACTGTATATTTCCTGCCGGCTCACTGTCCCGTCCGTTCCTCCAGCCGTCGCTCCGCCACCTGACGGATGGCAGCTTCCATATCGCCTCCCAATTTCTCCGCCAGTTCGCGCACCTCCATCTTCTCCGTCTCCTCCGTCGTATAGGCGAGATACTCTTGCATCGACACCTCAGTGGCATATACCGCCGAGTGTGTGCCCCCAAGTCCTATCCACACCTCCTTGTACCGCCTCGACGGGTCGTTGGACTGGTTGATCGAGAGTATCTGCGACTTCTCCTTTTCCGTCAGACCCAGCAGCGACTGTATCTGGTCGAACTTGTTCATGTACTTGCGCTGGTCCAGCAGAATTTTGCAGTCCGAGTTGTTGATGATGCTTTCCTTCACGATGGGCGAGCTGATGATGTCGTCCACTTCCTGTGTCACCACAATCGCCTCCCCGAAATACTTTCTCACCGTCTTGTACATGTATCGCAGGTAGTCAGCCATGTTTGCCGATGAAAGGGCTTTCCATGCCTCTTCCACAATCAGCTGTTTCCTTACGCCTTTCAACCGGCGCATCTTGTTGATGAACGCCTCCATGATGATGATGGTCACCACCGGAAACAGCTCGGCATTGTCCTTTATCGAGTCAATCTCGAAGACCACGAACCGTTTGTGCAGCAGGTCGATGTTCTCCGCCGAGTTGAGCAGGAAGTCATAGCGTCCGCCCCGGTAGTACTGCCTCAGGGTGGTCAGGAAATTGTCGATGTTGAAGTCCGACTTCTCCACCTTGATGTAGCGTTCCTCCATTTCCTTGCGGTACACGTCCCGCATGTATTCGTAGAACGAGTCGAACGACGGCACGATGCCCTTGTCCCGGCCGAGCAGCTGGATATAGGCATTCACCGCGCTTCCCAGCTCCGCCGATTCCGTTTTCGTGGCGGGTTCGTTCTCGCTTTTCCACAGAGTCAGCAGCAGCGTCTTGATGCTGTCCTTTTTCTCCACGTCGAACACCCCGTCATCCGTGTAGAACGGGTTGAACGAGATGGGCTTCTCCTCCGTATAGGTGAAGTAGATGCCGTCCTTTCCGTGCGTGCGGCGGTGTATCATCTCGCACAGTCCCTGATAGGAGTTTCCCGTGTCCACCAGTACCACGTGCGTGCCCTGCTCGTAATACTGTCTGACCAAATGGTTCATGAAGAACGACTTGCCGCTTCCGCTCGGTCCCAGCACGAACTTGTTGCGGTTGGTCGTGATGCCGCGCTTCATCGGCAGGTCGGATATGTCGATATGCAGCGGCTTGCCGCTGATGCGGTCTGCCATGCGGATGCCGAAAGCCGAGGGCGAGTCCCGGTAGTTGGTCTCTCCGGCGAACAGGCATACCGCCTGCTCGACAAACGTGTGGAACGATTCCTCTGCCGGAAAGTCCGCCGCATTGCCCGGTATGCCCGCCCAGAACAGCGTCGGGCAGTCCGTCGTGTTGTGGCGGGGCACGCATCCCATCGAGGCCAGCTGGCTCCCCACGTCGTTCCTTATCCGTTTCAGCTCCTCCGTGTCGTCGCTCCACGCCATCACGTTGAAGTGGGCGCGGACGGACTTCAGCCCCTGTGAGTGGGCTTCGTTCAGATATTCCTCTATCCACTCGCAGTTGATGGCGTTCTGGCGGCTGTAGCGCGAGAGCGACTGCATGTTCCTTGCCGACTTCTCGAAGCGGCGCAGTTCCTCGTCGCTGTTGCAGACAAACACGTACTGGTTGTAGATATGGTTGCAGGGCAGCAGCAGTCCCAGCGGGGCGGCAAACGACAGGCGGCAGTCCGAACGGTCGGTCGAGAGCCGTTCGTAACGGCTGTCCGTGGCTACCGCAGCCGGCAGGTCTTCCGTGTCCGACAGCGTGTGCAGGCACAAGCGCTTGTCGCCGATGCGCATCTCATCCGCGCTCATGGCGATGTCTTCCAGACACGCCGTATCCTCCGTTGTCAGTGCCAGGTATCTGCCTATGATACCCGTTTCCTTTTCCGTTCCCGTAATCTCATCGTCCCTCAGGCGGCGCAGGCGGACGTGTCCCGAATCGTTCAGGATGCGGGCGAACTGTTCCACCGCCTCCATGAACTTCAGCGCCGTCTCCCTGTCCTGTATCTCCTTCGGGATGATATGTCCGCGGCACAGCGTGCTCCAGTTGCTCTGCCGCCTCATGCGTTCCTTCGTCGTCTTGGTCAGGAACAGGTAGCTCCTGTGGCTCAGAAACGGGCGCTCGTTGAAGTGCATCCCGTTGCTCCGTGCCAGGAAGCCCGTACCTTCCTTCTCCCAGTCGGGGCGATACAGTTCCTTTATATACCAGTCCTGCTTGTGCAGTACCGAGTGGTCGGGCAGTACCTTGATTGCCTTGCACCACGTGGCATGGATACTCTCATATTCCTCCGCCGTTACGGTATAGACCTCCGGCAGCTCCACCTCGAAGGCTGCGGTGATGTCTGCATCCTTCGAGATGATGCACCCGTGTTCCACCGCCAGCAGCGGGAACCGGCTCTCCAGTGTGGTGGCTTTCATTACATTTTTCATTCTTTCCTTCCTTTCCTTTTTCGTCTCAACAGATGGGACACCCGTCTGCGGTGGAGCAGGTAGCGCGGGCGCATCCGTGCAGCGCCCAGCTTCATCAGTCCGTGCTGGCCGTACTTCGCGTTCAGCCGGAACGTGAGCCATACCACGGCGGAAGCCGCCGTGACTCCCAAGCTGATGCAGACCCACTGGCTCACGCCCGCCATGTACAGGATGACAAACAGGAGGAAGGCGGCAAGCAGCCCGCCCGCAAACACGAACAGGTACTGCGCCTTCAACCCCTTGAACTCCACCGGACGACCGATGCCCTTGTTTACCGGGTATTCAGCCATTGTCCTTTTATCTTAATTATATATGGGAAACGCCTGTTTACAGGAAGAACGAGCGCAGGATGGTTGCGCTTACAATCAGGAAGATACAGGCTCCGAACCAGCTTGCGGCGGTCTTGCTCGTGTCCGGATCACCGGACGAGAACTTGCCATAGACCTTGATGCCTCCTATGAGTCCCACTACCGCGCCGATGGCATAGATGAGCTTTGTCGCCGGGTCGAAATACGAGGTAACAAGATTGGTTGCCTCCGTGATGCCCGCCATGCCGTTGCCCTGTGCAAAGGCGGAAATGTTTGCAGCCGTCAGAAGGACTGCCAGAATGATTTGTTTTTTCTTCGATGTTTCTGTCATAATCTTTTCTTGTTTTTATGCCTCCGGGCGGGATATTCCCTTCGGCGGTTGATACTTTTCTTTAATTTTTGCGGCTTCGGATAAAGCCGGCTTCTGAATTTAGTGGTCCGGTGGCTGGCCGGGATTTCAGCCGTAGTCAATTTTCTTTTTTCGCATCTTCGTTGCATCTTTTATTCGTTATACATAATCGCGGATGTTGAAATCCTCGAATCTATCCGGCATGGCAGGCGGCTTTCTCAGTGCGGCACTTGCCGTTGATGCGGCAGGTGGGGCAGGTATCGAGTCCAGATAGTAGTCCATCAGTTCGTCCAGTCTCCTGCGTGTCGCCTCCGAGCTGCGTTCTATCAGGGCAAACAGCTCGTTGCCCTTCATTTCGCAGAATACCATTCCTGCATGGCGCCGTTCATCTCCTGTGGCGTCCGCTTTCTTCGCCGTGCGTACGGCGAGGTCGATGTCCTCAAACGTGAACCCTTCGGCAGTATCCGGTTCCGCATCCGGCTCTTCGTCCCCGTCATATCCGGCTATGTCCGACACCCGTCTGTCCGTAAACACCTCGTCCAGCTCCTCGTCCGGTATCCGGCGGCGGTGTGCGTCCGCGCCGTCCTCCTGTGCTTCGTCGGCAAAGGTAACGTCCTTCTCGTCCACCTCTTCGCTTCGTATTTCCGTGGAGGCATTTGGCGCAGGTGTGGCAGTCTGTGGCTTCGTTTCCGGCATCCTGAAGCGGCTTCTGCCCACGATCTCGGAAGCCGCCGTCCTGTTCCCGCCGTCCTTTCCGTTCTTCTCTCGGGTTGTGTCTCCCGTCCTGCGTTCCCAGGTCAGGTAGATGACCATCCACATGTTGAAGGCCATCAGCAGCACTATCAGCAGTGTCGCCATAGGCTAAAGCGGTTGCGGTTTTTCCCGGCACATCAGGGAGGCGGTCCCGTCCCCGGATGTCTGTGGGTGTTCTTCCGGTATGTTCCCTCTCTGTCCGCCAGTGGTGCTGCCGTCACCGGCCAGGGCACGCACGGGGAGCGTGAGCCTGCCGTGTGTCTCCTTTTTCCTGTCTGTCTCGAAAAATCTTCCCATTGTCTTTTCCTTTCTTTTTGGATGAATAATCAGTAAATGTCCTCATAGCTCTTTTTGTAGAGCTTGCGTATCACTTCCTCATACTCGCGGAAGTGCTCTTCCAGTACGCGGTCCACATAGACCGACAGGGTAAGCCCGTTCTTGCCGATGACCTGCACGATGCGCTGTATCCGCTCGTGGTAGCTCTTGCGTATATAGGCTGTCTTGCCGGAGCATACCGGAATTTTCGGGGCGTTCAGGAAGCGTTCCAGATATTCCTCTTCCTTTCCCTTTCCGGTCCTTGGGGTCTTCTGTGGAGCCTTTGTCCTCTCTGCTGCGGGTTTTCCGCCTGCATTTGCTTCTGCCTTGTCCTCCACCTCGGGGGCGGACGCGGGCATCTCCGGACGGAACGAGTCCAGAAACTTGCCGGGATCAATATCGACATCGAGTTTCTTTGCCATCCGTTCAGCGGTTTACTATTTCCAGTATCTCTTCCGCCAGCGCGTCTATGCCGCTGCCCTTTGCCAGTGTCCTGTCCGGAGGCAGCAGCGTCGAGCGGAACAGCGGGCGGTCGCCTTCCTCGGCACCTTCCTTGCGGAAACGCTTGCTGTCCGGCAGGCTCGTCTTCAGCACCTCAAGCCCCATTCCGGCGATTACCTTCTCGTAGATGTCGTACAGGTCGGTCTTCTCGCGCCGGTCCACCATGTTCCACAGCAGGCGGATGCCCTTTATGTTCGACTTTCCCGTCGTCACCAGCGTGTCGTTCAGTATGCCCGCATATTTCAGCGAGCTTTCCATGATAAAGCGGTCGGCGGCTATGGGACAGAATATGTAGTCCATCGTCGCCACCGTCTTTATCAGTCCCATGTTGTTTACCGTACCCGTCAGGTCGAAGAATACAAAGTCGGGCGGTGTCTCCGATTCCACAAACGGCCTTGCCGCTTCCACCGCATGGTCCGGACGGCTCCCGACTATCGGGTACGCACGTTTGCCCAGGCGTTTGAACTGCTCGTAGGCAGCCCTGCGCAGGTGCGGGTTGCGTTCGATGTTCTTCAGGTCACGCTCGCGCATGTCCTTCAGGCTGAACTGGGGATAGTCGCAGTCCACGACTGCCACGTCGTATCCCTTCACATAATACAGGTAACTCGCCATCAGCACGGTGAGTGTCGTTTTGCCGGCTCCTCCCTTCTGGGTGGAGAAGGCGATGAACAGGGGTTCTTTCTTCATGCTTCCTTGTCTTTTGTTCGTTATACTTCAGTTTGTTTTCCCGGCAGGCGTCCCTGCGTCCGCACTGGCGTGTCCGCTTGGCGGCAGGGATGCCGGCCCTTGCGCACGCCGGGCTGTCTCCATGCCCGTCAGCCTGTGTGTACCATTGCCGGCGTGCCGGTTCCCCGGTCTGCCTGTCCGTGTTCCCGCCGGTATGCCTGCGTGCCGGCAGGCATACTGGCAGTGTGGCGGACAATGCGGCGTGCCGGCTGGTGGGCCTGCCGGTTTTCCTGTCCGCAAAGGAAGGGGCATTTTCCCGTATCTGTATCACTTCGGGTCTTCGTGGCAGCATTTGGCGCCGATGTGGAAGTCTGTGGCTTTTTCCGGCGGTTCCGCGGCTCTGTCCCGCACCCTAACTTTGCACCCACGACGGCAGACTGACGCCTCAGGTGTATGCCGGGCTTCCGTTTTCTCTTTTGGGCAGCTCCGGGGTACCGGTTGGCCGGTACCCTGTCCCGTGGGTGATGGCAGGTTGGCTTTCCAATCCGTCGCGGACGGATTCTTATTAGCAACCGCTAATAGCAAGGTGTCCTTTGAGTAACTCAAAGGGTTTCCGGTTACTCCCGGAAACGACCTTGCCCCATGCGGGGAGGGGCTTCCTCTCCGGAGTCGGGAAGCCTGTCTCCCGGCTGCGCCGTGTCTGCGGATGCTGCCGTCCGGCACATTTTTATACAAACCACTAAATCCTTATGTAAGATGAACAGAAATGGTAAAGGAAACGGAGCGGAAGGCTCCAAATGGGGGCGGCATCCCAAGGAAAGCCGCAAGTCGCACTGCGTGATGGTGCGTTTCGACAATGAGGAATGGCTGAAGTTCCTCTCCATGCACGAGAAGTCCGGCGTATATGCAAGGGCGGTGTTTCTCAAGGCACACTTTTTCAGGCAGCCCTTCCGGGTACTGGTCACGGACAGGACGCTGATGGATTACTGTACGAAGCTCTCCGCTTTCCATGCGCAGTACCGCATGGTAGGCAACAACTACAATCAGGTGGTCAGGGAGCTGCGCTGTCATTTTTCGGAGAAGAAGGCGATGGCATTGCTCTACCGTCTGGAGAAGTGTACCGGGGAGCTGGCCGCCCTGACGCAGCAGGTCATGGAGCTGTCCCGCGAGTTCCGGCAGAAGCTGTCGGAAAAGGAGGAAAAGTCATGATAGCGAAAATTACCGTAGGCACGTCACTGTACGGTGCGCTTGCCTACAACGGGCAGAAGGTGAACGAAGGCGAAGGCAGGCTCCTTGCTGTAAACCGGATTTTCGACGACGGCAGCGGACATGTGGACATAGCCCGTGCCGAGCAGGACTTCAAGCGCTTCATGCCGGAGCAGGTGCGCACTCGGAATAAGGTCATCCATATTTCCCTCAATCCGCACCCCGACGACCGCCTGACCGACGTGGAGCTGGAACAGCTCGCACGCGAGTATCTCGACAGGCTGGGCTACGGCGACCAGCCTTACCTTGTCTTCAAGCACGAGGACATCAGCCGCCACCACCTGCACATCGTCTCCGTCAATGTGGACGAGCAGGGACGACGGCTCAACCGCGATTTCATCCACCGCCGCAGCAGGCGCATCACCTCCGAGCTGGAAAAGAAATACGGGCTGCACCCGGCAGACCGCCGGCAGCACCGTACCGACAATCCGCTCCGCCCGGTGGACACCTCGCAGGGCGACGTCAGGCGGCAGGTATCGAATGTCGTCAAGGCTGTCATGGCAGGCTACAGGTTCCAGACGATGGGCGAATATCGTGCCCTTCTCTCGCTCTACAACGTCACCGTGGAGGAAGCCCACGGCATCGTGAACGGGCGCGAGTACCACGGGCTGGTCTATTTTTCGCTATCGTTCAACAACCCGTCCGCTACTGATGATGCCGGCAACAAGACCGGTAACCCTTTCAAGGCTTCCCGCATCGGCAAGTCCGTCGGCTATGAAGCCGTGCAGCGCAGGTTTGAATACTCCAAAGGGCAAATCCGCGACAGGCATCTGGTGGATATGACCCGCAAGACCGTCGCTGCCGCGCTTGCCCGGACGTACCGCCGGGAGGAGTTTGTTGCCCTGCTCAAAGCGAAAGGTGTGGATGTGGTGTTCCGTCATACCGAAAAAGGCCGCATCTACGGGGCAACCTTCATCGACCACCGCACGGGCTGCGTTCTCAACGGCTCGCGCTTGGGCAGGGAGTTTTCCGCCAATGCCTTGCAGGAACATTTCACCCTGCCTTATGCCGGTACTCCGCCCATGCCTTTCACTGTTGCGGTGGACGGGCAGCAACCCGAAGACCGTCCCGTCGTGGAATATGACGAAGGATATTCCTCCGGCTTGGGCTTGCTCGGCAGCGACACTTCAGGCGCACAGGCGGAGGAAGCCGCCTTCGAGCGCGACCTCAAACGCAGGCGGAAGAAACGCCGTAAGGGGCTGGGGCTATAATTCAATCATTCACACTTAAAAACAGAAACAGATTATGTCACAACAGGAAGACGATTTGAGGGCACTGGCGAAAATCATGGACTTTCTCCGTGCCGTGAGCATTATTCTGGTGGTCATCCACCTCTACTGGTATTGTTATGAAGCCGTAAGGCTGTGGGGCATCGGCATAGGTGTCGTGGACAGGGTGCTGATGAACTTCGACCGTACCGCAGGGCTGTTCCATCATATCCTCTACACAAAGTTCTTTGCCCTTCTGCTGCTCGCGCTCTCGTGCCTCGGCACGAAGGGCGTCAAGGAGGAAAAAATCACTTGGCGCAGGATTTGGACGGTGCTTGCCGCCGGGCTTGTGCTGTTCTTTCTTAACTGGTGGATATTGTCCCTGCCGCTTCCGGTGAAGGCGGTCGCCGGTTTCTACACCGCTTCGATGGCGGCGGGCTACGTCTGCCTGCTCATGGCGGGCACATGGATGAGCCGCCTTTTGCGTACCAACCTTATGGAAGACGTGTTCAATGTGGAAAACGAGAGTTTCATGCAGGAAACCCGCCTCATGGAGAACGAGTATTCCGTCAATCTGTCCACCCGCTTTTACTATAAGAAGAAGTGGAACGACGGATTTATCAACGTGGTAAACCCGTTCCGTGCTTCCATCGTGCTGGGCACGCCGGGTAGCGGCAAGTCGTATGCCGTGGTAAATTCCTTCATAAAGCAGCAGATTGAGAAAGGTTTTAGTCAATATATCTATGACTTTAAATATCCCGACCTTTCTACCATCGCCTACAACCATCTGTTGAACCACCCGGACGGGTACAGGGTCAAGCCGAAGTTCTATGTAATCAACTTCGACGACCCGCGCCGCTCGCACCGCTGTAATCCCATACACCCGGATTTCATGGAGGACATCACCGATGCCTACGAGAGTGCCTATACCATTATGCTCAATTTGAATAAGACTTGGGTGCAAAAACAGGGCGACTTCTTCGTGGAGTCGCCGATTATCCTGTTCGCCGCAGTGATTTGGTTTTTAAGGATTTACAAAGACGGCAAGTATTGTACCTTTCCCCATGCCATCGAGCTGCTCAACCGCCGTTACGAGGACGTGTTTCCCATTCTGACCAGCTACCCCGAACTGGAGAACTACCTTTCCCCGTTCATGGACGCATGGCAGGGAGGGGCGATGGAACAGCTCGCCGGACAGATAGCCTCGGCGAAGATTCCGCTCTCGCGCATGATTTCCCCGCAGCTCTACTGGGTCATGTCCGACAGCGAGTTCACGCTCGACATAAACAACCCCGACGAACCGAAAATCCTTTGCGTGGGCAACAATCCCGACCGCCAGAACATCTACGGGGCGGCGTTGGGGCTGTACAACTCGCGCATCGTAAAGCTCGTGAACAAGAAGGGCAGGCTCAAGTCCTCCATTATCATCGACGAGCTGCCCACGATTTACTTCAAGGGACTGGACAACCTGATTGCCACCGCCCGGAGCAACAAGGTTTCCACCCTGCTGGGCTTTCAGGACTTCTCGCAGCTCAAGCGCGACTACGGCGACAAGGAGGCCGCCGTGGTGATGAACACCGTCGGCAACGTCTTCTCCGGGCAGGTGGTCGGCGAGACCGCCAAGACCCTGTCCGAACGTTTCGGTAAAATCTTGCAGAAGCGGCAGAGCATCACCATTAACCGCGAGGACAAGTCCACCTCCATTAACACGCAGATGGAGAGCCTTATCCCGGCGAGCAAGATTTCCACGCTCACGCAGGGCATGTTCGTCGGGGCGGTCGCCGACAACTTCAGCGAGCGCATCGAGCAGAAGATTTTCCATTGCGAGATTGTGGTGGATGCCGAAAAGGTCAAGCGTGAGGAACAGGCTTACAAGCCTATACCCGTCATCACGGACTTTACCGATGCCGACGGCAACGACCGCATGAAGGAGATGATTCAGGAGAACTACAACCGCATCCGTGCCGAAGTGCGGCAGATTGTCGCCGACGAGTTGCAGCGCATCCAGTCCGACCCGGAACTGCAATACCTCTTGCAGAACAAGTAACGCGTCGCAGACGAAAAAAGAAAAATCCGTAACACGGTTGAACATTCAGCCGGATTACGGATTTTCTTTTCTATATCATTATGTTTATTGTGTTCGCAGCAGTATCAAGTCGAAATACATCAGCCGGGTGTGCATGGGCTGCATGACTGATTGTTCTTCTGCCGTTCTCCTGCCGTGCAGGAAAGTCCATTCCTCTTCCTCTGTGGAAAACAGGAACTTGAAGCCGTTCCGCTGATAAAAATCAAATATCTTCGGATTGTTCAGGGCATCCACCACTATATAACGGCATCCGGTTTTGTTCAATGGCTCGATGAACCATGACTTGATGGCATCCAGTATCTCATCGCCGATATGCTGTCCCATATAGCCGTCACTGACGGCAAGCTGCCCCACCAGCACCGCAGGATATTGGGGACGGCGTTTCTCGTTGGGGATGTTACGGTTGAGCCTGTTACGCCGGCTGTTCGGGAGCAGGTCTGCACGGATACTCGAATTGGCTACGGTGAAAGCTCCGACGATGCGATGCTTGTCTTGCTCCACGAAGCAATAGGACTTTCCCAAAAGCTGGTAGGCATAATCCGCATACTCTCTCGTGAAGAACTCGGTTATATCCCTGTCCTTGCACAAGAAGCCGCCGCATTCGCGCAGCACGTCTTCATTCAGCTCACAGAACTCACAATACTCCAGCATACCGTCCTATCCCTCCTTATCTATATTGTACAGTCTGGAGCGTTTCAGGATAGCACGCATCTTTTCCACCTGCTTCGTGAAGTCTATGGAACCGCGCCTTTCCCTGGCGTTCCTGTCCGCTTCTTCCACGAAACGCTCCGCCGCCTTGCCGCGAAGTACCGGAATAGGTTTAATTTCTAATGCCATAATCTATTGTATTATAATTGTTTCTGCAAAGGTAAGCAATTTTTCGCAGACTATGACACCCATGCCTCATTTTCTCGTTATCTTTTCCGGATCCGTTCCCGTTCCTCATCCTCCTGCATCCGCCGGTTCAATTTCTCCGCAGCCTTGTCGAAGAAATAGGTGCGGCTCTCGTTCTTCCGTCGCTTGATGTCCGCATAGGTATTGTAACACTGGCTCTCTTTTATTTCCATGCCGAACACCTTGCAGAAGCCGTCCAGCAGTTCCTTGATGCCCGTTTCACCCTCGTTTACCAGCTTCATGGCATCCAGCCCGTAAATCAGCTCCACCAGTTCAGCCATACTGCCCGTCCAGCGCATGGAAGGGGCATTGACAGGCATTTCATTTTTCTTTTCGCATTCGGAGTGGATGGTTGTGGATAGTGGCGGCACCTGCGGGCGGTTGGAGGGGATATGTTTCTGCATCTTGCGTATGAAAGACAGGGCTTTACGGACAAACAGGGCGGTATGGCTTCTCACACCCGCAATATACTGCGTGTGGTGGTATTGCAGTTCGTTTTCGGCATACGCCAGCGCAATCTTCGCCCCGTCCGTATCGCTGTCGTGCATCAGTTCCACGATTTCCTTGACAAAGCGGCTGTATGCGGTATTCAGACCGGCTGTTTCATCGCTCCCGTTTATAAGACCGAAAAATTCGGTTTCTGTCAATATGAGGTATTCCATATCTCTTTCAGTTTTATGTTATTACACTTGGGTTAAAAGTGTGCGCACATAAAACTATGGGACAAATTGCGGTCCTATCGAAACTGCTTTCTGTTAAAACAATAGTATATATTTGATATTCAATAAAATAAATAACAAAAATATTTTCTGAAACAAATTTTCATGCCTCGTTTTTTTGTTCAAAATCCGAACGGACGTTCACATTTTGAACGTTGGAAACTCTTGAAAACGTTCAATTCTTGAACACAACCACTGATTTCCGGGGTGTTTTCCGCTTGTAGGTTATCCGTATCATACCATCCTTCCAGCGTTTGTTCTCTGTACAGATCCATTCGCTTTCGGGCAGTGAAGAATGAAACAGCTTCCTGCCATTTCCTGCTATTACGGGAAGCTGATAGAGGACAATCTCGTCCACAAGGCGCATACGCATCATGCCGTTGATAATGCCCGCTGTACTTGCAGTAGCTTCTATGATATAAATCAGGGAATCACCGGCATGTTCCGTCCGGTTCGAGAGGGAGATTAAAGACATGTTTTCATCCAGTACACTGACAGCCTCTTCTTTCAGTGCACCTATTCCGTACTTGTCAGAGTCAAGCCATGACCCGGACAGCATAGTCGTTTCAGCCGGGCAACCGTCTATCGTCAGGACGGCGAGTAATCGGACTTTTGCCATAGTGGTCGTTCTGTTGTAACCGAAAACCATAAAAAAAGATAGCGTGCAAATCACGCTACCTTCTGGTGACGGCTCTGGAATGCCTTTACGGAATGTACGCGAATGCACGCTATGCCAAGGCATAGCATAAGCATCACGCAATCGCTTCCGTAGTTCAAATTTTCCAGATTTTCACCAGATACGCCTTGCGGTCTTATTCTATACTATATTTTCATCAGCACATAAAAACACATGTTCGCCTGTGCCGTTTCGTCCTATGTTCATGCAAATATAGGAATTTCAGATGAGATTTGCTCATTTTCCCTTCTTTTTCTGCATCATATCGTATTCTTTCATCTTGTTATACAAGGTCGTGCGACTGATTCCCAACAGTTTGGATGCCGTTTCTCGGTTTCCCTCAGCTTGTACCAATGCACGTTGAATTCGTTCTCTTTCCTCGTTGTCGTTTTTCAGTAGCAGTGTGCAGTCCTTCTGTTCCGTACTCGGCTTCTCCAGTTTATCAGCAGTGACCAGTCGTCCTTCTGTAAGTAATACGGCAGAGCCGATGGTCTGTTTCAATTCTCTCACATTACCGGACCATGTACGCATACGTAGCGTATTTTCAGCATCTTTGTCGAATCCCTCCGTATGGCGTTCCAACTCCTCGTTGGCAATTTCCCGGAAAAACTCCGCCAGTGGAAGAATATCTTCCCTGCACTCACGCAACGGGGGTACTTGAATGACGAACTCTTTCAGCCGATGGTATAGGTCACTCCGGAAGCGTCCTTCTTCCACTGCCTTCTCCAGATGCTCATTGGTGGCAGCTATGATACGGACATCCGCTTTCCGTTCCCGATTGCTTCCTACCGGACGGTAGCTTTTTGTTTGAAGCGCACGCAACAGCTTCTGTTGCACTTCCGGTGGCAAATTACCCACTTCGTCCAGAAACAGTGTGCCGCCATTCGCTTCTTCCATACACCCTTTCTTGTCTGCTACGGCTCCCGTAAACGAGCCTTTCCGGTGTCCGAACAGCTCCGAAGCGGCAAGTTCTCCAGTCAGTACGCCGCAGTCCACGGCAATGAAGGGTCCGTCCGCACGACGGCTTTTTTCGTGTACCTTTTCTGCTATATGCTCCTTGCCAGTACCGTTCTCACCTAATATCAGCACGCCCATGTCTGTCGGAGCCACCAGTGAAATACGGTGGTTGATCTGCTGGAAAGCCACGCTTTTGCGCTCATACAGCGGAATCTTATGCCTGGCTTCCGCCTTGCGTACCAGTTCCTTTATACGTGGCAGCAGTTTCTCTTGCAATAGCATTTTGGGTATATAGTCTTCCGCACCGATTTTCATGGATTCCACCGCTGAAGCCACCTCTGCATAGTCCGTCATAATGATAAATGGATTCCTCAGACCCATGGTTCGCATATATTCCAGTAACATCGTACATTCCCCGTCTGGCAGACGCAGATCCGAAAGTACAATATCATCCCGTTCCAGTGCTACCAGCAGTTTGCGGGCACTGGCGCAGTCGCATGCGGTCTCAATCGCATAGCCCTCCTTCTGCAGCATTCCGCACACATGGTTGCGGAATACCAGATTATCCTCTATCACTATTATTCTTCCCATATCATTTTTTCTATCTCCTTTTTGGCAAGCCGGATAATCTTTTCACCCTGTTCGAGTACCTTTCCGGCACTTGCCTGTATGTCTTCCTTTGCTTTCCCTCCATGCAGGACTCCGTATAGCTCCTGCAACGGCTGTTCTGCTCTTATCAGTATCCATGAACTGCGGATATGGTGTATCCAACTGTCTGCCTTTTCGTTATCACCATCGTCCACAGCCTCTTTGATGCCAGTCATTTCCTTTTCCGTCTCGCTGATTAGGCATTCCAATCTTTCCCGCTTACTGCCATAAGCATACAACGGGGTCAGGTCTATAAACGAAGTCTTGTGCTCTCCGATGCACCGTTCCATGGCTGTCAGTAGCTCTTCTCTCGAAAACGGTTTAAACAGTACGGAAGAAAACCCAATCTGCTTCAATTCCTCTTCCGTGATGCTTCCCGATCCGGTGATGGCCATTACAGGAATAGCACGCGAATTGCCGATGTCTGACGAACGAAGCAGTTCCAAAACCTCATACCCGCTGATGTCCGACATTTTTAGGTCGGTGGTCAGCAGGTCATAGCAGTTGCCGCGAAGCCTTTCCATCAGTTGGTTTATGTCCATACAAATTTCGCTGTGTATCCCGCTTTGCTCGAACATATCATGCAGCATATCAAGCAACATTCGGTCGTTATCTATGGACAGTACGGAACAACCAGATAGATGGTGTGATGCGGTGTAGTAAGAAGCCTTACTCTCCAACTGATCCGCTTTTACCAAAGGCAGCGTAACGGTAAATCGGCTACCCATTTCTAGCACACTTTCCACCGTAATAGTTCCATCCATCAAATCCACAAGACTCTTCACAATAGCAAGCCCAAGTTCGAAACCGTCCTGTGTGGCGGCATTGCCAAGCCGCTCGAATGGCTTGAAAATCTGTTCCAGTTTCTCTTTGCCGATACCTGTTCCAGAATCTTCTACTGCCAATATAAATTTTCCTTTTGAATACTTCGCAGTTAATTTGACCGAACCTTTCTTAGTAAACTTCAGTGCATTCGACAGCAGGTTGCTGCCAATGCGCAGTATCATGTTCCGGTCACCCATGACCACCTCATCGGCATCATTGTTCACTTCAAACATCAACCGTTTCTTTCCCATCTGTGGCACAAACTCCGCTTCCAATGTTTCAACTATATTTTCTAATCGGATTGGCAGGGCGTGAACGGATTCCTTTCCACTATCCAACCGGAAATAGTTCATCAGAGTATTAAGCAGGTAAGACATTCGTCCTGCCGATTGTTGAATAGAGCTAAGATGCCTCAATCGTTCTGCTTCCCTGTCTTTCTCAATCAGTTCTGCATTGCCGACAATAGCGGCAAGTGGTGTGCGGAGTTCATGCGTGACAGTCTGTATGATATGCCTACGAGCCTCTATCAGCCGTTGATTTTCTTGTATATTTTCTTGCAGATCTTTCACTATAGCTTCCATCCGTTTGTCATGTTTTGCTTTCTCCCACATATCTCTTTGTATAATCAGATACGATATGACAAGTAACAGAATGGCAAAAATTATCAGTCCGGTGATTATAGCCACAGAGCGATTATAAGATGCTTTTATCCGTTCCTCTTTTATTTGGAGGGCAGCTAATGCTCGTTCGTCCAAATTTGTAATCAATATGCGAAGTTTACGGTTGAGCTTTCCATTATGCATACGCAGGCTGTCCGTATAAGTGTCGATAGCTTTTTGTCGTTCCTCCTGCAAAGAAATCAGTTTTTTGTTTAATGTATTGAGTGGAATCGTTGAAGATGGAATCTGTACGGTCTCTTTAGCTCCGAAAAATCCGGCAATACCTTTCTTTTTACGGGTAATAGTGCGTGGTTGGTTTGCCTTTGCCATAGCAGTCAGTCGATTCAACAAGAGGCTGTCTGCTTTTTCCTGTTGCTGGAATGTTTGCATAATTCTAAATAGACACTCTTCTTTGCTTTCCAATAGTGTACGCAGGCTATCCATCTGTGTGGGATATATGAATTCCTTACACTGCTCCTTCAAAATTACTAACAGGGAATCAGTGCGCAGATGGCGATCATGATAGGTTATACAATCATCTTCATCCCACGTAATGGCAGACTCTCCGTAAGTTGCCAGTATAGTAACATAGCAATGTACGGTATTGATATTACGCTGGGTTTGATAAAGAGCCAACGATTCTTTTTCTATATCCTGTACACGATTACGTTCATATAGTACGATGGCAACCATACAACCAATGATTACCATCATCAATAAATATCCAACAACTATTTTATGCTGTAATAATAATTTCATCCCTTTTTATCCAAATCTCTTAAAGTATTCTATTAAGTTGTCATGGTTATACACAAGAAACCAATTAAAATAACATACATATAACCAACCATCTTTTCAAGAAAAAATACTTTATTATAAAATTAAAGGTTATCGTTTGCAAATTGTTGACTATTGACATCATAACAATCAGGAAACATGAATGGAAGCGCATTGAAAAAATATTCGGCCAAAGAACTGAAAACATGGCGAGCACCTTCCTGTTCGTGAAACGTAAGATGATTTACGTCAAATACATCCGTAATTTGTGCCATAGCCTGTACTTGTGTCCAAATCCTATCATAAGCCACATCGTCCGTGCCGCTGCATGCCCAAATGTAGAAATCATTTCCTGACGGTGATGAAGAACGAATGATGTCTGCCAAATGAGCCGCAGTCTCATCCGGATAGTCCATTCCGGCAAAACGCCCCAGTGACCATCCGTCGGAACTGATCGGCATGAAATACTTGAAACAGTCCAGTGTACATTCCAGTGCATACCAGGTGGTTACCGCTCCCATGGAGAAACCTCCGATGGCCCGATGATTTCTGGAAGCCTGCAACCCCTCGAAGTCCGTTTGCTGAGCGTATGTACGGTAACGGCTCTCTACCAACGGAATCAGGTCGTTGACCAGTTCCTGAGGAAGAGCCTTGCAATAGGGGTCAGCATCAGGATAGTAATCGACAGGAGTACCATATACATAACTTGTGGATACCACGATAACCGGAGACATGTCTCCCTTTGCTATCAGGTGGTCAAGCAAGTTTCGCATCATGCCGTTCTCGTTCTGAAAGAAGGAGGCTGCTGTTTCTCCATGCCCATGTACGAAATAGAACACATCATAGCATTCATCGGATGATTCCTCATACCCATACGGCAGGTAGACATAGGCCGTATTTGAGTGCATTTCACCGTTCCCATCAACATAGTTGTGGGTGTCATAGTCAATTTGCACCACGCTTCCCTGGGAATCGGATTCCTCTAGATATTCGGCTGGAACGGAACTGGTCTTGTTTAAGAGCGAGGTGTATCCCGACGAAATCTCAGCTTCGGTTTCCTGTTCTGGAGGTGTAGCAGCATACGCTTCCTCGTTTTCATGGCAAGCTGTCAGGCACAGACCAAGCAATAAAGTTTTAATAGTCGTAGAAAATGTACACATAGTAAATCTATTTTTCAGTTGCATAAATATTATTCTTTGATTGTATATTATATCGCATTTAGTTGATTATTATACTAACGTATCGTATAAGTGAGACTGAGCATCATATATGGTTCCAGCACATTGCTTGATATATAATCACAGTAGTTGCTTTCCAGCCGATGTGTAAAATTCCGGTTCTGTTTGAGTACATCAAAAGCCTCCAGTTTGATTTCTGCAGCATTGTTTTTCAGGAATTTCTTACCTAAAGACAGATTCCATAGACAATAATCTTCCGTACCCGTATCCAGACCTGTGTAACCTACATAGTTAAACGTACTGCGCAAAGTAAGCCCCCAAAAGAACATACAACCCAGTTTGACAGAAGCGGTATGAGTGATGTAATCGTTGCTTGTAGCTTCATCAGATGAACTGAATATATTGTTGATGGCAGCAGAGTAAGAGGTTGTAAAATCTATATTCTTATTGATATTGCTTCCGATAATTATTTTAGGTATTAAGTTCAGTTCACGTGTGTCGCTTGTCACCCCATTAAAGACAGTGGGGGTATTGGTGTAATTGGCAGCTACGCTGACATTGATATTGCTGCGGATCAAATCAAGAGGAAATCCGTAAGTCAACATGGATTGCAGTGAATAGTAGCCATTCAAGTTTATCGGTCGGGTAAACTGTGCCCCCTTGTTGAGTGTAACAGAAGGCATCAACTCTATATTCTCATTGGCTACAAACGTGCTGTCTCCAATGTACTTCTGCTTATAGGTGGCTCCCAGCATGGCGATAAAAGTATGTCCGGACTTTGTCGTATGTATATAGCGAAGATTGGCTACATGCGATAATTCCTGATCCAGATAAGGGTTCCCGGCAAACAGAAACAGGAGATTTGAATTGTTGACCACAGATTGCAAATCCGTTATGGACGGCGAAGATGTGATGCTACGGTAACGGAACTGCAACGAATTGGTTTGGTCTAAGACATAGTGGAACATCAGTGAGGGAAGGACTGAAAAGTAACTGCGGGAGTGATGTTCGGATTGAGGATAGGTTAAATCTCCCTTTAAGTTTGCCCATTGGGTTTCCAGTCTCAACATGGCATTCCATCTGTCGCTCTGATAACGAATACCTACATTCCCGGATTGGGTCAGATAATCCGACCGATATATGCTGGAAAGATTTTCATCCAGTTGCTCGTAGGATTCCTCGTCCGGTCGTGACACAAAAGTCTTTTGTCCGTTCTCCGAATCAGAATAATTGAGCTTATATCCCAATTGCAACTGAAACTCATCGGATATTTTTTCCGTAAAAGTCAGGTTGGAACGGAAACTGTATTGTTTTTTGATGTTATTCTTCAATTGGCTATGTTCTTCAGGAATGTTCTGTTCCAAAGAACTGTACAATAAGTCTGTAAAATCTGAACGGTTACTGCCATCCGTATTGCTCATGCGTCCGCTCAGCATCCATGATAATGTTCGTCCCGGTTTTGTGAAACGATGACGGAACAGCAGATCCGCACCAATATTATAGGCTTTGTTTTCTCCAACTGCCGTGGTACTTGTTTCATTGCTCAAGGCCCCGTCGGTTTTGTTTGTCCCTTGCAATGAATTGTTGCTGTCCATATTTTGAAAGCTCAAAGATGGGCGAAAAAGCAACGAACTCCGTTCGTTTATCTGGTAATCCAGCTTGAAATTGAACCGATGATTCCAGTTGGTCAGGTAATTCTCTTTATATTCTTCATAAGACATTCCAGCCAATGCTGCATCCAAATAATTACGGTTTGTTTGTTGAAGAGTCTGATTGTCTGATTTATTGAAAAAATAGCTCGAAGTTATTTTTAACTTTTTCCCCCATTGGTCTACATAATTCAGTCCCAGCCCATTGGTGGATGTAAGTCCGTCCATGCTGCCAATCATGAAGTCTGCTACGGAACTTCCACTTTGGTAACCTTTTTTCCCGCCTCCATTCCGGAATCCTTTTCTTTTGTTTCCAGAATTTGAAGATAGGATTCCTGTCAAATCTTCTTGTGAAAAATTCTGCTGATTTACATTGTTGGACATGCCTAATACTGATATACGTTGATTTTCATTAAAGAAATTCAGATTCCCATTTACCTTATAACGTTCATCAGTACCATATCCCGCAGTCATCTCTCCAAAAGTTCCTTGTCGGAATCCCGTTTTCGTGACGATATTTATAGTTTTAACTTCTTCGCCATCGTCAAATCCGGTGAACTCAGACTGGTCACTTTTCTTGTCAAAAATTTCGATACTGGCAATAATGTCCGAAGGCAGGTTCTTGACAGCCAGACTGACATCCCCTTCAAAGAATTCCTTGCCATCCACTAAAATCTTTTCCACTTGCTCTCCCTGAGCCTGAACAGTACCGCCCTCGACAACAACACCGGGCATCTTTGCCAGCAAATCCTCAGCCGAGCTTCCCTGCATTACCTTGAACGCCTCCGCATTGTACATGAGACTGTCACCACGTTGTTCGGCTCGGGTAGCACGTCCCGTAACTGCAACTTCTCCCAGCAACTGTGAGTTTTCCTGCATATATACATTGATTTTGTTGGAAGTATTTGCTATTTTAACAGTTTCCATAAAAGCTTTATAGCCTACATAAGAAATATTCAGGACATAAGTACCTGATTTAAGCTTATTGAAATAGAATTGCCCGCTCAAATCGGTAGTTGTAAATAAGGCACTCCCATTTTCCGGAACCAATTTGACTGTTGCAGAAATTAAGACCTCATCCGAAGCCTTGTCTTTTACGACACCACTTAGGCTTTGAGCCGAAACGGACAGTGACAGGCATAGACATGCCACAAGTAAAAGTATTCTTACCATAAAAACAGCTTTGATTAAAAGAAGAAATTGATCATTCACCTCCAAAGGAAGACGGAATCTTATTTTTCAATAAAAGCGGCTACCGATGACTCTTTTATCGCAAAGAACATTGTGGGATTATATATACCGGCTATTCGCTTGAGCGTATATGATTGAAAATCCAATTGAGACGTTTGTCCGTATAGCTCTCTGTGCAAGTCTTAATATGTGACCAGCCATTTTCCACGTCAAGTATAGTTTCCCCATTCAGCTCCTTTAACCGTTCCATAAAAGAAGTGACTGGAGCAATGTCCATTAGGTTATCGCCAGTCCCCATCACCGTGCAGACCGGAGTATTGGCGAGCAGAGCAGCATCTACCGTGTCCGGATTTCCGGCTACCGGCATAACGGCGGCAAACAAGTAAGGATAGGCAGATGCCATTCTCCAAACCCCTGTTCCTCCCATAGAACCGCCCATTAGATAGATACGGTCTGGATCCACTTTTTCCTTGTTCATGTATTCATCAACAAGATTTTTTATAATCTCATTTGTCTGGACTCCCCACGTAAGGGAGTCCGGACATTGAGGTACAATCATAAAGGCATTAATACGGTTTCTGCAAAGGTAATCGGCAATCGTATAGATTGCATCTTCATTCATTTGTCTGACATTATCACTTCCACGCTTTAGTCCGCCATGCAAATAGATTACCAATATCGGTTTCTGTTGTGTGCCACCGGCTGTTATCACCGTTTCCCTGTAAGGAAGTGTGATGTTATTATATGACCATACATTGAAACCGAAGTCTGAATCTGTATATCTGCATGGTGTAGCTGATGCCCAAATGCTCATGTACAAAAGAATAGTTAGGATTATCATGCGCTGCCGCTGTATTCGCAGTAAATCATTCTTTCGACTGCCCACGCTTTCCTTTCTTCATGTCAGCGATTGACTGTTCTATCATCTGCTTGTAGGTCGTTTGCTGTTCGGCAGTCAGCAGAAGGCAGATGTCCTCCGTCAGTTTTTCTAGGGCTTCCCTGCGCTTTTCACGGGGATATTTCTGCTTGTTGAAATCTGCATACAATTCACGGATTTTCGTTTTCTGCTCATCGCTCAGGGTCAGCTTTTCATCCATTTCCTTGATGCGCTGTTCAGTCCGCTGTTGCGCAGTGAGCTTGGTTTTACTTTCCTGTGCAGATACCTGCAAAGTGGTAGCGATGGCAATGGCCATCATTAAAAACATTCTTTTCATACTAAATTTCTATTATGAGTTGATAAAAAGTAGATAATAATCTTTGTCTATTTGGATTGGGGAGTATCTGTTCTGACAACCCGGAACCCCACATTGGCATAGCCTTTGTTTCCGGATCGCACATCGTCCGATTTCTCGCTGCGGCAGTCGTCACGTTTGGCATCCCAACTGCCCCCTTTCACAAGATACTGTCCGTCGACGTCCGTTGAAGTGGTCCACTCCCAGCAGTTGCCCCAAAAGTCAATCCCTCCGCAGGCACCGGTAGATTGCTTGTAGGCATCTACGGCAGTCAGCCCCGACTCCACATGATTGGCATTCATGGCTACATCTTTAGGCATGTGTCCGGCACCCAAGATCCATTCTTCTTCACTGGGCAATCGATAGATATGCTTGCTATCCTGAGCCGTCAGCCATTGGCAGTAGGCTTGGGCATCCTGGAGGGAAATGTTCACTACCGGATAATTGTCCTGCCCTGATTTGTAAGTGAAACCGGGTTTAAAGGCAGCATACTCGGCATTGGTGACGGGAGCATACCCGATATAAGCCGTTGCATCAGAAGCCCCGCGCAACACCATCCACGCATCCTTCGGATTATCGTCCCTTCGGGGGTCGATGAAACGGAGGAACTGCTGCCGGATTCGAGTTTCCCGGTTCTCCACCATCTCATCAACAATGCCCTGCATGTGTTCCACAATGCTGTAAGTACGGGCTTCGCGTTCCAGTTCGCGCAGCTTGTTCTTCTTTCTGGCCACTACTTTGTCGTAGCGTACCCCCATCTGGTCAAGTAACGCCTGCCTGTTGGCTTCCGTCGGATTCTTCCTGTATAGGACGAAGAGCTTATGTGTCTTGGAGTCCATCTTAGGCCGTCCTTTTTCCACCAGCGGTGCACCGGGCTTGTCAAACTCCAGTTCACTTTCCACCAAATCATCAGGACTGATGAACCTACCCGACTCTACTTGCTGATGTACTCCGAAATAGTGCGCTACCAGACCGTCCTTGTAAATGGAGAACCTGTATCCTCCATACAGATTGCAGGGAAGGGTGGAAATGTAGTAGTCCTTTCCGGGAGTAAACCCGGTCTTCTCAGTGGAGGTATAGGTTATGATGGTGCTGGTATGCGCCATGTCACCGATTACGGTTCTTCCTTGGGCATCCTGACGGGTGATTGCCGTACCAGCCAGAGGAAGACCGTCCACACTCTCCACTTCTATCTTCGTCACGCCCGTCATCGGAAGATTGAACCGGATGCCACAACGCTTTTCGGCACTCCCTTCATACCCGTCTTCCTGGTCGGTCTGATGAATCGATACTGTTATTTTTGAGTCGCTGTCATCCTTCTGTGCGGACACAACAGTGGCCGTCACAATGGCAACAGCCATTGCTAAAACATATTTTTTCATCCTGTAATGTGGTTAGATAATTAGAAAAGATCCGTTCTTACGACTCTGAAACCGACGTTGGCATAGCCTTGGTCTCCGGAACGAACGACGTCTGATTTTTCGCTGCGGCAATCATCGCGCTCAGAATCCCAGCTGCCGCCCTTGATAATATACTGTCCCTCAGCATCCGTTGAAGTGGTCCATTCCCAACTGTTACCCCAGAAGTCAATGCCTCCGCAAGCTCCGGTGGTATGGCTATAAGCGTCGACTGCAGTCAGCCCTGCCTCTACATGACCTGCATTCATCGAAACATCCTTGGGCATGTGTCCGGCACCTAAGATCCATTCTTCATCGGTCGGCAGACGGTAGTTGTGCATCGGGTCATTCTGCGCCAGCCAATTGCAATAGGCTGCGGCTTCCTCTACGGTGACATTTACCACCGGATAATTATCCTGTCCGTCTTCATAGGTAAAGTCTGACTTGAATGCTGCATATTCCGCATTGGTAACGGGAGCATAACCGATGTAGGCATTGGGAGCGGAAGCCCCTCTCAGCACCATCCACGCATCATCCGGATTTTCATCATTTCGAGGGTCGATAAGACGCAGGAACTGCTGTTCAAGCCGGATGTCACGGTTATCTACCATCTCGTCCACAATCTCCTGCATTTCTTCCACCACATCCAAGGTGAGGGCTTCTCTTTCCAATTCGCGGAGCTTCGCTTTTTTGCGGGCTACCACTTTATCATAACGAACACCCATTTGATCCAGCAAAGCCTGCTTGTTTTCCTCTGTAGGGTTCTGCTGATATTGACGGAGAAGTGCCGTAGTCGTAGCATCCAGTTCCGGTCGTTCTTCTTCAACAAGCGGCGCATCCGGGTCGTCAAACTCCAATTCACTTTCTATCAGGTCAGCGGGTGTGATGAATGAACCCAACTCCACCGTTTGATGCACACCAAAATAATGTGCCACGAGGCCTTCCCGATAGATAGACAGGCGATAGCCTCCATAAAGGTCGCAAGGCAAGGTAAAAATGGAGTAGTCTTTTCCGGGAGTCAATCCGTTTTCATCCGGAGCATTGAAGACCAGGATTGAGTTGGCGTTTTCCACTTCTCCGGCCAACGCTTCCTCTGAATCTCCCCATTGAATACCTGTTGTTCCGGCCAAGGCATAGCCGTCTACACTTTCCAACTCTATTTTAGTGATTCCAGACAGCGAGAAATTCAGTTTCAAGCCACTGAATAGGCTTTGTATATCCTGTGAACTCGGGAGGTTCGTTGCGGTGATTCCCTTTTCGTCATACCCTTCAGAACCCGCCATCTGTTCGGCAAGAACAGTCAAGGTTGGATTTCCGCTGCCGGATACTTCTCCCGGTTGGTCTGTAATCTCATCACTGTCACAAGAAGACATAGCTGTCGTCATGAAGAACGACAAACAAAATATGCCAAAAGTTTTCAATTTCATAATTTTCATTTTTTATTTACGTTTATCTTTATTTTGGGAACGTTGAAACAGCCGGTTCATCATTCTTCTTTCCAATACATATACTTTTTCTATTTGCGTGGGAGTCAGAAATTTGCTGTACTTTAAATAATACTTCTTACGTAGGTCAAGTATCTTCTGACTATGGGCAAACCTTTCGTTCATGGCCTGTTCTGCCTCTTTATCCGAAAGATGAGACTTCTCTCTTTTCGGCCGTGGACCCAATGCCCAGATTTCTTTCTGGAACTGGCAGAAGGTTTCTACAAACTGCCGGGTTGTTTCATCATCCATCGCCATTTCATTGGCGATGAACTGAGCCTGTGTTTCGGCCAATTGTTCACGGGTTATGCGCTGTTGCTCACCCTTTTGGGCATACAGGTTTGCATTCGATGCCATCATGGCTACAATAAGCACAACTACTTTAATGATGTTCTTCATTTCTTTTGTCTTTATTCGTTCATAAACAGATCATACTGATAGGTCGTAAACAGGTAATCCTGATCGCTGCTGCTCAGATTCGCAAATGCTTCTTCCACATCTTCGAACGATTTCTTCGTCTGTGTATGGAAGGGGGCAAATACAATCACCAGTGCGATGCTGGCAGCTACCAAACCTCCCGCCAGTGAATACCACAGCTGCAAGTTGCGTTTGGGTTTTAAGGGACGCACCTCCTGTTTGATGCACTGCATGATGCTGTTCTCCATATCGTCGAAGAATCCGTCTGGAGTGGTATAGGGCATTCGCTTGCCTATGCGGTCAAAATCAAATTTTTCTTTCATACACTTAATTATTAGCGTTCATAAACTTAATAATCTTCTCTTTGGCAATATGATAGCTGGATTTTACTCCGTCTGCCGTAGAACCGATGATGGCGGCAATCTCATCATATCCCAACTCATTATAGTATCTTAGGTTAAAAGCCAGCTGCTGCTTGGTTGGCAAGGATAAAATGGCTTTTTGCAGTCTGACAGCTTCCAAATCACTGTAATCCACATACTCATCAGCCATCAGACCTCCCCACTCACCAGATGATTCATCCAGCGAAACCTGTTCGTCTTTGTAACGGCTGAGCAACCGCAAGGCTTCATTGGTAGCAATCCGGTAAATCCAGGACCGCAAGGAACATTCGCCTTTGAAATCGGACAAGGATCGGAATACTCTGACAAATGTTTCCTGGGTTGCGTCCTGTGCATCCTCATGTGCTACGACCAGCCTGCGTATATGCCAGTAAACGGCTTCCTTGTATTTCTTCATCAGACAGCGGAAGCCGGTTTCCAAGTCTTTGGCTATCAACCTCACCAGTTCCTTGTCATCCATTACGTTCATAATTTATCGCAGGTTCTATTGTAGTATAAGCAGCAGACGCATTAAATGAAGCATTACCTATGTTCTGTTGGTAATAAAGCATACAATGTCTGTGATGGTGGTGATGGCGGGCTTTGCGCACAACCACACATGATTGCATCAAAAGCAGAACTGTCGCTCCAAATATCAATAATTTCCAGTTTCTCTTTTTCTTCATATTCTATTGCCTTTTGATATATACTTTCTTTTTTCCTCTGATTACAAGTCGTATCGGCTTTTTCTTATCTATAGCAAAAGCGTCAAGTTCCGCTTCCGCTGATGCCATGCTAAGTTGCGTCATTTTTGCATATTGCCTGATGGTAAGGTGCTCATGCGTTTCCAAATAAGCTATAGCCATCGCCAATCGTTCCTTTTGATTGAAACGGTTACTGACATGAGATACCACATCTGGTTGAACTACAACGGTAACAACCCGATTGGGGCGATAATACCGATGCCAATGTTGTGCATTTGCAGATCCGCAAACCAATATCATTGCGATTGCCAGTATTCCGGCTTTCCAGTTTCTTGTTGTACACATAGTATTTCTATTATTTCGTTATACTTTCATATTTCACGTACCTTTCGTGAGCTCATTTTAATGGACGTTCTGTAATAAAGACCTTGCAAAAAAATGAAAGTAAAATTGAGTGTGCAATTTTTTTTCGTTTTTTCCGGATAAAACCTGAATTATTCTATCAAAACGTGAGCAATTTAATGTAAAATAATAGTTTATTATAAATATAAAAGAGTGTGTCAAAACACCCATTATGAGAAAATTACCCCTGTTACAGTTATATATCAGAGCTAAATCTTTCAATCTTGGCATTATGGCACCCTCTTTGATAAAATTATATCTTTATAGTTTTATCCCTTTTCGGTTGGTTATTACCCCTTGGCTGGGATTCTGGTCGCCCGATAACAAGTTCATCAGTAATGAAATCTCTAGTTGAAATTCGGTTACTTGTCGTATTGTATATCTGCGAAGCATTCTCCATTATCGATTTGACTTGATTTCCGTTTTTTTCTTTTTCTATGGCTTCTGATGTGGGAGGTGCAAGTTCCAACTGTATCTTGCGGTCAAGGGCGGCAAGTTCGGACTTCAGCTGTTTCAGCTCGTCCTCCTTTTTCCATACCTTGCCCGCTATCGCTTGGAGCTGCGGAATTTCCTGTTCCAGCACCTCGTTTTTCTTTTTATACTGGTCGATGATGCCCGGTATCTTCTCCAGAGCGTTCAGGAAGTTCGTGGCGGCGGCGTGCGTGTCAGCCATCGCCAGATGCCCGTTGTTGTAGTTGTACCTGTAATTGCCCGCCACCACGAAACGGTTGTCGGTGAACTCCAGCCCGTCCCTTAGTGTCGGCTCGCTGACCACCTCGATGGGGAAGCCGTACAGTTCTCCGATGCGCTTGTACTGCCCTCCGGTCGCGGCATTCTTCGCAATCTCCTGCAACCGCTTGCCGATTTCCTTTTCGTCTGTCGAATCCAGACCGTCAATTTTCAGCAGGTTCAGCCGGTTGCCCTCCTTGTCCGTCTGTGCGGCGGCGGTGAATTTCTCCCAGTCCTCCGTCATGGCGGCTATGGTGGCTTGGTTGTTCCTCAGTTCCCCGGTCTTGCACTCCAGTTTCAGTTCCGACTCGCGCTTGCCCTTGTTGAACGACTTGCGCTCTCCCTCCAGCGAGGCGATGCGTTTCTCCAGCTTCGCCTTGTCCAGCAGGTCGGTGTTCCCTGACAGGATAGCCATGTACTCCGAGAAGTTCATGCCCGACTTCTCGTCCATCGCCCCCTCGTCTATGTTTCTTGCACCCATCGCACCGCTTTTGAGCTGCGAGATGAACGTCTGCTTGCAGTGCAGCAGGTTGAACTTGTACGAGTCCAGCGACTTCTCCACCGCGTAGATGATTACGTCCACCTTGTTGTCAGCGTACAGTTTCGCTATCTCGTTGCCCTTTCTAACCGCACGTCCGTCGCGCTGGGCGAGGTCAGACGGTCGCCACGGTGTATCAAGGTGGTGGATTGCCACCGCCCTGCGCTGGGCGTTCACGCCCGTGCCGAGCATCGAGGTCGAGCCGAACAGCACGCGCACATATCCCTCGTTCATCGCTTCTATCACTGCTTTCCTTGACTTCTCGCTCTTGCACTCCTGAATGAAGCGGATTTCATGGGCGGGTATGCCGTAGTCCTCCACCAGTTTGCGCTTGATTTCGGTATATACGCTCCACCCGCCCGGCTGGTAGGTACCCAAGTCGGAGAATACGAACTGCGTGCCGAGCTGCGCGTCATACTTCCGGTAATATTCCGCAATCGTCCTCGCACAGTGGCTTGCCTTGTTGTCCGGGTGGTCTTCATATTCCGGGTCTATCATGCGCATGTCCAGCGCCATCTTCCGCGCGTAGTCCGTGGCGATGAGCATCTTCGCCTTTTCTTCCGTTTCCGACAGAGGCAGCCTGCCCAGCAGTGTGGCGTCACCCGTCTTGGCAAATTCCATCAGTTGCTTGATGAAATATTCTTGGTCGGGTGTGGGGGATATGTTGTGCAGCACCTCGTTCTTGTCCGGCCTGTCCACACCCACGTCCTCCGCCGTGCGGTAGTCGGTTATCTCGTTGTAGAACGCCGCCAGCTCCGGCACCTTGATGAAGTAGCGGAAGCGTTCCTTCTGCACGATGTTGTTCGTCACATTGAACTCGAAGTCCGTCGTCTTCTTGGCGAAGATCGCCGCCCATGCGTCGAAGCAGCGGATATCCTGCCTTTCCAGCTCTTTCGGGCGGAGGTACTTGAACAGCAGGTACAGCTCCGTCAGCGAGTTGCTGATGGTCGTGCCCGACAGGAACGTCGCCCCCAAGTCCTTTCCCGTCCGCTCCTGAATGGTGCGGATGGCGAACAGTAGGTTCAGTGCCTTCTGGCTGCCCTCCGAGTTGCCCAGCCCCGCCACGCGGTCGTGCCGGGTGTTGAATGTCAGGTTCTTGAACTGGTGCGACTCGTCCACGAAGAGGTGGTCGATACCCATCTGCCTGAAGTCCGCCACGTCGTCCGTCCTTGACTTTATCGCGTGCTCCACCTTCTCCAGCTTGGCTGTCAGGTTGAACTTGCGCTTCTCCAATCCCCTCAGCATGGCGCGTGACACGTCCTTGCCCTGCGAGCGGAGTACTTCCAAATTTTCCTCCACTGTGTCCAGTTCCGCCTGCAATATCCGCTGTTGCAGCTCCGGCGACTGCGGTATCTTCCCGAACTGGTCATGACTCATGATGACGCAGTCCCAGTCATTGTTCCGTATGTCGTTGAAGAATCGCACGCGGTTGGCCGCCTCGAAGTCCTTCTCCGATGCGTACAGTACGCGGGCGTTGGGGTATGCCTTGCGGTAGGTCTCCGCTATCTCGCGCACGTTGGCTTTCAGCCCGATTATCATCGGCTTGTGTACCAGCCCCAGACGCTTCATCTCGTGTGCTGACACGCACATTATAAGCGTCTTGCCGGTGCCCACCTCGTGGTCGGCTATTCCTCCGCCGTTCTGTTTCAGCATCCAGATGCAGTCCTTCTGGCTGGGGTACAGATCGGTGATTCCCAGCCCTTTCAGGTCAAGTCCGGGAAAGGTCTGGTGCGAGCCGTCGTACTTCGGGCGTACGAAGCAGTTGAACTTGTTGTTATACATGTCCGTCAGCCGTTTCTTGAACTCCGGCGACTGTTCTTCCAGCCATTCGGTGAAGCCACCCCGGATTTCGTCAATCTTCGCGTTCGCCAGCTGTATGCCCTCGCTGTCGCGTGCCTTGATGTCTTTCCCGTGCTCGTCCTCGCCCACCTTCTTCATCATGTCCGGGCAGGTGTTGTGCAGGGCGTGCTTCAGCAGATGCATCCCGTCATAGTGGCGGTAATAGCCCTTGACCAGAAACTCGTCGGTGATTTTCATCGTCCTGTGGCTGCACGCTACCGAATACTCGTCGAGGCTCTCCGAGTAGCTTATCCGCACGTCCGTTTCAAACAGGCGGCTCATGTAGGCGGCATACACGCCCGTGGGTATCCACCGTTCCCCGAAGTTGAAGTCCAGGTCCTCAAACGGGATCTGTTCGGGTATGTTCCCGCGCAAAACCGCCAGAGCCTCCCGTGCCTGCGGCATCATCCCGTGCCCCTCGTGTCCCTTTACCCATTCCTCCACCTCCTTCGCTTTTACCACCACGTTTCCGGCGATGAAGCGGTCGGCTATCTCGTAGTTCCCCGCCAGCGGGTTGTAGTACACCCTGCCTTTCAGTGCTTCCAGCATGTCCGCCTGTGCCATGTCGCACAGGGATTCCATATACGGCAGGTTCACCCCGCCGTAGCGGTTGAGCGAGGCGGATAGGGCTTCCTCCGGCGACTCTGCCGTGACGGTCGTTTCCTGCGAAAAGGAAACGGGGCGGTCAAATATGTCCGCCTTCACCATCGTGCCGCCCTCGCTGCGCTCCAGTGCCAGCATGTTTCGCCCGGAGGCATCCATCATCAGCAGTTTCACGTTCTGCCTGGCGTTCAGGCAGCCGTACCGCATCACGAACTCGTCATAGTAGGTGTTCAGGTGGCGGCGGAGCATGTCGTTTGCCTCCTGCCGTTCCGCCTCCTGTGCGTAAAGCCGCTCGTAGGTGTCGCGCATCGAGATGTACAACTGAGCTTTCTCCTTCTGCATACCCTCCATGTCCAGCGGATGGAAGGTTGCCCCGTAGCGGGTCACGTCCTTCAGCACGCCCACCTGATAGCGCACGCCCTGCGTGTGTACCCATGCCAGCGAGCCGTCCTTCTGGTGCGGCTCCAGCGGTCGGCTGTACGGGCGGGGCATCATTTCCTCCTCCCGCTTGCGTTGCCTCTCTTCCGGTGTCAGGGCGGCTTCCTCCGCGCGGAGGGCTTTCTCAACCTCTGCTATCCGTCTGTCGCGTTCCGCCTCGAATCCGTTTTCCACCGGATAGACCACCGTAGCAGCAGTACCTTGCAATTCTTCCGTTTTTCCCGCATCGTTGTTTTCTTTTTTCGCCTCTGTTGTTCCGACCGCTTCTCTGGCGGCATTGGCTTCTATCTTCGCCTTTCCGAGCCGGCGCAGTTCCGCCCGACGCTCCGGCGTGAGCGACATCATCATTTCATAGAATCCGTTGATGGGCGGATTCGTTTCCCAGTCGAGGCTACGGTAAACGGCGTCCTCCGGATCATAGGATTCTTCCGTTGCGGTGCCGGGTCCCGTCTTTTCCGTTGTCGGGACAGCCGCCTCCGTTTCGGCAGCCGTCGGCGCATCCGTTCCGCCGCGTATGATTTCGTCCATTTCGCGTGCCTCTTCCGGGGTGATGCCGGCAACCGTTTCCGCATTTCCCTTGTCCGTTGTCCTTTCCGTATTCTCCACTGGCAGGGAGAACAGTGTCGGCTGCACGGGTTTCTTCCCTTTATACTTTCCGCCTTTCTTCCTGTCCGGTTTCAGGCCCTGTTCAGCCATCCGTCTTTCCTCCTGCGTATAGCCGAACAGGTCATACAGGTCCATTACCGTTCCTCCCGTCTGCCTGCTTTGCGTTTCCTGCGACATGCCGGTCATCGCTTGCTCTTTCGGCTGCACACTGTTTTCTTCCCGTTTTGTCCCGTCAGCTATACCAGCAACAGAGGTGGAGTTTTCTCTTTTCACCTCCGTCCGCTCACCCTCAACCGAATGGGTATTTTCTCTTTTCGTTTCCTCCAATTCACCCGCAGCCGAAGCGGAGTTCTCTCTTTTCACCTCCGTCCGTCCACCCTCAACCGGATGGGTATTTTCTCTTTTCGTCTCCGCCCGTTCACCCTCAACCGAATGGGTATTTTCTCTTTTCACCTCAATACCCTCAGTCTGTACGGCAATGTTCTGCCGCACATCCTCTCTTTCATGCCCCATGCCGTTGTAGCGTTCCATGTCCAGCCGTGCCGACAGGTCCTCCGACAGCATCCTGTATAGGTCCATGGCAATACCCTCCACACCTCCGCTGTGCGTATATACCATTGCCGGTTTTCCGTACGGGTCGGTACCCCTCTTCGCATCGGTATGTATGATACGCTCCGTGTGGTAGGCGAAATAGGCGTTGTCCGTCAGTCCGCCGTTATGTTCCGTCTGTATGATGGTCAGCACCCGTTCCTCCTGTGTCAGTCCCTTCTTTTGCAGGTCTTTTTGCAGGATGATCAGGTCGCTGCCGGCTTCCGTACCCGCATTGTCGGTAAACAGGTTGTTGGGCAGTCGTATTGCCGATACCAGATTCGCCTTGCTGAACATTTCGTTCCTGACGGAAACCCTCGAACTGTTCAGTACCCCCTGCGAGGTGACGAACGCCACGATGCCGCCGTCACGCACCGCATCCAGACCTTTCAGAAAAAAATAGTCATGGATGGCTTTCTGTGCCGAACGTCTGCCGAAGGATGCGCTGCGGCTGAACTCCGCATCGAACACTCCGAAATCCCCGAAAGGGATATTGGAGATGGCAAGGTCAAAATGGTTTAGAAACGGCTTTTCTATTTTCTCGAAACCCTCCGTGCGTATCTTCTGCTGCGGGTACAGGCAGCCCAGCAGCTTGCCCGTCAGCAGGTCTTTCTCAAATGCCATCACCTCCGCCTGCGGATTGTTCGACAATACCGGGCTGATGAATGCGCCCATACCCGCCGACGGCTCCAGCACCAGCCTTGGGCGTACCTTGCGGTCGTGTAGCACGTCCGCTATGGTGTCCGCAATGGCCTGCGGCGTATAGAATGCCGTCAGCACCGATGCCTTCAGCGAGTCCACATACCGCCTGTACTCCGTTTCGTCCCGGCTGTTCTCCCGTATCAGACGGTGCAGCTCCACCGTCGGGGCAAACAGTTCGAGGTCTGATTTCGCCCAGTGTACGGCATCCGTCAGTTCCCTGGCGGGATTCAGTATGCACTTCAGTCCCCCGAAGCCGCAGTACCTCTCCAGCAGCGCCCGTTCCCGTGCGGTGGGCGTGCGCTGTTCCTTCTCCAGTGTGAATGCCGTCCGTATCGCCTCGATGTTTTCCCTGAGCCTCTGCTTCTTGTTAAACGCCATAAGCCTCCAGATAAAGCATTATCGCACCCGTCAGCTCCGTATAGATCAGGTCATGTTCGGGCGACAGGGCGAATGTGTCGTCCGTTGTGGAATAGCCGGCAAACAGGTTTTTCAGGTGCGGGAATATCTCCCGGCAGAACGCCTCGCGTTCCTGTTCCTGCACCTCTTCGGAAAACTCGTTTTCCACCACCTCAAGCAGCAGTGCGTAGGGGGAGAAGTGTAGCCCTTCGAGCAGGACGCGCATGGCTTCCTCCTGTGCGGCTTCCACCGTACTTCCCGCCGCCCTTTCCTTCTCGAATGTTTCCGAGGCGGCTTCCTCCCTTCCTGCAATGAATGGGGTGTCTGATACTTTGTCCGGATGATATTTTCTCAGATAGTCCAGCAGATACAGCCCGTAGTAGGACAGCTCCGCCGGAGCGGTTTTCTTGTTCTGTTTCATTTTATGATGGATTTAGTGGATAAATGATTATGGAAATGAAAAGGAAAAAGGCACCCGGTATCCCTCCGGGTGCCACCACTAAATCCATGTAAATAAAAAGTACAACCAGGTTGAAACAGATTATGACATGAATCAGTGGCAAAATTACTCATTATTTTCTTCTTCCTTTCGTTTTCGTACCTTTTCTTTCGCCTTTGCTCTCCGCAAACACCAGCTTCGTGTTGAACTCCGCATCAAAAGTCACCGCAGCGCTGAAGGGCTTGCCCTGCTTGCTCTTGAACCCGCCGAGCATCGCCGTCTTTCCTTCCGTCAGCAGACCGGTCATTTCCTCGTCGGTGAGTGTCTTGCCCGCTATCTGGCGGAACACGGGCAGCAGGCAGTCCGGATTGTCACAGCGCACAACCTTGCCGTAGAACTGCATCGTGCCCGTGCCGCATTTGGGGCAGGTACAGCCCGATGCCTTGTGCCCGAAAATACGGTCACACGCAAGCAGGTCCGTGGTAATCTTGCGGGTATAGCTTTCTATGTCCCTCATAAAAGCCTCATGTGGTGTCTTTCCTTGTTCAATCTTTGCCAGTTCCGCTTCCCAGCGTCCGGTCATCTCCACATTGGCGATGTCCATCTCCTTGACAATGGAATACAGGGCAAGCCCTTTCTCCGTCGGCACCAGCGATTTCTTCACACGCACCATGTATTCCCTTCTGAGCAGCGTTTCGATGATTGCGGCACGTGTGGCGGGTGTGCCGATACCGCAGTCCTTCAGAGCCTGGCGTGCCTCCTCATCCTCCACATCATCGCGTCCGGCGGTCTCCATCGCTGCCAGCAGCGAACTTTCCGTATGCAGCGGTTTCGGTCGGGTCATGCCCGAACTCATCGAGCATCCTGCCATCACTAGTGTGTCGCCTTCCGCCCAGTCCGGCAATGCCGTATTGCCGCTGTCCTCGCCGTACTCTCCGTACACGCCGCGCCAGCCTGCCTTGCGCACGATGCAGCCTTTCGCCTCAAATGTCAGGCCCTCGCATCTTTCGCCTGCGTCCGGCACCACCTCCGCTACTACGGTAGCCGTATCCTTCACACATCCCTCCGAAAATGCCTCTACCATGCGTCCGGCAATCATGTCGTAGATGGTCTGCTCGTTCTTATACAGGGCAAGCGGGCGGTTGGGTGTCACCAGCAGGGCATGGTGGTCAGTTACTTTCGAGGCATCCACACAACGGCGGTTCAGTTCTCCCAGCTCCCCGATTTTCTCCGCAAGGGCGGAGTGTCCTGCCAGCCGTTCAAACAGCAGCGGTATTTCAGCAAACACATCTTCCGGAATATGGCGGCTCGATGTTCTCGGATAGGTGACGAGCTTCGCTTCATAGAGCTTCTGCACCAGCTCCAGCGTCTGTTCCGCCGTGAATCCGTGTTTCGTGTTCGCCTCCTTCTGCAGTGTGGTCAGGTCGTACAGCAGCGGCGGGTTCTCCACCTTCTCCTTCTTTTCCACCTTGGTGACGGTGGCGCACATCTTCGCCTTTACCTTATTGTATGATGCAGCCGCTTCTTCCTTGTCCTGCCATTTCTTTACCGAGGAAAACTTCACTACCGTATCCGTACCCGCCGGTGTCACCGAGAAATGCAGCTGGTGTACCGGTTCCGGTGTAAAGCGTCTGTTCTCCCAGTACCTCTTGCAGACCATACCCAGCGTGGGTGTCTGTACGCGTCCTACCGAATATGTGCCCCGTCCGGCGGCTACGGTCAGTGCCTGCGTGCCGTTGATGCCCACCAGCCAGTCCGCCTCGCTGCGTGCCTTTGCCGCCAGATACAGGTCGTCATATTCATGCCCGTCCTTCAGTTCCTTCAATCCTTTGCGGATGGCGATGTCCGTAAGCGAGCTTATCCACAGGCGGCGGAATGGCAGCGTACAGCCCGTATAGGCATACAGGTATCTGAATATCAGTTCCCCTTCGCGTGCGCAGTCCGTTGCCACTATTATGCCGTCGCTCTCGTTCCACAGTTTCGTTATAACTTTTATCTGTTTCACCGCTGCCGCGTCCGCCTTGTAGCCCTTGTCCGTCTTTACCTGGCGGGGTATCAGCATGAACTCCTCCGGTATCACCGGCAGGCTGTCCCTGCTGAATCCCTTGAAGCCGTAGCCCTCAGGCAGGGCAGGTTGTACCAGATGTCCCAGTGCCCATGTCACATGGTAGCCGTTTCCTGTATAAAATCCTTCTTCCTTTCTTGTTGCTCCGGCGATGCGTGCTATCTCACGCGCCACGCTCGGTTTTTCTGCCAATATGGTAATCATACATTTTCTGTTTTAATCATTGATACTTTTGTTCCTTGTGGAGTGGAACGGGGTACGCCGGTTATCCGTGGGATATGCGGTACATGGCGCATGAGGCCCCGTTTCAATCCGTTGTTTATTCTCTTGTAATGGATTTAGTGGTGGCACTCAGGATACCTTCATGCCTTTGCTTTTCTTCGGTTTTTCCTGCTGTTGTTTCTGGGTGTCGTCCTTCGGAGCGGTCTGTCCCTGCTGAAGCGGCTCCTTCACATGTCTGGTTGCCTCGTTCGTCTTGCCCTCGTTGTTCACCGCAAGCTGTGTACGGCTCTCGTTCGACGGGGCAACGGTCTGTGCCAGGTCAGGGTTTTCCGAATAGGTCAGCGGTCTGCCTTTCTCGCGGTCGAACTTCAGGTATTTTGTGCAGGGCTGTCCCTTGTCATCCTTCGCGTTGGCGAGTACCACGACCTTGCCCGCCACATAGTCCGCCTTCTGCTGTTCCGTGAATTTGTCGTCCTTCCATTTGCCTATCGGACGTATGCTTCCGTCCTCGTTCGTCCACGAGCGGTTGCGCCGCTGTCCGTTCTCCTGATTCCCGTCTTCCTTCTGCTGCTGTCCGGTAGCATTTGGGGCTTCCGGGCTTTTCTGTTTTTTCTCCTGTCCGTTTCCGCGTCGCTGCGACTGTCCTTGCCACAGATGCTCCGGCACAAACTCCACGTCGCGCTTGTCAGCGTTCACCTGCAGCATGGCCTCGAACTTGCGCCCGCCCTTCAGTGTCATCTCCTTGGGCAGTGCCAGCCCCGCACGCAGGATTTCCTGTTCCGCCTTCGACAGTTCCGTCAGTCCGATCCGGTTCGGGATGCGTACCTTGTTCGTCGGTACGTCCACTATCTCATTCGTCAGTCGGTCGATGCTGACGTACGCCAGGCGCATCTCTCCGGTCTTCGTATCGGCAACGTTCACCAGTTTGCCCAGGTTGCCCGTCTGTTTCAGTGCCTGCTTGTCCTCGTCCGTGAATGTATAGCCGTTGTATGGCACGTCGAGTCTCGGCTCATGGCGTACGAAGTGGGGGGTAAGTTTCAGCTTTCCGTCTTCCGCTTTCTGCAACGAAAGTCGGGCCTGCAGCTCGTAGCGTTCTCCGCCCAGCACCGGTTCCACCGTCACCAGCCTTGTCTTCCCGTAGTTCATCAGGGCTTTCATGTCCTTTTCAGACAGGTTTTCCTTTTTCACACCGAACTGCTCCAGTTCCTTCCAGTCCACATCGCTGTCCGCAATCAGGTTCGGTTTCTCCGGTTTTGCCTGCGCTTGCCCTTCCTGTGCGGGCTGTTGTCCCTGTGCCGTCTGCGTTTCCGCCGCCTGCGACTGCTGTTCCTGATTTTTCTGTTTCATTTCTTCCATTTTCTCGTCTGTTTTCTGTTCCACATTGTTTTCTTCCGTATTTTCTCTTTTCGCCTCCTCCGCAACCTGCTGTCCCTCAGTTTCCGTTTCGGCATTTTCTTTTTTCACCTCTTCCGCAACCTGCTGTCCCTCAGTCTCCGTTTCGGCATTTTCTCTTTTCACCTCCTCCGCAGCTTGCTGTTCCTCAGACTCCGTTTCAGCATTTTCTCTTTTCGCCTCTTCCTCAGCCTCCGTTTCGCCATTTTCTTTTTTCACCTCCTCCGCAGTCTGTTGTTCTTCAGTCTCCGTTTCGGCATTTTCTTTTTTCGCCTCCTCAGTAGCCTGCTGTTCCTCAGCCTGCTGGTACGCCGATGTATCCACTTTGTGCGGTGCGAGCAGGTCAGCGTTCGCCACAGGGTCTTTCAGCAGGTCCTTGATAACCGGAAGCAGAGCTTCCACCGTGTCCGCTGCCACCCTGTAGAAACCGAATCGCGTCGGCTCCTTACACTGGCGGTAGAAATTTCTCATGAAATTGTCTATCGCATCCCCGTGGCGGTCAAAGCGCAAAAACTCCTGCGAGTGTTCCGCCTTTGCCTGTGCCCTCTTGGGATAGCCCCTGGCATCCAGTCCGGCAACCACACTGATTTCGCCCGTCTTCTCGTCGCGGACGACCAGTACATCCTCTTGCTTTTTCTTTTTCTGTTCCATTGATTGATTTTTTTATTGTTTGATGATAGTCCCGCCGGTATTCCCGTGCAGGTCTGTTTCTCTTTTCGCCTCCGTTTCACGTATGCTTGTCAGTCCCGGTTCGCATCAGGCACACTCTCAGCTTGCCGTTTACATCCGGTTCACCATCCACTTCCGGTTTCTCTTTTCGCATCCGTTTCACGTGTGCTTGTCAGTCCCGGTTCGCATCAGGCACACTCTCAGCTTCCCGTTTACATCTGGTTCACCATCCATTCTTGATTTCTCTTTTCGCCTCCGTTTCACGTGTGCTTGTCAGTCCCGGTTTGCATCAGGCTCGCCCTCAGTTTTCCGTTTACATCCGGTCACCATCCACTTCCGGTTTCTCTTTTCGCCTCCGTTTCACGTGCGTTTGTCAGTCCCGGTATTCCTTCTGCCTCCTTTTTTCCCTTTCGCTGTTTTGCCCGGATCTTTCTTTCCCGTTCCTTCCTTCACTTTCAGCACCTTTTTGCCGTCCAGCGTCACTTCTTCCATGTTCCGGCTGATAAACTCCAGCACGTCCGATTCCTTGTAGTAGGTCTTGCGGCTGATTTTCTGGTAGCGCAGTCCGTATTCGCTGCGAAACCGCTGTAGCGACCGTTTGCTCGTTCTCAGCATCTCGCACAGGTCCTGATTGTCATACAGCCGTTCTCCATCCATATACTTCACACCCGCCGCTTCCTTGTTTATCAGCACCGATATGATGCTGTCCAGCCGATCAATCCGTTCCATGAGGCGCTGCATCCATTCCTCGAATATTTCCTTACCAATCCCTTCCATCATCCGCCTCCTTCCTTGTCATCAGGTAGTTATGCTTGAACTCCTCCAGCGTCTTGGGATTGCAGTGTACGATTTTCCGTCTCACGCATTCCTCCAGATCCGTCAGTCTGTACCGGCATTTGCTTCTCACCATCATGTAGGAAATAGTCTTGTCCTTTCGCATCCGTTGCAGTGTCCTCGTGCTGATTTTCAGCAGGTCCGCCGCCTCCTCGCTCGTCAGCAGGATTTCCGCTTCCTCCTTCGGCACGTTGTCTTTCTTGAAAACATAGTCCGCTATGCGGTCTATCTTCTCCATCATCGTCTTCACGACCTCATTGTCCATCGTTATTATTTCCATATCCTTCCGTATTGGTTACGCTGCAAAGGTGCGCAACTCCACACAGGCACAATCCATAGTATTTCCATAGTAGGGAATGATTTTCCTTATTTTTCTTCCATAATCCCCGTTTTCCCCGCATACGGGCACAAAAAAGCGGCTCCATCCGGCACTAAAGCACGGATGAAGCCGCCTATATATTATGATAATAAAGACTAAACGATTTTACTATTTATTGCTACTCCACGAATATCCAAATAGTTCATTCCCATTTTTCCCTAAAACAATTACCTTTTTATTTTCTATTATTTCTTGTACAGGTTCAGAATAATTATTTATGGCATCTGTTGCTATAAATATCTGCTTATCAATAAAGGTGTTATATTGATTAATAAGATTATCCATAGTATCAAAAGCTATGTTTTTAAAAAGTACCGAATCATGTATCAAAATAGGCAATTGTGTTAAATGTAATATTGCTAAATCTAACAATATCAATCCTTTAAAATTCGTTCCTGTTCCTGTATCGTCTATCGTGAAAAATGTATATTTTTTAGGAGATAAGTTAATAATGGGAGGTTTGGTATCATGACAAATATCCTTATTAAGGAATTCTAT
>PPYE01680020.1_pt1 | contig 51115 bp, 48 predicted proteins | sample 1559881 | NCBI WGS metagenome assembly PPYE01 (sample SAMN08240022, study PRJNA423297) | Human gut metagenome, whole genome shotgun sequencing project.
CATTGCCAGACATTTACAGGGGTGGGAGCAGCCAATTGATACTGATAGGTGGCTGATGCAGAAGCTTGCTGAGATTGGAAAACTCAACCAGGAGAATATTCGATTGATTGCCAAGAGGTCAGGGTTAAGTCAGACTGCAGCAGAAAGAATGTTGAATGCAGCTGCAGAAGATGCTATCAAGAGTTTAGATCCGGGTCTTCGATATTTGGCTGAACGGGGATTGGCTGAAACGGCAGTGAAGGCAAATAAAAGTAAGAATGTAAAACAGGTGGTGCGTGATTTCCGAAAACAAGCAAAAGATACACTGAATATGTGCAATACCAATATGTTGTATAAAGCATCTGAGAAATACAAAGGACTTGTAGGTAACATCGCTCAGGAAGCTTGGAATGTATTGAATAGTGGTGCTGCCGGGGTGATGAGCGGTGTTGAGGCGCGACAGCAAGCGGTCCGGCGGTGCATTAGACAACTGAATGACAAAGGAATACCGGCATTTGTTGATAAACGAGGGCGGGAGTGGACGCCGGAAGCGTATGTGAATATGGCTATGAGAAATACAGCTAAAAGTACAGCCGAGGAAGTCCAAGATGCCAGGATACGAGATGCGGGGTGTCATCTGATACAGATTGATAGTCATTCCGGTGCACGTCCAAAATGTGCGAAAGACCAGGGAAAGATATATGATCTGAATAATGGGAGTGGCTACACAGAAGATCTGTACGGAAAGAAGATTCGATATTATCCCTGGAATTCATCCAGTTATGGTGAACCGGATGGGATTCTTGGAATAAATTGCAGACACCATAAATGGCCATTTGTTCCGGGAGTAAATGTGCAGAGACATTTTCCTACAGAAGATATGGATGCAAATGATAAACTGTATAAGCAGACGCAGGTACAGAGAGCTCTTGAGAGAGAGGTCCGAAAGCAGAAGCGAGAATGCATGATGCTGGAAGCTGCCGGAGATCAGGAGGGATTTGAAGAAGCTTCTGTAAAGCTTAAACATACAGAAAATAAGCTGAAGTATTACGTGAAAGATACACCGGGATTACATCGTAGGACTGACAGAGAACAGATTGTAGGATTTGATAAGAGATTATCGGCAGAAGCCGTGGCGAAGAATAAATCCTATACAAAGGCAATGAAAACTGATACAATAAAGTTGAAAGATACCTATATTGTCAAGACGCTGAGTGCAAAAGGGAAAAATTATAAGGTCGTGGATAAAACGACTGGAATTGAGTATGAATTTGTGCCGGGTAGCCGGATACAGGACTCAGAAGTATTTGCCGGTAAAGGTACACGGCACCCATTGCATGAGGGTGTTGCAGAAGGACTGACGGAGCAGTATGGTGGGCGAGTATCCGATTGGCAACACGCGAAAGGTTTTGGAACATTACTGGATCCTGATACGGGAGAAGAATTAGAAGCAGAAGTTCATTGGTTCCAGGCAAAAGACGTAGGTAAGGTGAAATTCAAAGTAAAGGAGTGGTTGGATGAAAGTTAGATATCTTGGTAAAACAGAATTTTTAGTTCTGACAAATAACAAAGTATATGATGTTCAGTCAGTCGAAAAAGGATGGTACCGAATTGTCGACGATTCTGGAGAGGATTATCTATATCCACCAAAATACTTTGAAATAGTAGAAGGGTAATACCACTGATCAGAAAATGATTGGTGGTATTTTTATGCGCATTTTCAGGAGGTGATGCTATTGATTGCAATAAATATTACCAGAATTGGTCTGACGGTAGATGGCCATGCAGGATATGCAGAAATCGGAAATGATATCATTTGTGCTGCAGTATCAGCATTAACACAGGGACTTGTACATTCGCTCAAAGCACTTACAAATGACGAGATCTCTTATCGCATTGCTGGTGGGCACGTTGATATAGAATATAAGGATTTATCAGAAAGAGGTTGTCTTCTGGTGGATTCTTTTTTTATTGCCGTAAGTGACATTCAGCAGTCTTACGGCACTGAATACGTACAAGTTACGGCTGCCGACGGGCGTTAAGCGGAGAAATGGAGGATATGTCATGAAGAACATGAACATGAAAAAAAGATACTGGATAATGAATTTGCAGGTTTTTGCCGGAGACGGAGAAGGTGATGATCCGGGAGACGAAAGCGGAGATGATGACGATGATCCAGGAGATGATGGTGATGACAGCGACGATGATGACCAGGAAGAGAATGAAAAGAAATTCTCTCAGAAGGACGTAGATGATGCCGTCAAGAAGCGTCTTGCCAGAGAAAAGAGAAAATGGCAAAGAGACCAGCAGAAGAAAGCTGGAAAGAAACCGAACGGCAAGGTTAAAACCGGAGAGGATAGCAGTAAGGATGACGATGCCGAAACACAGGAACTCCGTGATAAAGCTGCCAAGGCAGATGAGATGGAGATGAAATGGACATGCCTGGAGCATGACGTGGATAAGGCTTGTGTGGATGATGTTCTTGCACTGGCCAGAGTGCACATGGCTAAAGACGAGGATATGGACATCGAGGATGCTATCGATGAGGTATTAAAAAAATACCCGCAGTTTAAAGAATCTTCCAAAGAAAAAGATGAGGAAGAAGATGAAGAGGAAACAAAAAACAGGTCTTGGGGACAAAGGCAGAATGGACGTAGAAAAAAGACATCTGGCGTTGAAGCTGCTTTCTTAAAAAGAAATCCAGGGCTGAAGATTGATTAAGAAAGGAAAAATGTGAAATGAGATATTTAATGTTTTTACAGTTATTTGCGCATGCACACCAGGAGAGATGGTCTTCTCTGGTAGATGCAAAATTAAGACAGAGTCTTGTAACACGAGATAATTATATTTTTAATACAAATTACGAAGGGAATCCGAAGGCCGGAAAGGTAAAAATTCCAGTAAGGGACACAGAGGTTACTGTGAAAGCGTATGATAAGGCAACAGGTGTAGATTTGGAAATTGGGACTACAACTTATATTGATCTGGATATCGATCAGGATATGGCCGTTAATGAATTGATTGATGGATATGATGCCGAGGCTGTTCCAGATAATCTGGTAGCAGATCGTCTGGATTCTGCCGGGTATTCTCTGGCACTGGACATGGATGAAAAATCTATCAGATTGCTGGAAAAGACTTCCGGCGTCAATGTATGCGCAACTAAAACCGCCGCGACAGAGGAAACAGCATACAAAGAAGTTCTTGCGGCAAAAACGTACCTGACAAGAAAAGGTGTACCGACAGAAGGACGCTGGATGATTTGCTCACCGGAATTTATGGCGACATTGATGATGGATGATCATTTTATCCGTCAGGGTGATTTGTCCCAGCAGATGAAAAACGCAGGAGCAACAGGATCAATCGCAGGATTTGCGCTGTTTGAATCTGGAAACACAATGTTCGAAGATACAAAGATCGTAGCGTCTAAGAAAACTACAACAGAATTTATTGCAGGACACCCAAACTGGTGTCATCGTGTACAGGATTGGAGCGTAGCTGTACACGCTCAGGATCTTTCGGGATCTGGTAAGTATATTGGCGCATCAGCAGTACAGGGACGTAAGATCTTCGGTATGAAGATTTCTAAGCCACAGACGGTATATGTTAAGAGAACAGAAGTTGCAGCATAAGGAGTTGATCCTAAATGTATGTAGATGAAACATATTACAATGATGTATTCAAAGGGGAGCCGGTAGAATCTGCCGACTTCCCAACTTTATGTCAGCGAGCAGGAGAAATCATTGAAGAGATGACGCTATACAGGTTAACCGAAGAAGGCTTTTTAATGATGTCGGAAAGTACACAGAAGCTTGTGAAGAATGCGGTCTGTGCTCAGATGGAATATCTGGATGCAAACGGCGGAGCAGAGATGGACATGGGAAACGGAATGTCAGGAGCAACCCTAGGTAAGTTTTCTTATTCCGGAGCATCTTCGGGAACTGGCTCCACGGAACAGTCCATATTTTCACCGAGAGCAGAAAGAATTCTCTGGCCAACCGGATTGACTTATCGAGGAGGTAGCTGTCGATGAAGCCGATACCAAAGAAATTGTTAATTCATACCATTATGCTGTACGAGAAAACAAGCATAGATAAATGGGGAAGTGAGAAATTGGATGATGGGCAGGTATTAACAAAGGTAAGAATAGAGCCGTCCAATCAAATTGTCCGGGATAAAAACAATTCGGAGATACAGCTTGCTGCCACATTATTTTATGATTGCCGTAATAGTCAGCCGATCGGTATAAATTTTAAGGTTGATCAGATCATTGATTTCAATGGACAGAAACATCAGATTAAAACGATAGAACCACTGTATGATAATTTAAAGCTTCATCATTATGAGATTGGAATGGTAAGATATGGCAAAAATTAAGACACGAGTTACGTTGTGTACTCCTCAAGCGGTAGCGATGATCAAAGCTGCAAATAATGCTGCACTAACCGATATGGGTAATCAGGCATTACAAGATGTATCAAAACACGTGCCACATGATCAAGGAGTCCTTGAAGGAAGTGGATTATCGAACAGTGATACAAAAGCGGTCAATGGCAAGTATATAATGCGCTGGAGTACACCATATGCACAGTATCTTTGGAATGGAGATGTAATGTATGGAAATCCAACGTCAAGGACATATGGTCCAAAAAGGATTTCGTTTACGTCGGCTCTTGCACATGAAGAGTGGGCAAAATATGCCAGAGAAGTATATGGAGAACAATGGAAAAAGGTGTATCAGGCAGCGTTGAAGAGGAGGATTAAGTGATGTTAACAGAATTATTGGAAGTAATTACTGCGACAGTAGAAGGGCATTGTAAGCTGGACACAGGAATAACGTTGGAAGAGCTTCCGGCAGAAGGTGGTATCTACGCTGAACTTGGCGATGGGTTTGAAGAATCTACCAGCTACAATAAGCAGGAAGTAAAAGTAATTCCTGTGTTATTTTTATGCCGGCATCCGGATCAGAAGCACTGTCTGGAACAACTGTGCGAGATTTCTGGATACTTGCAGGGATTAAAACAGTATCCACAAGGAAAGACTTTTGCATGGTTGAATACTGAAATTGCAAAAGAACCAAGCAAAATAGGACGAGATGAAGACGGAGTATATCATTATTCGTGCATCTTGAACTGTAAAATATATTGTTGAGAAAGGATGATATTATGAAAAAGATGAATTTACAGGTTTTCGCAGAACCGGAGCTTCCAAGCAATCCGATTACTCCGGAAATCAACTATGAGACAGAGGCGTTTATCAATACATCTCCGGCAGAAGGACAGCCAACCTGGGCTTCGCTTGCAAATTTAACAACTAATATGGCACAGAGTATGAATGAGGTTATTCAGCAGCTTACATATTACGCTGATAAAGGATGGGGATCCAGCGAGGTAACCGGAGCACAGATGACATTGACACTTACAGGATCCGTAAAGCCGGGCGATGATGCGTGTGATTATATTCTTGGGGATGATGTAATGTACGGACTTGGGGAGAAGAGAAAGACGCACCTGAAGCTTCAGAAGGGAAAGAAAGTAATTATCTGGCCAATTACACTGGCTAATATTACACCGGCATACGGCGATGCGAATAATATCAATTCGCTTACTGTTACAATTCACGGGAATGGTCGTCCGGCTATTGGTACGACGGCGTAGGGAGGGCATGGCTCTCCCTTTTTAGGAGGTTAGTATGGCATATCAGGCAAAGAGAAGTAAAAAATATGTGGAAGATTTTGAACTGGTAGATGCGGAAGGAAATATTAAACATACGTTACATATCTCGTTAGATGCAGATGATATGACTGTTAAAATTAACAGGAAATATGTAGCGTTAACAAGAGCTCTATCAGAAACTACAGAAGCAAAAAGAAAAGTTGAAACAGCGGAAGATTTGCAAGGTGTATTTGAGACATTAGGCAATGCTATGGTTGATTTACTGCAAGCAGTATTCGGAGAGGAAAATGCCAAGATTCTTTTGGATTTCTATGAGGATTCATATATAGAAATGTCAAGAGAAGTGTTACCGTTCATATCTAATGTTGTAATCCCGCGAATGATTGAAATCAGAAAAGATAACCAAAAAGCTTTATTAGGTAAATATAACAGAAAGCAGAAGATATCTTTCTTGAGGAGATGATCATATGGGAGTGTTGACAGATATTCCGTGCAACAAGGTAATCACTGATAAATCAAAATTTGTGATCAATCCGGCATATGATACTGTTCTTGAAGTGCAAAAATTATATAAGGAAGATACACTTACTGAATTTGAAAAGATTGACCAGGCATTAAAGATGTTGGTGAGAAACAAATGGAATTTACGATTGTTGAATCCAGAAGAAAAGCAAAAACTTTTGAGCGTGATTACCAAAAGATATGTTGAGGTAGAAAAACGACCGCAGATAAAGAAGAGCCCTTTTCCCGTGTTAGATTTTGAAAAAGATGGGGATTATATTTATGCTTCGTTTATGCAAGCATACAAGATAGATCTGATCGAAGAACAGGGAAGATTGCCTTGGAAAAAATTTCTGTATTTATTCAACGGATTACCGGCGGATACAAAAATTAAACAGATCATGCGGATTAGACAGATGCCGGTTCCAGAATACAACGGAAAGAATTCAAAAGAAATACAGGAAATAAATGAAATGAAATCCTATTACGCTCTTCCGGTAGAAGGCGGAGGAGGACAGTCTGGATTAGATCTATTGTTCCATACATTGGAAGGAATGGCAAAGAGATGATAGCAGACGGAAAGAAAATAAAAAAAGTAGAGTGCCCGCATTGCGGGCATAAACAGAATATATTTTACAAAACAGGAGCCAGTTGCAGAGGGCTCTTTTTTAAATGCAAAAATCCAGACTGCAGAAAGGAATTTGAAATAAGACTATAACAGCCATTGTGCCACTGTGCCGGCGATTATGATAAAGGCGGTGACATTGTGAGCAAAAATAGTGGTGGAGAAGTCACATATGAACTCCGAGGAGATGATAGTAAGTTAGAACAAGATCTTGATAAAGCGAATAAAAAGGTGGAAAAGTCATCAGAAAAATCCGCTGATAAAGCAGTCAAGATCGAAGAGGAAAAAACAGAAAAATTAAAAAAACAGTCAGATAAAGTAGTAAAAAATCATGAAAAAGCCGCAGATGATGTTGCCGATGCATGGAAAGATGCTGGAAAGGATACAGAAAAGGCACTTTCTAAATTAGATGATGATATAGAAATCACCGTAGATGCAGATGCGGACACAGGAAAAGCTGAACAGAAAATAGAACACGTCAGTAAGGATAAAAATATTGATGTTGACGTGAATGCAGATGTGTCAGATGCAGGATCTGGAATTGAAAGCCTGGAAGATGTCGCAGAAAAAACAGGAGAAAAGATATCGGAAAAACTAAGCGAAAGCGCAAGTGTAGCTGGCAATCTTGGAGGAGCATTGAAAGAATCTCTTGGAGCAGCAGCAGAGAGTTCTCTTCCGTTGGTCGGGAATATTGGAAAGTTGACAGAAGGATTATCAGGGGCAAAAGTAGCGGCTTTAGGAGTGGGCGTGGCGGCAGCAGGAGTTGTTGTTGCCGGTGTAAAAGGCGCAAATGATATAAATTCTGCTATGAATCAGTTAACTGCTGCTACTGGAGCAACTACAGAGCAATCTGAAAAATGGCGCGGGGTATTAGAAAGCGTTTACAAAAATAATTATGGTGAAGATTACGGAGACATAGCTGATGGAATCGAACAGATTACAAAAAATCTGGGAGATATGGACAGTGAGCCGCTCCAAAGCGTAACTGAATCAGCGTTCGCACTACGAGATACCTTCGGCTATGAAATACCGGAATCCACCAGGGCGGCCAAAGCCATGATGGACAACTTCGGAATATCTGGAGACCAGGCAATGAATTTAATTGCAGAAGGTGCGCAAAATGGTTTGGATTATTCCGGAGAACTTCTGGACAGTATTTCTGAGTATTCCGTGCAATTTAACAAGTGTGGACTTGGAGCAAATGATATGTTTGCTATTTTCCAGAAGGGAGCAGAATCAGGAGCATTTAACCTTGATAAAGTCGGTGATGCGGTAAAAGAGTTTTCTATTCGTGCAATTGATGGTTCTGATACGACAGTAGATGGATTTAAGAAGATTGGGTTAAATGCTGACGAAATGGCGAAGAAATTCTCAGCAGGAGGCGACACTGCGAAAGAGGCTTTTCAGCAAACTATAAAAGGATTGGCTGAGATGGAAGATCCGATTGCACAAAACACAGCAGGGGTTGATCTGTTCGGAACGATGTGGGAAGATCTGGGACCTGAAGCAGTGACAGCGATGGCAGACATTCAGACATCAAGCTATGATACAGCTGATGCGATGAATCAGATCAAAGATGTAAAGTATGATGATTTAAGTTCTCAGTTTGAGACACTAAAAAGAAATGTAAGTACTGCGATTATTCCTATTGGCGAGTCACTGATTCCATTACTACAGACTTTGGCTAATGAAGTTTTGCCAGTGGTTATTTCTTTTTTAATACCACTGATACAATTGTTTATGGCCTTGTTAAGTCCAATTATAACATTAATAGGAAATGCAATTACTCCGTTGATATCAGCTTTTAATAAGTTGGTAAGTAATGCAATTACTCCATTAGTGCAGACTTTACAGTCTATATTGGTTCCAATGTTTACGGGATCGTTAAATGGTGTATTTAATTCGGCCAGTAGTGTAGTGCGGAATATTATTAGCATATTTCGTAGTTTAATAGATTTTATTAAAAATGTATTTACTGGAAATTGGCGAGGTGCTTGGAATAATGTACGAAGTATATTTTCTAATGCGATTAGCGGATTGGCAGTAATCTTTAAAGCACCGCTGAATGCTATTGTTGATGGATGGAATAGTCTTGCAAGGAGTCTGGGATCGGTTAGTGTGCCTGATTGGGTTCCGAGAGTTGGCGGAAAATCGTTTAGTCTGCCTAAGATGAGCAGATTGAAAATTGGAATGGATTATGTGCCGTGTGATATGTATCCGGCATATCTTGATGAAGGAGAATGGGTATTAACTAAAGAAGAAGCAAACATACTTAGATCTTATGGTGGTTTAGAAGGAATGATTGGAATGATCGACAGAAACTCTTCGAATGTAAGTGTAAATGTACAGAATCAGAACAGAGAATTTGATTACGAAAAATTCGGCCGAGCTGCCGCTGATGCTATGATTACGGCAGGAATAGGATTTAAGTGTGATGAACGAGAGTTTGCAAGATTGATAAAGGATTTGATTGATTATGTATGATATCTATTACGTTGGAGCACAAAACTCTGAAAGAATTGATTTCTGCCAGTGGCCGTATATGGTTACTGGTGGAGATCTGTTTGATGGAGGATTCGATGCAATTGAGGATGATGATCGTATTCAGGGATGGGAAAGAAAGATTACAAGTAAAAAATTAAATGTAGAAATACGTGCGGTAGGAATGACGCTGGATAAGGCTGTTGATCAACTGGAAAATATAGCTGAAAAGGATGTGGTGAATATAACCCCGGGGCGCCTCTATGTTGGTCCCAGCTATATGAAAGGGTGGATCGTCGGCACAACAAAGGATCGATGGGTGCAAGATATTGACAGTATAAGTAATGAGCTGACATTTAAGAGTGATTATCCATATTGGATTACAGAGGAAGAGTTCCGGTTCCACAAGCAAGGCAGTGAGAGCTCCGAAATATTGGAATGGTTGGAATTTCCTTACGATGTACCTTATGAATTTTCTAAGGTCAGAAATCTCCAATATATCAACAACAGTAATTATACAGCTTCTGGATTCAAGATGATTATCTACGGTCCATGCATCAATCCACTGATTCGAATTGCGGGACATATATATGAACTGCGGACGACATTGTATGATGGCGAATATGCAGTCATTGATTCCAGTACCCGATACGCAAAAGACAGGAAGATTGTGAAAGTAAAGACTGATGGAACGGAAGAGAACCTGTTCAATAGTAAGAATAATGAGAGTTCTATCTGGGAGAAGATTCCGGCCGGACTTAGTATTGTTTCCTGGAATGGAGCATTTGGCTTTGATATCATTCTCTTCAATGAGAGGGGGACACCAAGATGGACTTTACATTAACGGACATATATGGACAGGAGAAGGGGCCTCTTGAGCATTGCGGTGTGAATATGGTCCTGGGAACAGATAATGATTTCCAGATAACAATTCAAAATAGTCTCTATGATAAGGAACGGCACGGAAGAAACTGTCGGTTTTTCTGTCCTGATACAGAGTACGGGGGGCTAATTCGAAACACAAATCCGATAACATCTGATAAGACGGTGAAACTTACCGGAATGACTTGGAGAGGACTGTTGAATCAACGGGCAATCAATCCGGCCAAGAATACATATGTCTATTTGAATGGCGAGGCGAATACTGTATTATCTGCCTATATTGCAAAGCTTAGAATGACAGAACTATTCGAAGTATCAGGAGAAGATAGCGGAATTATTCTTAAGAATTATCAGGTTCCGCTGCAGACAATGTTACTAGATGCATTTGACCAAGCACTTGCATTGCAAGATGCGAGACTTGAAATTCGGTATAAACAAGGACCGGCAAACGGAAAAGGGCACGTGTTGCTTCGAGCTGTTCCGATTACAGACCACTCCAGTAATATAGAATTGAACGAAGATGGGTCTGTAAAGCTGAATATCTTGGATTGCCAGAATGGAGTCAACCACCTCATATGCCTTGGGGCTGGAGAACTTGAACAGCGGCAGCAAGTAGATTTGTACGCATGGCCTGACGGAAGTATCCGGAAAGAGCAGTATTATGCAGGCATTGATTTGATCGAACAGTATTATGAGAATACAACCGTTGATACCCTGGCAGAATTGGAAGAGGAAGGCAGGAATAAATTTGAAGAATTGAAGAATTATAAGCAGCTGAAAATATCTGTAGATGATACAGATCTTGAACTTGGAGATATTATTGGTGGTCGAGAACGGATCACTAATATTTATATGGCGGCGCCGGTTATCCAGAAAATTGTAGATGTAACAGGGAAAGGGCGTACGAGTATTTCGTATAAATTGAAAGGAGAAGAGTAATGGCGGAATTTATAACAACTACCTTGATGGACAGCTATGCAGGTGGTCCACATATTACGGAGACGCAGATAGGGCTTGCAAATCAGGCAACATTTGGTCCTGATGATTATGTACTGGGAGGCGGTCGGGAATCTGAGGCGCAGGTGCTTACAAACAACAGCATTCGTATATTTGATGCAGTGTATTGCATACAAGGCCGTAGAGATGTAATTCCGGCAAGTGGATATACGGACGTGACCATTGCAAACGGTACGCAAGGCATGAATAGAAATGACATAATTGTTCGAAGATATAGAAAAGATGAAAGTTCTGAGATAGAATCTACGGAATATGCAGTGATAAAAGGCACACCGAATGCTGGAGAGGCACTGGATCCGGAAGTGACGATCGGAGATATCAGAACCGGTGCAACATTACATGAAATGAAATTGTACAGAGTAAAAATTGAGGGACTGAATATTACTGCAGTCGAGCCGTTATTTAATATTCTGAAGAACATGGCAGTATTGCAGCGGGAGATCGCTACGACAAATAAGGAGTTGGCTGCTAAATTACCGGTCTACGGAACCACAGCTCTTATCGAAACATCGGCGAATAGTTATAAAGACACAACTGTGAAATTTGGAAAAACTTTCTCGAAAGCACCGTTCGTACTATTAACGTTATCTGGTGGCTCACAAAACACCAAAACTTTTGCAGTGCAGGTTAAAGATGTATCTACGACTGGAATGACAATACGAACTGTTAATGGGTATAGTTCAAGCGTATCAATGTTTATTAATTGGTGTGCATTTCCAAAGGGGGCATAAATGAGAACATTACAGTTTAAGGTGACCGGCCAGAACCTCAGCAAAGACGGAGATTTCTCTGGTATTGTGGCCGGAACAAAAGGGTATCTGTATACGGAATATAACTTCGATTCGGAATGGGACGGTTGCAGGAAGGCAGCCGTCTTTTCAAGATACGACAAAGAATATCCTGTACCGATTGTGAACGGCAAATGTGTCGTACCAGATGAAATTACGGGATATAACCGTTGGAAAGTATATCTGGTAGGAGAAAAAGCAGGATATCGTATCACAACGAATGAAGTGGAGGTGTATCAATCATGACCGTAGAAGAAGCATTAGCAGCATCCCGGTCGGCTCTATCGAATCCTGATATGATGCTTCATACAATACGGGAACATTTTGTGGAGCGTTAGAAAGTGCATTGCAGCATATCATGGATACATATCCTCTAGCGCTCAAACTGCATATTATTCCACATAGTTTCGCAAAAGACAACTCTTACGTGGACAGTATCTATTCAAAAGCAATTGAAATCTGTAAGAAGTGGAACATGCCATGTTTGGACATGCGTACATACTCGCAGATCGCCATGACTTCTGCCAATAAGGAAGCATACACCTACAACCCAAACAGCAAGAAAGGTGACGGTGTGCACCCGAACGAAACCTGGTATCGCACATTTTACAGCCCAGTTATTGACCAGAAACTAAGAAATCTTGGAATAGGATATACTACAGCGTCTGTCATACCGACCGTTATAGCGGTTACAAGTGTGTCTCTTGGTAAGAATACATTAAGTATCAAAAAAGGAGAAAGTGCAATACTGATAGCAACAGTAAAGCCATCAAATGCAACGAATCAATCGGTTAAGTGGAGTACAAGTAACTCAAACGTAACTGTCAGCAATGGGGAAGTTACAGGAAAAGCTGTCGGTACATCTGTAGTTACAGTAACAACGGATGATGGTGGACATACAGCTCAGTGTACAGTTAATGTTGCTGAGAATACAGTTGATCCGAGCGAAAGTCATACAAAACTGGAATCACTCAGCGTTGATGGTAATTGCTATTTCGACACAGAGATTTTACCGGATCAGAATACGAACACAGAGGCTAAATTATATGTCAAATCTGGAACGACATATATTTGTGGCGCAAGGGATGATAAATATAAGTATGGTTACTCGGTGACAGACAATTTCTACGCTGTTCGAGGATCAGTTTCAAGCGCAGTGAAAAATACGGCATTTTGGGAAGATGCATGGACTATCAAACAGAATGGAGCAACTGCTACATTTGGGAACAATTCTGTAACCCTGGATAATGCTGGTAATTTTACATTGACAAGTCCATATTACATTGGATGTATGAGCAAAAATGGTGAAGCTGCCGGAGCTGGTCTGAAGGGAAAAATCTATTATGCGAAAATCTATTCCGGAAGCAACCTTGTGGCGGATATGATTCCGGTTAAAAAGTCTGACGGTACATTATGCTTATACGATAAGGTGCGCAAGAAATACATCTATAATGCCGGAACAGGAACATTAAAGGAGGGATAATGCAAGGAAAGCACATGGAGATCAGAGCGGGACCGTAACGGGTCTTATTTTTATACGCAAAATTAAAGAATCGAGGTACATAGAGTGTATGTAGACGTAAACACAATCATTACTGCTGGAAGCTTATTAACGGCCGTAGTGGTTATCTTTTCCGCTGTTTTCGCAGTATACAAGTGGTATTTAAGACAGAATGAGCAGGATAAAGAGATAGAAAGAATGAAATCAGAACAATGTTTGCTTACTTATGGAATTCTGGCTTGTCTGAAAGGTTTGAAAGAACAGGGATGTAATGGACCTGTTACAGAAGCAATAGACAAGATTCAGAAGCATATAAATAAGCAAGCGCATGATCAGGAGGATTAAGCATGGATATTAGTACATTAGGAACAGTAGTAGGGATCGTAGCAATCTGTTATGTAATTGGACTTGGCTGCAAGGCATATGAGAAAATTCCAGATAAATGGATTCCGGTCATCATGGCTGTATGTGGCGGAGTTCTGGGCGTTGCCGGACTCTATACAATGCCGGACTTTCCAGCCGGTGATGTGATCAATGCAGTTGCGGTCGGAATGGCCAGCGGATTAGCGGCAACTGGAGTAAATCAGTTATATAAACAGCAGTGTAAGTAGAGGGCGAATAATCGTCCTCTAACATATTATATATTGTGTGCGACGTCGCACAGAAAGGAGCAATTATGGCACATTTATTTATTATAGCCGGACATGGAGCCGGTGACAGTGGAGCTGTTGGATACGGTTACACCGAGGCAGAGAGAGTCCGTGCACTTGCAAGACGAATCGTAGCGCTTGGAGGAAGTAATGTTACTCTGGGAGACGTGAGTCGGAACTGGTACGCCGACAAAGGCATCAGCTCGCTGAATATTCCAAAAAGCTATCAGATTCTGGAACTTCACATGGACAGTGGAGTATCAACGGCAAAAGGCGGGCACGTAATCATTAAAGAAGGATACAATCCTGATCAGTATGATACAGCACTCGCCAACTTCATCGGTTCATTTTTCCCTGGCAGAGCAAATAAGGTAGTAGGCAGAGCGCATCTTGCCAACGTCAATCGCGCAGCTGCGAAAGGTTACAGCTACAGACTTCTGGAAAATGGATTCATTACAAACCAGGGGGATCTCAACAAGTTCAACAGCCAGATTGATAATCTGGCAAGAGGAATCCTTAAAGCATTCGGGATCACATCTGCGGCACCGGTAGCACCAGTTAAGAAGAAAGCAGAACCAATCGACGGAGAAATCAAGGCCGGTGGAGTATTCCAGAACAAGACCGATAAGTTTGGTGTAATCTCATACCAGGCTCACATGAGAGGCATTGGATGGGGCAACTGGCAGTCCGATGGTTTGATGGTAGGCTCTACCGGTCAGAACCGTAGGATTGAAGCACTTCATATTAAGCCAAACGGAGAGACTGATGTTGTCATTCACATGAAAGGAACTGGTAATAAAGAATACAAGAACATCACCAAAGATACTTTGCTTGGAACAGTTGGACAGAACAGAAGACTGGAAGCAATCCGGATCACAGGAAAGGAATCTTTCTACCTGTACAGAGTCCACCAGAAGAGCATTGGCTGGTCAGAATGGGCCAACAACGGAGAGTGGGCTGGTACGACTGGAAAAGGACTGCAGATGGAAGCACTTGAGATCAAGAAATCTATGTTCAGCGTTGAATCACATGTACAGAGCAAAGGATGGTTGTCGCCAAGAGCCGCTGAGAATGTGATTGGTATTACTGGTCATGCATTACGTCTGGAGGCAATCCGGATCAACCCATACGGAAAGACTATTAAGGCAAAGGCTCACATCCAGAGCAAAGGCTGGGTGGATTACGGTACGATCACTAAAGACACGATTATCGGAACTGTTGGCGAAAAGAAACGTATCGAGTGCTTATGTTTTGAAGGCGACTTTGAATACCGTGTTCATATCCAGGGTTCTGGATGGACAGACTGGACAAAAGCGGATGGTGTGGCAACCCTTGGAACTGTAGGTCAGGAACTTAGAATTGAGGCTATTCAATTTAGATGATTTTTGCTAAAATGTAGCATATAAATAGGTAAAAATCCACTTTATAGGTTATAGCAAAAAGGGCATCCAATTCGGACATTGTACCTGCCGTCCGTCACAATACTGCGTCAGTATCGGCTGCTTGACATTCGGTCTGGAAAGATAATCGGCAAACAATTCATCCACTATCACAGAGATCGTATCATAGATATTCCGTTCCGGAATCCATTTGTGATCAAATGCGGTTGAAGAAGTGATCGTAAAATCATATCCGCGGTTCCGGTAAAATTCTGTATATACCCGGTTCAGAGTAAAAGACATGATTGCCAGTACGTTTGCCCGAATGGTATCCTCCGGCCAGGTCGCATAGATTTCACTGGAAGCTACATTTTTGATATAATCCTTATACTTCACATAATAGTTTTTGGCAGTGGAGTCGCGTGGACTTCCATCATGAACTACGATGTATTCCGGGACCACGACGCGGCTTAAGACAATCTCTCCGGATTCGAAGGTCGGCTGGATCTCGTCTTCGGGAATCTTAGGCGGATAGGTGGCATATAATGTATGAGCCGGAATGACGAATACGGTTTCCTCGTTTTCGGGATTGTCGATTGGTTTCATGCTGACATTCTGAATGGCAGTGACATCGGCGAGAATTTCAGCACCGGCAATACTGACCGACTCGAAGCCTTCGGCGGTGATCTGCATGGTATATTCGGAATATGGCTGGACTTCATTTTCTGGATTCAGGCTGTATTCTAACGGTGGTGCCGCAAGATCAATCGTATCGGTCTGCCCGGAACTGTCGGTAGTAAGTTGTTCTAACTGAGCTTCTGGAACACCCGTGTAGAAGATGGAAATCTGAGCCCCCTGAATCGGATAGGCAGAGATGTCAGATACGAGATTAATCTGCAGACGGCCTTTGTCGGGAGTATCCTGAGTGGTTGGAGTCGTTCCGTTCATAAAATAGGACCTCTTTTAAGACTCTGTTACTGACAGAGTATGCAAAAATAAGAAAAATGTGAAGATACAGGGAATAAAAGAGACAGATTGTTACACAAAGTATGGAACATCTTAAAAATAACAGAAACAGGAGCGCAGAACAGAGCATGAAAAGAAGGTGTTTACGGATATATAGAAAAAGAAGAAAAAAGAAATTAATCATCCTGATTCTGACATGCATTCTCTTTCTTGGAACCGCAGCAGCAGAAAGGGGCGGATACCTGGAACTTGAACAATTTGGTTCAAATAAAAAACAAGATATTCCTTATCAGAAAGTATCCATAACGGAAGAAGAGAACACGGAGAAATATTATTATCAGCAGTTGCCGACTGAACAAAGGCAGGTCTATCAGGAAATTCTGGAAGGTGTCAGAAACCACACGGAGGAAATTTATGTACATAACGCGGATGTAGATGAGACAAATCAGATTTTTCAGAAGCTGATGAAGGATCAGCCGGACATCTTCTGGTGTGACGGGACAGCAACGGCTACGACTTATAAAGGAACAGAAAGTTATACCGTCCTGAAACCGAAATATTTTTACACAGCAGAAGAAAGCCAGAAGATGCAGACCGCGATTATGCAGGCGGCAGAGAAGTGGCTGGCAGATCTGGATGCCGATGCAGATGACTATCACAAAATTCTCTATGTATATGAAAAAATCGTAGATGAAGTAGAGTATGATGAGAGCGCGCCGGATAATCAGAACATCTACAGCGTATTTGTCAATCAGAAATCTGTATGTGCTGGATATTCGAAAGCAACGCAGTATTTGTTGGAACGGCTTGGCGTGTTCTGTACTTATGTGACGGGAAAGACGACGGAAGGCGGAAACCATGCGTGGAATCTGGTGAAATGTAACGGCGATTATTATTATGTCGACACAACTTGGGGAGATCCGGTGTTCCAACAGGAAGAAGGAGAAGATACATCCCGGGATGCAGAGCAAAATTCAGGTCAAGATGCAGAGGTTTCTGGTAATAAGGCAAATATCAGCTATGATTATATGTGTTGTGATGATACGCAGTTATTTCAGACACATATTCTGGATAAGGATACACAGATGCCAGAGTGCAGCAAGATGGATTGCAATTATTACGTGGTAAACGGAATGTATTACACAAAGTATGATGCCAAGAAGGTACTGGAAGCCATGAACCAGGCTATCTGGGCGAAGAAAAGTGCTACAATTTTTAAATTCGCAGATACATCCGTCTACAGTCAGGCGCACGATGACATTTTCCAGAAAGAACTTGCAAAAGCAGCGCAGAATCTGGCGGATTACTATGGATTATCGCAGGTGAAGTACCAGTACATCGATGACCCGAGATTACACAAGATTGTAATATTTTGGCAGTATTCATAAAAAAACAAAAATATCCGTTGAAAATCCTCGGATTATGTAGTATAATTTTTACAATTTGTGAAGACATAAATTGTCTGGTACCGATGGATGAAAAACGAGGCGGTTTTGTGCTTGCACAAACTGCCTTTTATTCTGTATTTTTAAGAAAAATTCTTTATAACAACGAATTTTTTTTGCCCAAATATAGAAAATGTACCTGAAGTACAGCAGTATGGATTCATGAAAAAAGAAAAAGAAACACAGAAGGGAAAAGGTGAATATATGAAAGCATTTCTTATATTAGAAGACGGGACTGTCTTTACCGGAACCAGTATCGGTTCGACAAAAGACATGATTAGCGAGATAGTGTTTAATACTTCAATGACAGGTTATCTGGAGGTATTAACCGACCCTTCTTATGCGGGACAGGCCGTAGTAATGACCTATCCATTGATTGGAAATTATGGCATCACACCGGATATGGAGTCAAGGAAGGCATGGCCGGATGGATATATCGTAAGAGAACTTTCCAGAATGCCAAGCAACTTCCGTTGTGAAGGAACACTTCAGGATTTCCTGAAAGAACAGGATATTCCAGGAATTGCAGGAATTGATACACGTGCCCTTACGAAGATTCTTCGTGAAAAGGGAACCATGAACGGAATGATCACCACGAACGAGAATTACAACTTAGATGAAATTCTCCCAAAACTGAAAGCATATACAGTTGGTGATGTGGTATCAAAAGTAACATGTGATGAAAAATATGTCTTAGAAGGCAATGGACCGAAGGTTGCTCTTATGGACTTCGGTGCAAAGAAGAACATTGCCAAGTCTTTAAATGAACGCGGCTGTGAAGTTACAGTTTATCCGGCAGGAACAAAAGCAGAAGAGATTATTGCTGCTAATCCGGACGGCATTATGTTGTCTAACGGACCTGGAGATCCGGAAACATGCGTATCTATTATCGAAGAGATCAAGAAGTTATACAATACTGATATTCCTATTTTTGCAATTTGTCTCGGACATCAGCTTATGGCACTTGCAAATGGTGCAAAGACTTATAAGTTGAAATATGGACACCGCGGCGGTAACCATCCGGTGAAGGATCTGACAAACAACAGAGTATACATTTCTTCACAGAACCATGGTTATGCAGTTGATGGTACAACCATTGATCCGGCTATCGCAAAAGAAGCATTTATCAATGTAAATGACGGAACCAACGAAGGACTTGCATACGAAGGAAAGAATATTTTCACAGTTCAGTTCCACCCGGAGGCTTGTCCTGGACCACAGGATTCCGGATACCTGTTTGATAGATTTATGGATATGATGAAAGGAGCAAAATAATGCCTAGAATTAAAGATATTAAGAAAGTGTTAGTAATTGGCTCTGGTCCTATTATCATTGGACAGGCAGCGGAGTTTGACTATGCAGGTACACAGGCCTGCCGTTCATTAAAAGAAGAAGGTCTGGAAGTAGTCCTTTTGAACTCTAACCCGGCTACGATCATGACAGATAAAGATATTGCAGACCGCGTATACATCGAGCCTCTGACAGTTGAGGTGGTAGAACAGCTGATCTTAAAGGAAAAACCAGACAGTGTCCTTCCTACACTGGGTGGACAGGCAGCACTGAACCTGGCTATGGAGCTGGATGAGAATGGATTCCTTGAAAGAAACAACGTACGTCTGATCGGTACTACTTCTGAGACGATCAAAAAGGCCGAAGACCGTCTGGAATTCAAGATGACAATGGAAAAAATCGGCGAGCCTTGTGCAGCTTCTAAAGTCGTAAAGGATGTACAGGCTGGTATCGAATTTGCTGAAAGTATCGGATATCCGGTTGTACTTCGTCCGGCTTACACACTTGGTGGAAGCGGCGGCGGAATTGCGGATAACAGAACAGAACTCGTAGAGATCCTGGAAAACGGACTTCGTCTTTCACGTGTTGGGGAAGTTCTGGTAGAACGTTGCATCGCAGGATGGAAAGAGATCGAGTACGAAGTAATGCGTGACAGCAATGGTAACTGCATTACCGTATGTAATATGGAAAACCTGGACCCTGTAGGTGTACATACCGGAGACAGTATCGTAGTAGCACCTTCTCAGACACTGAGCGATAAAGAGTACCAGATGCTCCGTACATCTGCTCTTAATATCATCAGTGAGTTAAATATCACTGGTGGATGTAACGTACAGTATGCGCTGAATCCAGATTCATTTGAGTACTGTGTAATCGAGGTTAACCCTCGTGTAAGCCGTTCTTCTGCACTTGCATCTAAGGCAACAGGATATCCGATTGCCAAGGTTGCAGCAAAGATCGCTCTTGGATATACACTGGACGAGATCAAGAACGCAGTAACAAAGAAGACATACGCAAGTTTCGAGCCTATGCTTGACTACTGTGTTGTAAAGATCCCGAGACTTCCATTTGATAAGTTCATCAGTGCAAAACGTACACTGACAACACAGATGAAAGCGACCGGAGAAGTTATGAGTATCTGTGATAACTTCGAGGGAGCACTTATGAAAGCCATCCGTTCTCTGGAACAGCATGTAGACAGCCTTATGTCTTATGACTTCTCTTATTTAAAAGGAGAAGAACTGTTAGAAGAACTGAAAGTTGTAGATGACCGTCGTATCTGGAAGATCGCAGAAGCAATCCGTCAGGGCATCAGCTACGAAGACATTCACAGAATTACAAAGATTGACAACTGGTTCATTGACAAGATCGCAATTCTCGTAGAGATGGAACAGAAATTAAAGACAGAAGAATTAACAGCAGAGACATTAAAAGAAGCAAAACGCTTAGAGTTCCCGGATAATGTGATCGCAGAACTGACAGGAAAGACAGAGCGTGAGATCCATGACCTTCGTCATGATAATGGCATCACAGCTTCTTATAAGATGGTTGATACCTGTGCGGCTGAGTTCGCAGCAGAGACACCATATTACTACTCTGTATTCGGAAGTGAGAATGAAGTAGTTGAAACTTCCGGCAAGAAGAAAGTACTGGTACTTGGTTCCGGACCGATCCGTATCGGACAGGGTATCGAGTTCGACTTCTGTTCTGTACATTGTACATGGGCATTTGCCAAAGAAGGATATGAGACGATTATTGTAAATAACAACCCTGAGACAGTAAGTACAGACTTCGATATCGCTGACAAGCTGTATTTCGAGCCTCTGACACCGGAAGATGTAGAAAGTATCGTAGATCTGGAAAAACCGGACGGAGCAGTTGTACAGTTCGGTGGACAGACAGCGATCAAGCTGACAGAATCTCTTATGAAGATGGGCGTTCCAATCCTTGGAACATCTGCTGAAAATGTAGATGCAGCCGAAGACCGTGAGCTGTTTGATGAGATTCTTGAGCAGTGCGAGATCCCAAGACCGACAGGTGGAACTGTATTTACAGCAGAAGAAGCGAAGAAAGTTGCAAACAGACTGGGTTATCCGGTACTGGTAAGACCTTCTTACGTACTTGGCGGACAGGGAATGCAGATTGCGATCAATGATCACGATATTGATGAGTTCATCGGAATCATCAACCGTATCGCACAGGATCATCCAATCCTGGTTGATAAATATTTACAGGGTAAAGAGATTGAGGTAGATGCCGTATGCGACGGTGAAGATATCCTGATTCCAGGTATCATGGAGCATATCGAGCGTGCCGGAATCCATTCCGGAGACAGTATCTCTGTATATCCTGCACAGAGCATCTCTCAGAAGACAAAAGAGACGATTGCCGAATATACAAGAAGACTTGCAAAATCCTTACATGTAATCGGACTGATTAACATCCAGTTCATCGTATGTGGAGAAGATGTATATGTAATCGAAGTTAACCCTCGTTCCAGCCGTACTGTTCCATACATCAGTAAGGTAACAGGTATTCCGATCGTACCACTTGCAACAAAAGTGATCATCGGACACAAGATCAAAGAACTTGGTTATACACCTGGATTACAGCCGGAAGCAGATTATTTTGCAATCAAGATGCCGGTATTCTCATTTGAGAAGATCCGCGGTGCTGATATCAGCCTTGGACCTGAGATGAAGTCTACCGGAGAGTGTCTGGGAATTGCCAAGACATTTGATGAGGCTCTTTATAAAGCATTCATCGGTGCCGGAGTCAAACTTCCAAAACACAAGAACATGATTATGACAGTTCGTGATGAAGATAAGGAAGAAGCAGTAGAGATCGGACGCAGATTCGAGAAGATCGGTTACAAGATCTTTGCTACAGAAGGAACTGCCAAGGTCCTGACAGATGCAGGCGTGAAAGCGATGACAGTCAATAAGATTGAGCAGGAATCTCCGAACCTTATGGATCTGATCCTCGGACATAAGATCGACCTGGTTATCGACACACCTCCGCAGGGAGCTGATCACTCAAGAGACGGATTCGTGATCCGTAGAAATGCGATCGAGACAGGTGTCAATGTACTGACAGCGATCGATACAGCAAAAGCTCTGATCACCAGCCTTGAGAATACAGATATCCAGAAACTGACACTGATCGACATTGCTAAGATCAAATAGAGTTTGGACAATCGGATTTTGCGTAAATGAATTTTATGTAACAGAATTTGAATAATTAATATTTGTAATGTTTGTAAAAACATAAATAAAAAGTGGCATACAGCATGATTATTTTGCAGTATGCTGCTTTTTTGTTGCCAAACATTAAAATATGTGATTATTTACATCATGTAATACGTTCTATATACAGGGGACGCCCTCAGGAGGAAGAATTTTGACGCGTGAAAATCGGCAGTGGATATTACTGGACACCGTATATTATCATGATTGCGGCAGTAATCTGTATCCCGGTATTTTTAATTGTAACAGTAGTAAGCTATTGTAAAAGAGAAGCTTAAGGAGCAGAGAAATAACGGAGAAAAATGAACGCTAAAAATAAGAAAAAAGAGTAGCATAATCTGCAGACTTTAAAAAAGTAAATAAAAAAGTTGACAAAACGAGACATACATGATATGATACCAATCGTTGCTTGTAACAAATTTGTAATATTTGTAATAAAGTTGAAAAAAATGAATATACTTTATTAAAAGAAATGTAAATCATTGCAACAAAATCAGGAGGGTATTTATATTATGTTAAAAGCGAAGAGACTGAAATCGATGTTCGTGCTGTATTCAGCATGCGCAGTAATGGCAACTGGTTTTACCAGTCAGGCAGCCTCTGAACAGCCGGAAGTAACAACAATCACAGAAACAAAAGGGGAAAATACGAATACACACACTGCTGTACAGGCGATATCACAGAATATCGTGGCATCTGCGCAGGAAATGACGGATGCAAGCCAGCAGGTAATTGCAGACAATATAGCGAAAAAAGAAGAGGAAGAACGCCTCGCAAGAGAAAAGGCAGAGCAGGAAGCAAAAGAAAAAGCAGAACGCGAAGCAAGAGAAGCATACGTAAGAGCCAATCAGGAACTGCTTGCATCCATCATCTACTGCGAAGCAGGAAACCAGCCGTATGAAGGACAGGTTGCCGTCGGTGCGGTGATCATGAACCGTGTAAAGAGTGGAAGTTATCCGAATTCTATCGAAGAAGTCATCTATCAGTCCGGGCAGTTCGGACCGGCAGCGACCGGATGGCTGAACAGAGTGAGAAGTTCAAAGGGATATTCACAGACAGCTCTGCAGGCTGCTGTAGATGCGTTGAATGGCTCGAATCCGATTGGAAACTGTCTGTATTTTGATCAAGGCGGTGCCGGAATGAAGATCGGGGCACATTATTTCCACTAACATTTGTAGAAATAATATAAAAAGAAATGCATATGGAATGGAGCCGAAGTTCTTCAGAAATTCGAAAGAAATCTTAAGAAAGCCGGAATTGACAATTGCATGACAAATGTATTACGATAAGAGGGCAAAAGTGTTAAACTTTTGTCCTTTTTGTCACCGCGCATTAGAAAAGATGACGATGGTAACTTACGCAGATAAGGACAGAGTTTGAAGTATGGGGAGAAGAAAGATTGTATAAGATTTTAATCGTGGAAGATGATGAAACAATAGCAGGCGGACTGAAAAACCATTTGGAAAAATGGAATTATCAGGCAGAATGTATGACAGATTTTAAAGACGTAATGGGAAAATTCGTGGAATTTGAGCCGCAGCTTGTGTTATTGGACATTGTGCTTCCATTTTTTAATGGATTTCACTGGTGTCAGGAGATCCGGAAGATATCGAAGGTGCCGATCATCTTCCTGTCATCGGCAAATGACAATATGAATATTGTGATGGCAATGAATATGGGCGGCGACGAATTCATCGAGAAACCGTTTGACCTGAATGTGGTAACGGCAAAGGTGCAGGCCGTGTTAAGAAGAACCTATGAATTTCGTGGAACGGCAGATGTCATGGAGTGGAACGGTGCGATCCTGAATCTGGCAGATGCGACAGTTCTGTATCAGGACCAGAAACTGGAACTGAGCAAGAACGAATTCAAGATTCTGCAGATACTTCTGGAAAATACAGGGAAGATCGTAAGCCGTGAAAGTATTATGACGAGACTCTGGGACAGCAATGAATTTATTGATGACAATACACTGACGGTCAATGTGGCAAGACTTCGAAAAAAAATGGAACAGATTGGCCTTGGCGGAAAGATCATCACAAAAAAAGGAATAGGATATATGGTGGAGGCATGAAACTGTTAATAGCATTTTTTAAAGATAAAACAAGAGAGATCAGCCTTTATGCCGGAACGGTCGGAATATTTATTGTTGTAGCATTTCTTTATAATATCAGGATGGATGCGTTGAAATATGCACTGCTGCTGGTGATATTGTGGCTGCTCCTTTATGTAATAACGGAATATCATCGCTTCCGGAAGAAGCATCTTCTGCTGGAACGGTTTAAGAAGAGCACGCAGGAGTGCACAAAAGAACTTCCAGAGTGCAGGAATCTTCTGGAACTGGATTATCAGGAATTACTGGGGATCTTTGACGAAAAGATTCTGGAGTTGAAATCAGAGGCAAGAATCAAAGGCCAGGACTTAAGTGATTATTATGGTATGTGGGTGCATCAGATCAAGACACCTATCGCTGCGATGCACATATTGCTGCAATCGGTGGAAGATGAAAACCCGGCACTGCCGGAATTAAAAGAGATGAAGATGGAACTTTTTAAAATGGAACAGTATGTGGAGATGGTGCTGACGTATCTCCGCATGGAAGATATGTCCGGGGATCTGCAGTTTGAGAAGGTATCTTTAGATAAGATTCTGAAACAATCTGTCCGGAAATATTCTCAGATGTTTATTCTTCAAAAGATCCGTCTGGATTACCGGCCGGTGGAACGAATAGTTCTTACAGATGAAAAATGGCTGGAGTTTGTGACAGAACAGATTCTGTCTAATGCTTTGAAATACACAAAGAATGGCGGCGAGATTAGAATCTGTCTGGAAGAAAAAAGAGGACGGGAGTGTCTGGTGATCGAGGATAATGGAATCGGTATTCAGGCAGAAGATCTTCCTAGAGTATTTGAAAAAGGGTTTACCGGATATAATGGAAGAGCAGATAAGAAGTCTACCGGGATTGGACTGTATCTTTGCAAAAAGATCATGGATAAGATGGGACATAAGATATGGATTGATTCAGAGGTGGGAAAAGGAACCCGTGTATATCTGGAACTGACAAGGAAAGAATGGAATCCGGAATAACGATCAGACAAAAAGAGAAAACCTTACAGGAATGTAAGATTAAACAGAGGAAATGTCACATGCTTCGATGGCAGGATATTTCCTCTTTTTTTATAATAGATACCGTAAAGAAGAAATCTTAAAAAGAAAGGAAGAAAAACTTATGTCATTACTGGAAGTAAAAAATGTGAAGAAGATATATACGACTCGTTTTGGGAGCAATCAGGTAGAGGCTTTAAGAGATGTGAATTTTACGGTAGAACGCGGGGAATATGTTGCAATCATGGGAGAGTCTGGATCGGGAAAGACGACTTTGCTGAATATTCTGGCGGCACTTGATAAACCGACAGAAGGAAAGGTTTATTTAAAAGACAGGGATCTGGGGAAATTAAAAGAAAAAGAGATCGCAACGTTCAGACGTCAGAATCTCGGCTTTGTATTTCAGGATTTTAACCTGTTAGATACATTTTCATTAAAGGATAATATATTCCTGCCACTGGTATTATCCGGAAAGAAATATCCGGAGATGGAAAAGAGATTAAAACCGATTGCAGAAAAACTTGGAATTGAAAAACTACTGGAGAAATATCCATATGAGGTGTCCGGTGGGCAGAAACAAAGAGCTGCAATTGCAAGAGCTCTGATCACGAAACCACAGCTGATTCTTGCCGATGAACCTTCGGGGGCACTGGATTCGAAAGCGGCAGACAGTCTGATGAATCTTTTTACAACGATTAACCAGGATGGTCAGACGATTGTTATGGTGACACATAGTGTGAAAGCGGCGAGTAGTGCGAAAAGGGTGCTTTTTATCAAGGACGGAAAAGTATTCCATCAGCTTTACAGGGGGGATCTTACGAACGAAGAAATGTATGAAAGAATTTCAGATACGCTGAAGATTCTTACCACAGGAGGTGAGGAGGATGAATAATTTCATCTATGAAAAACTTGCTGTGACCAATCTTAAGAATAACCGTAAGACCTATGTACCTTATATCTTTACAGGTGTTCTGACCGTCATGATGTTCTATATCATTGACGCACTGAGCAGGGGGGATGGTATTACCCAGAATACATTGAAGATATGTCTTCAGTATGCAACGGGTGTGATCATTGTATTTGCAGTGATTTTTCTGTTCTATACGAATAGTTTCCTGATCAAACGACGAAAGAAAGAGATCGGCGTATACAATATTCTTGGAATGGGAAAGCGGCATATTGCACGAATGATGGCAGTTGAGACGATCCTGACGGCGGGAATCAGTATTCTTGGCGGTCTGGTGTTTGGAATAATATTTGGGAAACTGATGTATCTGCTGCTCCTTAAGATTCTGCACAACAGCGTAGATATGCAGTTTTCGGTCAATGGGACTGCAATTGTACAGACTGTCATATTATTTGCAGGAATTTTTCTTCTGACGTATTTATATAACATTTTACAGATACAGCTGGTGAATCCGGTGGAACTTCTGCACGGAGGCAATCAGGGGGAGAAAGAGCCGAAGAGCAGATGGCTGCTTGTGATCGTCGGTGTGGCGGCACTTGGCAATGGTTACTGGATTGCACTTACAACAGAGGCACCGTTAGAAGCACTTTTGAAATTCTTTGTTGCAGTGGTCTGTGTGATTATTGGAACTTATGCACTTTTTATTGCCGGAAGCATTGTGGTATTGAAAATACTCCGGAAAAATAAAGCTTATTATTATAATCCAAAGCATTTTACCAGTGTATCAGGCATGATCTATCGTATGAAACAAAACGGAGCGGGACTTGCGAACATCTGTGTGTTAAGTACGATGGTGCTGGTTATGGTATCCACAACGGTATCTTTGTATGCGGGAATGGAAGATATCCTGGACTCACGTTTTCCGAGAGATGTTTCAATTGTCTGCAATGAAGCCGATACAAATAATGAAGAGACTCTTCAGAGACTGATAAAAGAACAATGTGAGAAAGCAGGGGTAAAAATAACAGACAGAGTCCGGTACAGATATGGCAGTATGAATGCGGTTTTGAAAGGAAATAATCTGGAAAAGGTAGAGCAGTACTATCCAGACAATCATTTTTACTATGTAGAGATGATCACACAGGAAGAGTATAACCGGATAGAAAAACAGAATGTTTCGTTAAAGGAACAGGAGATACTGACCTATACCACGAACGGCAAATGTGGAAAAAAACAGATAAACATTGCAGGACAGAACTATCAGGTGAAAAAAGAACTGTCCGAGATGACGAGCCAGCCGAAGAGCACGGCAGAAATGTATAAGACATTATACATTGTATTTGCAAATGCAGAGCAGATTGAACGTATCGAGTCATTTTCTTATGCAGATAAATTCAACCTGAAGGGAGATGACGGAAAACAAAAAGAGACACTGGAACAGATACAGAACGAATTTTATGAAAAGTTTCCGGATGGAACGATGGAAAGCCGTGTGTTAAGCCGTTCTTCTTTTTATGAATTGTACGGCGGACTGTTCTTTATTGGAATCTATCTGGGAAGTATGTTTATTATGGCAACGGTACTGATCATTTATTATAAGCAGATATCGGAAGGCTATGATGACAGGGAGCGTTACCAGATCATGCAGAAGGTTGGCATGAGTGAAAAAGAAGTGAAGCGTTCCATCAGAAGCCAGGTCTTAAGCGTATTCTTCCTGCCGTTGGTTGTAGCAGCGATCCATGTTGCAGTAGCCTTTAAAGTAATGACAAAAATTCTGGGAGTATTAAATCTTACGAATGTATCGTTGTTTGCGGTATGCACAATCATTACGATAGCGGTGTTTGCGGTATTCTATATCATTGTTTACAGTATAACTGCGAAAGAATATTACCGGATCGTGAATTAAGATTAAGGGGTTACCATTGACTTTGTATCTTTCAGGTTGTATTGTTGTTTTAGAATGTTTTACGAATCAAGGAGGAACTTAAAAATGACAAGAGAAGGCGAAAGAGAACTGGTAAAAGTGGAACATGTAAATGGCGGAGACGGTTATATTGTAAGAGAAGCAATGGTTACTTCGGAAGAAGTTGGAGAAGCATGTAAGATGTATGCCAAGATTCATCTGGATCCGGGATGTGAAGTAGGATACCATTATCATCATGGTGAGACGGAGTCTTACTTCATTCTGACCGGACACGGCACTTATGACGATAACGGCGAAAAACAGCCGGCAAATCCTGGCGATCTGTTCCTGTGTAAAGACGGAGATGCACATGGAATTAAGAACACCGGTGATGAAGAACTTACCTTTATGGCATTGATCTTAAAAAAATAATATTGGAAAATATGAAAAACACCTGTCTGTAACTTGGATCATTTCAGGAATGATACCGGGCCGCAGACAGGTGTTTGTATTGCCATGCATTCGGAAGAAGCGGCCGGTGGCAGGTTCTCTGCATTGATTATAATGAACGGAATACATCCAGCAGCCGGTCATTATCCTCTGGATTCATAATGCAGAACCGTACATATTCTCCGTTCAGGCTTTCGAAAGAAGAACAGTCCCGGATCATGAGATTCTGGTGAATCGCTTTTTCAAAGACATCGAAAGAAGTGAGTCCTTCTTTTAAGATCTTTACAAGAACAAAGTTGGCATAAGCTGGGTAAATCTTTACGGTATCCAGTCCGGAAAGCTCTGTGCACATTCTGGTGCGCTCAGAATCAATGAGAGACCAGGTTTTCTGAATATAATCGGTATCTTTCAACATCCGTTCACCGGCGTAAGCCCCGATACTGTTCAGGCTCCACGGATTCTGGTGGGTAAGAAGTGTCTGAAGAAATGCCTGATTACTGGTGAGACCATAACCAAAGCGAAGTCCAGGTGCGGCGAAGAACTTGGATACACCGCGGATGACCATGAAGTTGTCGAATTCCGGTACAAGAGAAACTGCAGAGAGGGAAGTGCCTTCCGGTGCGAATTCGATATAAGTCTCATCGATCATAACGAAGATACCAAGTGACCGACATACGGTTAACAGCTTTTTCATATCAGCGGTACTGATGGCTGAAGAGGTCGGGTTGTTCGGATTACAGATGATCAGAAGATCAATATCACTTTTCAGTGTATCGGTCAGATCGGAAATATCCAGTCTGAAATCCTGTTCTTCTTTCAGATTATAATATTCCAGTGTGCCGCCGACCAGATTCAGCTCTCTTGCATATTCGGAATAGGTCGGTCCCAGAAGCAGCGCTCTTTTTGGTGCGCGCTGGCTGATCAGAAGTGAGATAAGCTCCGTAGAACCATTTCCGACAACAATATGTTCCGGCGAGGTATTGGTATATGCAGCAATTGCTTTTTTCAGATCTGTATAATCTCTGTCTGGATAACTGCTGATGATATCCAGATGTTCTGCGAGATCTTTTTTTACCTGTCCGGATAATCCGAGCGGGTTTACATTGGCGCCGAACAAAACAATCTTTTCCTTATCAAGGTGATAATAATCTGCGATCTTTTCCAAATCGCTTCCGTGAAATTCTGGTTTTTTTTTCATAATTTTCCATCCTATCGACACAATTTTGATATTTTCTCTTTCCGGCATTGCCATTCGTTGACAAACAATGCTATAATTTATTATAGTATGTTTTAAGAAAAAAGCAACGAAAGAAGCAGGTGTAGGACTTGAAAAATAAAATCCAAAAATTTTCAAAAGGCGACTTTCAGTTGATACGACCTGATGTTATATTCGATGAGACGAATCTGGTGCTCATTATAGGTGAAGGGGAAGTATACAGGGGAAGTTTTACAATGAGGGCGAATAATGAAGGCAGAATACGAGGACTCGTTTACTCGTCTTCTTTTCGTGTTCATTTTAAGGACCAGGGATTCGAGGGAAATCCGTCGAGGGTTGAGTTTACATATGACGGACGTGGGCTTCGTCCGGGACATGTAGAAGAAGGTAAATTTACGATCGTATGCAGCGGTGGTGAATATGAACTGTCGTTTACAGCTATTATAGAAAAACCATATGTGATGACAACGTATGGAAAAGTACAAAGCACAGATGATTTCCGAAAACTTGCGATCAAAGATTTTTCGGAAGCAGGAAGATTATTCCGGTCTAAAGAATTCTATGAGATTTTAAAATATGAAAATGAACGTACTTTCTATCTTTATGACAATATGCGTAAATGGTCTCTCGGTGAGCAGGCGATGGAAGAATTCATGGTGGGAATCAAGCAGAAAGAATGCATTTTCCTGACATTGCAGGGAGAAGGAATGCTGTTTGAAGATCTGACTGAGTCAACGAAAGGAACTTTGACTCTGATGAAGAATACCTGGGGATATATGCCGATCAAGATTGAGACAGTAGGAGATTTTATCCGGGTATCAAGACCGGAAATCAGTACAGAAGATTTTGTGGGAAATGCACATGAGATAGAATATGTGGTAAGAGCAGAGAAGCTTCATGGAGGACGTAATTACGGAGCACTGAAATTTGTGACACCGTATGAGACACTGACATATGAAGTGGAAGTACTGCAGAATCAGGAATATGACGAAGATCACAGGATGCCGGAACTTCTGATGGCACAGATCGTAAAAGAATATGTAGGCTATATGGCAGGAAGAGTAAGCAGAGATCATTGGGTGGACAGTGCGATCGAGAAGATGGTTACACTTCGCAAATTAGAACCACTCAATGAGGTATACCAGCTCATGCTGGCTAATATTTATCTGCTTGGAGAGAAGATAGAAGAAGCCAAATGGATTCTGGAGAATTATAATTATAACCGGTTTGCGATCGGGAAAGATCCACTGACAAACTGTTATTATCTTTACCTGACTGCAAAAATCCGTGGAGACGTGAATTATGAAGAACGGGTACTGGATGAGGTTGGAAAGACATATATGCGTCATCAGGATTCCTGGTGGCTGCTTTATATGATCCTGAATCTGGATACACGCTATAAAAATCCGTACAAACGTCTGGAAGTCCTGGAACAACAGTTTGAATATGGAATTCATTCGGTTATGTTCTATCTGGAAGCATATCTGTGTTATCAGGAAAAGCCAACGCTTCTTAAAAAGCTCGGAACATTCGAGATACAGGTGTTGAATTTTGCTACAAAATACCGGATGATGACAAAAGAACTGGCCCTTTATATTTCAAATTTTGCCAGCCAGCAGAAGAAATACAGTGATAATCTTTTCAGAATCCTGGAAAGAATCTATAAGATGTACGATGAACCGATGATCCTTAATACAATCTGTACACTTCTGATCAAAGGAAATAAAACAGAGAAAAAGTATTTCTTCTGGTATCAGAAGGCAGTAGATTCGGATCTTAAGATCGCACAGCTTTATGAATACTATATGATGACAATTGATGAGGACAGTGCACACGGACCGCTTCCAAAATCACTGGTATTGTATTTTATGCATGGAAATGCACTGGATTATAAAAAAGCGGCATATCTCTATGCAAGTCTTGTGATTCATGAGGAACAGGCCGGAGATCTGTATCTGAATTACCGGGAACAGATGGTAGCATTTACATGGGAACAATTGATGAAGCGCCATATTACAGAATCTCTGCGCACTTTATATAAACGCTTCTGCAAAGAAGATGAGATGTCTGCGGAGCGTATGGAGGCGATGCGTGACATTTGTTATTCCTATGAAGTAAGAACAAAAGTACGTGGTATGAAGTGCGTTCTGGTTATTGAAAAGGACGGCTCTGTCCGTCAGCGTATTCCTTATGACGAGAAGAATGGGGCAATTATATATCTGTATGACAAGGAATCAAGAATTGTCTGGGAGTCTGTGGAGGGAAGACACTATACGGATTCGATTCCGTATGAGACCAAGCGTCTGTTCTATGAACCACGTTTTGTAGATATGTGCCGAAAGTATGCGGCATCTACGGGATTCTGGAATCAGGAGCCGGAAAAAGAAAAACCAGATTATGATAAGATCCTGGCAAAAGGAATCGATGCATTTGATGATAAAGATGTATTTCTGGTATGCAGCCGGAGGATCAGAGAAGAAAATTATACAGAAGATGATTTTCTAAGTTATCTTGCGTTTGAGATGTTCAGACGCGGCCAGTATGATAAAGTGACACTGACATATCTGGCGGAGTATTATTGCGGCGCAATCGGTGATATGAAACGGCTGTGGAAAGTGCTGAAGCAGTATGGTGTGCCATCATATAAGGTCAGCGAAAGAATTATCACTCAGATGGTATTTGCAGAGACGTTATATAAAGAAGAGCATATATTTGAAGATTATTATCTGTCGGATAATGTATATTTCCGTCTGAAGCAGGCATATCTTGCATATGTATCCAGAGAATATATCGTATACGGACGTAATCTGGAAAAATGTGTATTTGAAATAATTGCAAACGAATGTGAAGAGAAAGAAGATCTGCCGGATGTATGTAAGATTGCACTCTTGAAGTATTATTCAGATAAAGAATATTCTGAGGAAATGGCGGCGGTCCTTCATCAGGTAATAAGAGAAATGTGTGAAAAACAGCTGGTATTCCCATATTACCTGAAATATCCGGAAGAATGGTTAAGAGAAGTACAGCTTTATAATAAGGTTATGGCAGCATATCGTTGTAAGCCGGGAGGAAAGGTAAGGCTGTACTATAAGATGAAGCAAAAAGAAAGAGAAGAACTTGGATACAGAGCAGAAGCCATGATGCCTGTATATGAGAATCTTTATGTAAAGCAGTTTGTACTTTATGATGATGAGTCTGTAAGCTATTATTTTCAGGAGTCCGGAAATGGAGAAATGATCACTACAGATAAGAAGACACTGGAAACTGATAAAGAACGCATTTACGCGGGAAAATATCAGCAGTTGAATGAAATGACAGGTATGGACTCTGAGGCAGAACGCAAAAAAGCTATGCTGGAATTCGAGGAAGAAGAACAGATGGCGAATCAGATATTTAAGATATATTAATGAAGAAAGGAGGAGATGATAATGAAAAAAGGAAGTATTCTGGGAGTTGATCTGAATGAAAAAAGCTGTCAGATCAGCTATTATGATGAGAATAAAGAAGAGCCGGAAACGATGGAGGCAGCAGTAGACAATTATCAGATTCCTCTGATACTGGGATATTATAAAGACCGATGGGTTTACGGACAGGAAGCAAAACGGTTAAAAGAAGCAGGAGAAGGAGACATTGTCACACATCTGTTCCGGAAGGCCGTGAAAAGAAAAAAAGTACGTGTAGGAGAAAAGATACATGACGGAGTATGGCTCCTTGCCAAATTTGTCAGTCTGATGCTGAAAAAGTTTGAAAAGATTGATTATATTACATTTTCTGTTCCATATACGAATGTGGATATGTCAAAGATGTTAAAGGGGATCGGTAAACATATAGGTGTGCCCGGAGAGTGTGTGTTCGTACAGGATTATAAGGAAAGCTTTTGCCAGTATATGTTCTATCAGCCAAAAGAACTGTGGCAGTATGAATCGGCGTTATTCTACTGCGATGCACAGGAGATACGTGCATATATGCTCAGACGTCTGAATACAGTGAGCACAAAAAGCAGAGACATGTTCGTAACAGTAGAAGAAGTTGCCAATGCACATATGAGGGAACTTGAGGCTATTTATCCTGTGCTGAATGTGGACAAGGCGAAGGATGCCGATGAAAGCTTTAAATCATTTATTCAGAATGTGTTTGATAAAAAAGTAGTATCGTCGGTTTATCTGACAGGGGAGGGGTTTGAAAATAACTGGTATCCGAATTCTCTGAAGGTGTTATGTAACGGAAGAAGGGCCTTTCTCGGAAATAATCTTTACAGTAAAGGTGCCTGCTATTCGTCCATGCGTTATGCAGACCCTTATGACGATGGACCGATTTATCTTGATGGGACGAAGATGACAGAACAGATTTGTCTGCGCATGCGTATTGCGGGGCAGGAAGGCTGGTATCCGATCGTTGCATGGGGAACACATTGGTATGAAGCTGATGGACAGTGGGAAGTAATACTGGAAGATACATCTGATATTGAGATTCATATAGAGTCACTGGATGGAGAAGATCTTAAAGTGGAAACTGTTTCTTTGGAAGGACTTCCGGAACGTACGGATTATTCGTTGAGGCTTCAGATAGAAGTGATGTTTCTGGATGAGCGTACGTGCAGACTTCGTTTCAAAGATGTGGGATTTGGCGAGTTCTATCCGGCATCAGACTTCTTTGTAGAAAAGGAATTACATTTAGGAGGTATCAATGGGCAGTTTAATTCTTTGTCATAAAAAACGGGCCAAAAGACCTTTCGAAATATCCAGGGTGCACATGCGGATTTATACAATCGAAGAATTGTGCTATTACATCTGCAATAATTTGTATCTGATTGATTATACAATTGTGAACGAACGATTATGCAGATGGATTGGTGATGAACTGGAACTTCCGGAATTGTCATCCGAACTTCGAAGACTTCTCCGGGAAAATGGTTCCATGGAAGAATTTGTACTTACGATTCTGAAAGAATCTAATATATATGCGGCAGCTGAGATCCACAAAATGCAAAGTGTTCTGGAGCAGCTGCAGTCACAGAGAGATGTAGAAAAAGAAAAATATAAGGCGGACAGCTTACAGAACAGTAAAGAATATGAATCGGCGATTCTTGTATATCAGTCTATTATTAACAGAGATTGGGATGAATCGGTAGATAAGAAGTTTTATGGGCGTGTATATGCGAGTATGGGGGCAGCATACGGGCATCAGTTTTTGTATAAAGAGGCTGCAAAAGCTTATCAGGAAGCGTATAAGATATGTGAACAGCCGGATATGTTAAAAGCATATCTCTATAGCTGCTACAGAGCGCTTCCTCATGAAGAATATATTAAGTTGTTGTCGGGGAATCCGGTGCTTCTAAGTCTTGATACTGTGATACAGAATGAAATAGACCAGACTAAAAAAGAAATTGGTCTGGATATTCCGGAAGAAAAGCTGGAAGAATGGAAAAAGGAATACCGCAGGATTGACAAACACCGCAGAATATGATAATATATCCAAAGATTTTAGTGTGATAAAGTAATCAACTGCTAAACTGATAAAAGAGTGTAGTGGCTGTTTGGCACACGTAAAAGGAATACAGGAGGATATATGTAATGAAAAAGAGATTAGTACTGCTCCTTGTTACGGCAATGGCAGCTACAACGGTATTGGCAGGATGTGGAAGTAAAGATTCCGGTTCATCTGATAATGGGAAGAAATCGTCAAAAGAAGCAAAGGTAGAGAATGATGATGATACATTGATCGTTGGATTTGATGCTTCTTTCCCGCCGTATGGATATAAAGACGACAGTGGAGAATATGTTGGATTCGACCTCGATCTTGCACAGGAGGTATGTGACAGAAACAACTGGAAACTGGTAAAACAGCCAATTGACTGGGATTCCAAGGACGCGGAACTGAATTCCGGGACGATAGACTGTATCTGGAATGGATTTACTATGAACGGCCGTGAAGATGATTACACGTGGTCAGATCCATATATTGATAACAAGCAGGTTGTAGTAGTCAGAAGTGATTCCGGTATTGATGATTTTGCCGGGCTGAAGGGAAAGCATGTGGAAGTACAGACGGATTCTTCCGCACTTGCGGCACTGGAAGGGGATCAGAAAGATCTGGCGGCAACATTTGCAGATCTGAATCAGGTTGCTGAATATAATACAGCATTCATGGATCTGGAATCTGGTGCATGCGATGCAATTGCAATGGATATCGGAGTTGCGAACTATCAGGTGAATTCAAGAAAAAATCCGGATGATTATAAGATCCTGGATAAAGAAATTTCATCTGAACAGTATGCGGTTGGATTCAAAAAAGGAAATACAGAGCTGAAAGATAAAGTCCAGAAGACACTGGATGAAATGGCAGAAGACGGAACAGTGGATAAGATTGCAGAAAAATATGCAGATTACGGAGTTCCGGGAGCTCTTTGTATAGGAAAGAACGGTAAGTAAAATGAAGGGGCCAACCCCGGAGGGGATTGGCTCTTTTTTACTCGCTTGAAAGAACTGGAGGATGTAACAGATGGAGATAGGAACACTGATAAGAGAGCTTGGTGGGGGAATGTGGATTTCGGCAGAGATATTTATCCTGACATTACTCTTTTCGCTGCCTCTTGGACTAGTAGTTGCATTTGGCAGAATGTCGAAGATCGCACCGGTCAGATGGATTTCAAAATTATACATATCAATTATGAGAGGAACACCGCTGATGTTGCAGCTTATGGTGGTGTATTTCGGACCTTATTATCTGGTTGGAATGCGAATTTCCACAGGATATCGTATGACAGCAGTACTGATTGGTTTTGCAATTAATTATGCGGCATATTTTGCAGAAATTTACAGAGGCGGAATTGAAGCAATTCCGGTGGGACAGTATGAAGCGGCAAAGGTGCTTGGGTATTCGAAAGGTCAGACATTTTTCCGTATTGTATTTCCACAGGTGTGTAAACATATTCTGCCTGCCGTGACGAATGAGATCATTACATTGGTAAAAGATACTTCACTTGCATTTGTATTGGCGGTAACTGAGATGTTTACTATGGCAAAGCAAATCGCAGCGGCACAGACCTCTATGGTTCCATATATCGCGGCCGGTATCTTCTATTATGTGTTCAACCTGCTGGTTGCGATGATCATGGAGAAGATTGAAGAAAAATTGAATTATTACCATTAGGAGGAATAGACCATGAGTCTGCTTGAAATGAAAAATATTAAAAAAAGCTTTAATGGAGTAGAAGTTCTGAAAGACATTTCTCTAAAGGTAGAAAAGGGAGAAGTTCTGGGTATTATCGGCCCGTCGGGTTCCGGTAAATCGACACTTCTTCGGTGTGCGACAGGACTTGAGACTGCGGATGCGGGAGAGATTCATTACGAAGGAACATTCGGACTCGTATTTCAGAACTTTAATCTGTTCCCACATTATTCGGTGATGAAGAATATTACAGATGCGCCGATCAAAGTGCAGAAGCGTAAGAAAGAAGAGGTTTATAAAGAAGCAAGAGAGCTTTTAAAGAAGATGGGACTTTCCGATAAGGAAAATGCATATCCATGTCAGTTATCGGGCGGACAACAGCAGCGTGTATCGATTGCGAGAGCACTTGCGCTGAATCCGGACATTCTGTTCTTTGATGAGCCGACGTCGGCATTAGATCCGGAACTTACTGCAGAGATTCTGAAGGTCATTCGTGAACTTGCAATAGAACATATGACGATGGTAATTGTCACCCATGAGATGAATTTTGCGAGAAATGTATCTGATCATGTGATTTTTATGGACGGGGGAGTGATCGCAGTGGAAGGAACTCCGGAGGAAGTATTTGATTCATCGAATGAAAGAATGAAAGAATTTCTGGGGAAATTCAATGATTAATCGTCATGCGTTCAAAAGAGATTGTATGTTAAAATTCTAATGAATAAAACACAATTATAAGTAGAACTTATTAAAAGGCGCGCTATAAATAATGTATCGGTACGAGTACAAGGCAGGTGGAAATATTGCTTTTCCTTCTGCCTTGTATTATACTAATATAGCAAAATGCTTTTTAAAGACAGTTTTGACAAATGAAAAATTTGAAAAGAATGGAGTCTGCATTTATGAGTGAATTTGAAAAAGTAACAACAGGACTGGGTGAAGAATGCGGTGTGTTTGGAGCCTATGATATGGATGGCGGAGATGTTGCACCATCCGTTTATTATGGACTTTTTGCATTGCAGCACAGAGGACAGGAAAGCTGTGGTATTGCGGTGACGGATACATATGGAGAGAGAAAAGTACATTCCAAGAAAGGCCTTGGACTGGTAAATGAAGTATTCGATGAAGAGTCGCTTCAGAAACTGAAGGGAAATCTTGGTGTCGGACATGTCAGATATTCGACGGCGGGTGGTTCCAGAGCAGAAAATGCGATGCCACTGGTTATTAATTATGTGAAAGGAATTCTTGCGATCGCACATAATGGTAACCTGACCAATGCAATCGAGCTTCGCCATGAACTGGAGTACACAGGCGCAATTTTCCAGACAACGATTGATTCTGAAGTGATTGCATATCATATTGCCAGAGAACGTCTGAATGTAAAGAAGGCAGAAGACGCGGTGAAAAATGCGATGAAGAAGATCAAAGGTGCATATGCGCTGGTTGTTACCTCGCCGAGAAAATTGATCGGAGCAAGAGATCCGTTCGGACTGAAACCGCTCTGTATCGGAAAGAGAGATAATACATATTTCCTTGCTTCCGAAAGCTGTGCGATTGCTGCCGTTGGCGGAGAATTCGTAAGAGATGTAGAGCCTGGAGAAATTGTAAGCTTCACAAAACATGGAATGAAATCGGATAAATCCATGGCGATCGATCCGAAGAAGCAGGCAAGATGTATTTTTGAATATATATATTTCGCAAGAATGGACAGTGTGATTGATAATGTTAATGTCTATCATGCAAGAATTGTTGCGGGAAAGGCACTGGCAGAGTCGTATCCGGTAGATGCTGATCTGGTTGTTGGCGTGCCGGATTCCGGACTGGTTGCGGCAAAAGGATATTCGGAACAGTCTGGTATCCCGTATGGAATGGCATTCCATAAGAACAGTTACGTCGGAAGAACATTTATTAAGCCAAAACAAAGCCAGAGAGAAAGCAGTGTAAAGATTAAGCTGAATGTAATTGAAGAGGTTGTAAAAGGAAAACGTATTGTTATGGTGGATGATTCTATTGTACGTGGAACAACCTGTGCGAATATCATTAAGATGCTCAAGAAGGCCGGAGCAAAGGAAGTGCATGTAAGAATCAGTTCCCCACCGTTCTTACATCCATGTTATTTCGGAACAGATGTGCCTTCAAATGAACAGTTGATCGCACATTCTCATACAACGGAACAGATCCGTGAGATGATCGGGGCAGATTCGCTTGGATATATGGAAGTTGAAAAGCTGAAAGATATGGTTGGAGATCTGGCATTCTGTGATGCATGCTTCACGGGAAATTACCCGATGGAAGTACCGGGAAGAGATATTTCACTGGCGTTTGAATAAAAAACAGGTTAAAATAGTCAGGTAGAAGAATTGATGAAGGAGATTATGAGTATGAGTAACGACAGATATACAAGTCCACTTTCAGAAAGATATGCAAGTAAAGAGATGCAGTATATTTTTTCGCCGGATAAGAAGTTCCGCACATGGAGAAAACTCTGGATCGCTCTTGCGGAGACGGAAAAAGAACTGGGACTTGATATTACAGATGAACAGATTGAGGAATTAAAAGCACATGCAGATGACATCAATTATGATGTGGCAAAAGAAAGAGAAAAAGTAGTCCGCCATGATGTAATGTCTCATGTATACGCATATGGAAAACAGTGTCCGAAGGCAAAAGGAATCATCCATCTTGGAGCAACTTCCTGCTATGTAGGTGATAATACAGATATCATCCTGATGTCAGAAGCACTGGAAATCGTCAGAAAGAAACTGATCAATGTGATCGCCGAACTTGCAAAGTTCGCAGATGAACACAAGAATCTTCCGACACTGGCATTCACACATTTCCAGCCTGCACAGCCTACTACAGTAGGTAAGAGAGCAACGCTTTGGATGCAGGAATTTATGATGGATCTTGAAGATCTGGAATATGTGAAGGGAAGCTTAAAACTTCTTGGATCTAAGGGAACGACAGGAACACAGGCAAGTTTCCTGGAACTTTTTGACGGAGATCAGGAGACGATCGATAAGATTGATCCGATGATCGCCAAGAAGATGGGATTTGAGACCTGCTATCCGGTATCAGGACAGACTTATTCACGTAAGGTGGATACCAGGGTTGTGAATGTACTTGCAGGTATCGCAGCAAGTGCCCATAAGATGTCCAATGATATCCGTCTCCTTCAGCATCTGAAAGAGATTGAAGAACCGTTTGAGAAGACACAGATTGGATCTTCTGCAATGGCATATAAGAGAAACCCAATGAGAAGTGAAAGAATTGCTTCACTTTCCAGATATGTGATGGTGGATGCCATGAACCCGGCAATCACTTCTGCGACACAGTGGTTTGAAAGAACACTGGATGATTCAGCAAACAAACGTCTCAGCGTACCAGAAGGATTCCTTGCAATTGACGGTATTCTGGACTTGTGTCTGAATGTAGTAGACGGACTGGTTGTATATCCGAAAGTTATTGAAAAGAGACTTATGTCAGAACTTCCGTTCATGGCTACAGAGAACATCATGATGGACGCTGTAAAAGCCGGTGGAGACAGACAGGAACTTCATGAGAGAATCCGTGAATTATCTATGGAAGCAGGACGTAATGTAAAAGAAAAAGGACTGGATAATAACCTGCTTGAACTGATCGCAGCAGATCCGGCATTCAACCTTTCACTGGAAGAATTGCAGAAGACAATGGATCCTGCCAAATATGTAGGACGTGCACCGGTACAGGTGGAGGCATATCTGAATAATGTGGTAAATCCGATGCTGGAAGCAAATAAGGAAATCCTTGGCGTAACAGCGGAAATCAACGTATAAAAGGATATAAAGAAACTGCTAAAAAGAAAGTGGTATCTCGAGTGTGGCGAGATGCCACTTTCTTTCCTTAAGTACGTGCTTTATAATCATATATATAAACTATAAGTGAAATGTCAGGGAAGAAGGTGGATAGATGGGAATGAATATACAAAAGAGTGCCGGTGTAAAAGCAGATACATTTATATTAAAACGTAATAACATGGACAGATGGATCCGAATGGATGTGGCTATGTTGATTATATTGGCAATTTGTACCCGTCTTGTCGCAGGAATAATGAATGTGGAGAAGATGGATGCTTATACAGGATCCGGTGAAGGATTCTGCAAAGCAGTATCGGAAAGTCATGGCGTGGATATGGTAAAAGATTGTTTTGAATTAGGAACTCAGAAGGTTTTGGATGTAAAGAAAACTGCGAAAAGTGTATGTAAGTCTGTGACGATAAAGAAAACGATGCAGGATGTAATAAGACCGACGGAAACAGAAGAAATAATTCCGGAAGTAAAAGGTGTTCCGGAAGCAAAAGACGGGAAAGCTGCATGGGCAAATATGGACTCCGCGAAAACAGAGACCATAACGCAGGAAACAGTTACGGATAAGAGTGTCCCGGAATCTATAACAGGAAAAATAACAGAAGAACCTGCAGGAGAACCAATGACAGAAGACTTGTTGAACCTGGAAGGCTTTAAGGTGAATTCAGAAGGCGTGATAGAAGGATATGAGAATCTGGATCTGATTCTGTGTGATGGGATGATCATCTTTCCGGCAGATGAAAGATGCAGCGGAATAGGAGAACATGCACTGGATGGAATTCCGGATGCGGTAGAAGTCTATATTCCGGCGAATATTACTTTTGTTGCACCAGGAGTATTGGAGAAGATAGGCGGACTTATGTATATTGAAGTTGCACCGGATAATCCGGTGTATGAAAGCCGGGATGGGATGCTTTACAACAAGGGAGGAGAACTTATAAGCCGGCCGAATGGAAGATGATATAATTGGGGTAAAAAGGATGTGCGAAAAGCACATCTTTTTTGCGGAAAAATGCTCTAGGATTTTAGAATGACAGGTGTTATAATAGGCAGGGTCAAGAATCAAAAAAGGAGCAGAACGAAAAATGAATATTCGACAGGTGACAGACGGGAAAGAAGATTATATAGAATTACTTCGAGCTGGTGACCCGGATGAATCCAGAATTCGAAAATTGCTGGAAAAAGGAGAACTGTTCTTATTGGAAGAACACGGAAAGCTCCGCACACTTTGTATAGTGATATTTTCAGAAGAAAAGAAATGTGAGATTAAGAATATCGTAACCATAAAAAAGGATCAGGGAAAAGGTTACGGCAGATATATGATACATTATATATGTGAACATTACTGTGCGCAGTATGACTGGGTATATATGAAGAAGGAACGTTGCCTGGACATCATGGAATTTTGCGAAAAATGCGGATTTTCCGATGAAGATGAGAAATATCTGAAAAAAGAACTGATGTCTGAGATTGATACAAAACGTGTGATCAATCTCGCGATGGAAGCAGGACGGATGCTTCTGAAAAACGGAGGAGAAATTTTTCGTGTGGAAGAGACGATGATGCGGATCTGTCATAGATTTGGAGTGAAATATGTAGATTTATTCACATTGAGTCACGGACTCTTTATTTGTGCAGGAACTGATAAAGAAAAATTATATACAAAAGTTAAACAAGTACCGCTTTCTTCTACACATCTGGGGATCGTAGCGGAAGTAAACGATCTTTCCAGAGAAATTGCTGCAGGGCATGTAGGGATAGAAGAGGCCTGGAAAAAATTAAAACAGATAAATAAAATGCCGACAAAAAGGATATCCTATCAGATTGCAGCCGCAGGTTTGAGTGCTGGGGGACTGGGATATCTGTTGGGAGGAACACCGATGGAGGCGTTTGTGGCGATTTTTGTTGGCTGTGCCGTGTTTGCGTGGTCATTGTTTGCAGGAAAACACGGAATTTCCAAAATCCTGGTTCACATTGTAGGAGGAATTATTATTGCTTCGATGGCGTTGGCAGCAATACAGATACCGGCATTTGGAAATCTGCGGATGGAAGGAATTGTAACAGGCGGAATCATGCCATTGGTACCGGGACTTGCTTTTGTAAATGCAATCCGTGATCTGGCGGACAGTGATTATCTGGCGGGTACAGTGAAGATGATTGATGCGGTCATGGTATTTGTATATATTGCAATCGGAGTCGGGGCAGCTCTGACGGTTTATCATCATGTGTTGGGAGGCGTTTTGTGATGGTCATAAAAATTGTAGCAAATCTGGCGTGTTCGTTTATCGGGACGATAGCATATGCGGTCATGTTCCAGGTGCCCAGAAGATTTTATATAGGATGTGGAATTACGGGATCGGTGGGCTGGATGATATATAAGCTCGCTTCTGTATATTGTTCTGTTGCGGTAGCATCATTTATTGGAACAGTGTGTACTGTGCTGGTGGCAAGAATGTTGACGGTACGGCTTAAGTGTCCTATTACAATTTTCCTGATTTCGGGAATTATCACGTTAGTACCGGGTGCCGGAATATATTTTACGGCATATTATCTGGTGACCAATCAGCTTGCTATGGCAGCGGTAAAAGGATTGGGAGCGGTAAAAGTGGCTTTTGCAATCGTGCTTGGAATTGTGTGTATCGTGTCTATTCCGAGAGAAGTTTTCCAGAAAGAATATTGGATCGAGAGAAAACTCAAAAAACAGCAAAAAGGAAAGATATGATAGAAAAGGTTGCTGTCAGTTACAGACTTGTGCTACAATGAAAGGACGAATAGTGTTCTAATGTATGTAGTAATACATAGATTTCATACATTTAAAAACAATAAGAAACAGGAGATAATGATAGTTATGAGTAAGGTAAGAACAAGATTTGCACCAAGTCCTACAGGAAGAATGCATGTAGGAAACTTAAGAACAGCGTTGTATACTTATTTGATCGCAAAGCATGAAGGCGGAGATTTTATTCTCCGAATTGAGGATACAGATCAGGAACGTTTTGTGGAAGGAGCACTGGATATTATTTATCATACTCTGAAAGAAACAGGACTGGTTCACGACGAAGGTCCGGATAAAGATGGAGGAGTAGGTCCATATGTACAGAGTGAACGTAATGCACAGGGAATTTATCTGAAATATGCAAAACAGCTGATTGAACAGGGGGATGCTTATTATTGTTTCTGTGATAAAGAGCGTCTGGAATCGCTGAAGAGTAAAGTTTCAGATGAAGATGGCGGAACAGAGATTGTTGTATATGACAAGCACTGCCTGCATTTAAGTAAAGAAGAGGTTGAGGCGAATCTCGCAGCGGGAAAACCACATGTTATCCGTTTTAACATGCCTACAGAAGGCACAACAACATTCCATGATGAGATTTACGGAGATATTACAGTGCCGAATGAGGAACTGGACGATCTGATCTTGATCAAGTCAGACGGATATCCGACATATAATTTTGCCAATGTTGTCGATGATCACCTGATGGGAATTACACATGTAGTGCGCGGTAATGAATATCTGTCATCTGCACCGAAGTATAATAAGATTTATGAAGCTTTTGGATGGGATGTACCGGTATATGTTCATTGTCCGCTTATTACAGATGAGAACCATAAGAAACTGAGTAAACGTTGCGGACACTCTTCTTACGAAGATCTGATCGAGCAGGGATTTGTGACAGAGGCAGTTGTAAACTACGTAGCACTTCTTGGATGGTCACCGGAAGGAAATCAGGAGATCTTCTCACTGGAAGAACTGGTAAAAGCATTTGATTTCCATCGAATGAACAAGTCACCGGCTGTATTCGATCTTGGAAAACTGAAGTGGATGAATGGGGAATATATCAAGGCTATGGACTTCGATAAGTTTTATGAAAGAGCCGAGAAGTGTGTCCGCGATGTTATTACAAAAGATTATGATCTGAAGAAGATTGCAGCACTGGTAAAATCAAGAATTGAGATTTTCCCGGATATCGAGGAACAGATTGATTTCTTTGAAGCAGTACCGGAATATGATACAGCTATGTACTGCCATAAAAAGATGAAAACGAATGAAGAAAATTCACTGGAAGTATTAAAAGAAGTTCTGCCGCTGCTGGAAGCTCAGGAAGATTACAGCAATGATGCATTATTTGCACTTCTTAAAAAGTATGTTGATGAGAAGGGCGTGAAAGTAGGATATGTAATGTGGCCAATCCGTACTGCAGTTTCCGGAAAACAGAGCACGCCGGGTGGTGCAACAGAGATTATGGAAATTCTTGGAAAAGAAGAATCTGTAAAACGTATTAAAGACGGAATTGAATTATTAAGCAAGTAAGGGGATTCTATGAGTTTAAATCATGCTCAGACAGAGGCAGTCGCCCATAATAAAGGACCATGTATGGTTCTTGCCGGTCCCGGTTCAGGGAAAACTCTAACCATTGCAAAGAGAATAGAATATCTGATCATGAAGCATAAGGTAAGGCCAGAAGAAATTCTGGTCATTACCTTTACTAAGTATGCGGCTTGGGAGATGAAAAACAGGACCCGAAGTATATGTGGTCCTTCTTCTTATGCAGTAACATTCGGCACATTTCATGGAATATATTATGGAATTTTGAAATGGGCGTATCGCCTGAATCAGTCGAATCTTTTATCGGATGAAGAAAAGTACAGGATATTAAGAGAAATTTTACCCGGAATTGACTGGGATCAGGAACCGGAGGCAGATGAAGAAAAAGATTATCTGCAGGAACTGGCGATCGAGATAGGAAATGTAAAAAATAACTGTATGGATATTGAAGAATATGAGCCGGTGAAATATACGACAGAGAAATTCCGCAAACTGTACAGAACCTATGAGGAGACAAAAAAGAAATATCGTAAAATTGATTTTGAGGATATGCTGATACAGTGCAGAGATCTTTTTATGAAACGGCCGGATATCCTGAAAAAATGGCAGGAAAAATTTCAGTATATTCTTGTAGATGAATTTCAGGATGTGAATCAGGCACAATATGATGTGGTACGGATGCTGGCGGCGCCTCAGGACAATCTGTTTGTGGTAGGGGATGATGATCAGTCAGTGTATGGATTCAGAGGGGCAAAGCCGGGAATCATGAAGGAATTTATGAAGGATTATCCAAAGGCCAGACAGATCCTTCTGGATGTCAATTATCGCAGCAGCGGATATATTGTAAAAGGGGCTCTGCGTGTGATCGGAAATAATAAAATCCGGTTTGAAAAAAAGATAGAGGCATTCAGGAAACCAGATGAGACAGTTCATGTTCAGGAAGTAAAAGATCCGGTGCAGGAAGCGGAATATGTGTTGGAAAGGATTCGCGAATACCGGGAAAAAGGTGTATCGTATACGGAAATGGCTGTATTGTACAGGACAAATGTGGATGCAAGGGCAATGTCAGAACTGATGACGGAGTATCAGATCCCGTTTGTGATGAAAGAACATTTGAATAACATTTATGAGCATTTTATAGCACTTGATATGATCAGTTATCTCCGTTTGTCACAGGGAGAATATGACAGAAAATATTTTCTCCAGATTGCGAACCGGCCAAACCGCTATCTTACAAGAGAGAGTATGAAGACGGGAAATGTTTCTTATGAATCACTCCGGAGATATTACCGGGATAAAGACTGGATGGTTGACAGAATTGATCAGCTGGAATGGGACATGAAGATGATCTGTGACAAGACACCGTATGCAGCCATTCAATATATACGGAAACGCATGGGATATGATGAGTTCCTGAAGGAATATGCAGCATACAGAAAGATTTCTTCGGAAGATCTTTTTGCAGTGCTCGAAGAAATCTGGCAGAACTCCAAGGGGTATGGCACCATAAAAGAATGGTTTGAACATATTGAAAGTTATGGAAAAATGCTGAAAGAACAGAATAAGAAAAACGGAGAAAAAGAAGGGGTAAACCTGATGACAATGCATGCTGCAAAGGGACTTGAGTTTGATACCGTATTTGTGATTGAAACAAATGAGGGAAGCTGCCCATACAAGAAAGCAACTGCCAACGAAGAAATAGAAGAAGAACGCCGGCTTTTTTATGTGGCGATGACAAGAGCGAAGAGAAAGCTGGTTATCAGTTATGTAAAAGAAAAAAACGGGAAAGATCTTCTCCCTTCCCGTTTTGTATCCGAATTACTCCTCAATGTCTGATTCGTCGAATTCCTGAGAATCCATCCATTCATCAAATGCATCCGCTGCAATTTCATATTCTTCATCGTCTTCAATGTTGCCGAGGTCAGGTTCGCCGTCCTCGGTTTCATTATACTGATAAAGATAAACATCACCAGCTTCATTCGGCTCAAGATTTTCGTCCAGAGGCAGTAGGGCAATGTATTCCTTGCCTGCAGCTTCATATACTGTGAGGATTGCACATTCGATGACTTCGTCATTGTCAAGTGTAAGCTCTACTGTGGTGTAGCCTTCTGTTTCCTTTGTGTCGCTCATATCATAGTCTCCTTTACTAATTTTAAAACTTATCTTAACTTTAACAAAGAAAGCGATAAAAAGCAAGATGATAGTAGTCAAACAGACAAAAATGTTGTAAAATGTAGCTGTATGTAACGCAATAATAAGGAGGAATAACAACATGATGAAGAAGAGAATGTTAGGAGTGATCGCAGTATTACTCGTATGCATTTTCGCATTATCCGCATGCAAAAAGGAAGCAGGAAAACCAGTGGATAATGCAGTCAGTGAGGATACAACAGATGATTCGGAGGATACAGATCAGACAGATGATGCAGGAAAGTACAAATTTGGCTTTTCTGTAATTGATATGCAGAATCCGTATTTTATAACACTTGAAGAGGCCGTACAGCAGGTCGTGGATAAAGAAGAGTGCACAATGGTAGTAAAAGACCCGTCGTCGGATGCGGATACGCAGGCGGAGCAGATACAGGAGATGATCGATGAGGGGATTAATGCAATCTTTCTTTGCCCGGTAGACTGGGAAAAGATTACTCCGTCATTACAGGCTTTGCAGGAGGCTGGTGTGAAGATCATCAATATAGATTCACAGGTGAAAGATACAGACTATATAGATGCCTATGTCGGTTCTAATAACAGCGAAGCGGGTAAGCTCTGTGGTAATGACCTGATTGAAAAGTATCCGGATGGCGGGACAGTGGCGATTCTGGAGGCAACAAAGCAGAATTCGATCAATGACCGTATTACGGGATTTGAGCAGACAATTGCCAAAGCGGAAAAAGGATTTGAAGTCGTAGCAAGAGAAGATACCAACGGAACGTTCGACAGTGCACTGGAAGCTGCAAAAAAGATCCTGAATGAACAGCCGGATATTACTGCGATTATGTGTGGAAATGATCAGATGGCCGTGGCAGCTAAGACTGCATTGAATCTTGCTGGAAATGATCAGACGGTTGTATACAGTATAGACGGCTCTCCGGATATAAAAAAAGAATTAAAAAAGGCAGATGGTCAGATTGCAGGAACCGTTGCACAGTCGCCGGTCAACATCGGAAAGAAAGCGGTTGATATTGCATTGGATATTCTGGAAGGGAAAGATTTTGAAAAAGAGACATCCGTAGATGTATTTATGATCAATAAAGAGAATGTTGAAATGTATGGCGCAGATGGATGGCAATAGGCGTCAGCAGACAATGGGAAGGAAATAATATGAGAGAGGTTCAGGGATATCCGTTACCGCTGGGGGTTCAGATCAGTGAGAACAAAATAAATTTTTCGATTGCAGTTCCGACAGAGAAAAAATGTCAGCTGTTAATATATCGTGCAGGAAGAAAACGACTGTACAGACAATTTGAGATGGAGACGGCAGTGGGAGAAGTACGCTGTATTGCACTTACGGATATCGAACCGGAAGAGTATGAGTATAATTATTTGATTAATGGAGAGGTTGTTGTGGATCCTTATGTGCAGGCGCTGGCCGGAAGAGAGCATTGGGGTGTAAAAAAAGAGACCGCCAGACATGAAATCAGAGGCCGTTTTCTGTCACAGGAGTATGACTGGGAGGGAGACCACACTTTACAGATTCCTTATCATCAGGTAATTGCCTACAGTCTGCATGTAAGGGGATTTACAAGACATGCTTCGTCGAAGGTAAAGTCGAAAGGAACGTTTCAGGGGATTATAGAAAAGATAGATTATCTTACAGATCTTGGAATTAATCAGATCCATTGTATGCCGGTGTATGAATTTGAGGAATGCCAGACATATAGAAATTACTGGGGATATGGAGAAGGGTTCTATTTTGCTCCTAAGAGTGCATATTCTTCGGATGGTGATGGGGCCAGAGGACTTAAGGATATGGTCAAAGCATGCCATAAAGCCGGAATAGAGGTTGTGCTTGAAATGCCGTTCTGTACAGGTGCAGATAAGATGATGATGCTGGAATGCCTGCGGTATTATGTGATGGAATATCATATAGATGGTTTTATACTGAACCCATTGGTCATTCCGATAGAAAGTGTTCATGCAGATCCGGTTTTGAAAAAAACAAAGATAATGGAACACGAACTGGGATTCCAGACAGTGATGCGTCGTTTCCTTAAAGGCGATGAAGGCATGATTCCGGATGTGATTTACTGGCTTAAGCATCATTCAGAGAAACAGGGAATATTTAATTGTATTACAGATCAGAACGGTTTTACTTTAAATGATCTTGTATCCTATGACTCAAAACACAATGAGGAAAATGGAGAAAAGAATCAGGACGGACCGGATTATAATTACAGCTGGAACTGCGGGGCGGAAGGGCCAAGCAGGAAAAAAGCTGTTACAGAACTTCGAAAACATCAGATTTATAATGCGTTTTTCCTGTTACTTCTTTCACAAGGAACACCATGTATACTGGCAGGAGATGAATTCGGTAACACCCAAAAGGGCAATAATAATGTTTACTGCCAGGACAATTCTGTCGGATGGACGGACTGGCGGGGGCTGGAAAAGAAAAAGACGTTACATGATTTTGTTAAAAAACTGATTTTATTTAGAAAAGAGCATGATCTTCTGACACCCGAGAGGGAACTTCAGGGGATTGATCTGAGTTGCTGTGGCGTTCCTGATGTATCGTATCATGGCGAGGAAGCTTGGCAGGTGCCGAAAGAAGTATCAAGCAGACAGCTTGGAGTATATTACAGTGGAGCCCGGACGAAGAATGCGGATTGCTATGTGGCATATAATATGCACTGGCTGGAGCACGTATTTGCGCTGCCGGCGTTGCCTAAGGGATATGGGTGGTATGTAAGAGCAACGACAGATTGTGGAATTCTGGATTACCCGGAACTTTTAAAAGACCAGAGAAAAGCAGAGTTAAAAGAGAGGTCGATCGTGGTGTTTACGGCGGACCGGATTGTGGAGGTTGAGACGAAGAAAAATGAAAGCATTACAACACTTACAGACGATCAATCATCATAAATATCTTGTTATGAAAGAATGTTTTGAAGTAGGACTTTATAAGCAGGGCCTTCTTCATGATATGTCAAAATATTCTCCGACGGAGTTCCTTGTGGGATGTAAGTACTATCAGGGAAATCGAAGTCCGAATAATGCGGAAAGAGAAGCAACCGGATATTCCTGGGCATGGCTTCATCATAAAGGACGGAATAAGCATCATTATGAATACTGGATTGATTATAGTGTGACACCGGGAGAAGGCATGGTTGGTTTGAAAATGCCGCTTCGGTACGTGGTAGAGATGTTCATGGATCGTATTGCAGCTTCAAAGACTTATCAGGGAGAAGCATACAGAAACTGGCATCCATTGGAATATTACGAAAAGGGTGCGGCAAGACTTGGAAAAATGATTCATCCGGATACGGCAAAACTTTTGCATGAATTGTTAGAGATGCTGGCCGAAGAAGGAGAAGAAAAAACTTTTTCATACATTAAGCATGTACTGCTGAAACAGAAGAAATATTAACAGTTTATGCAATAGTTCAAAAAAATTAAAAAATTTCAAAAAAACTGTTGACAGAATAATAATTCTCATGTATTATATATCTTGTCTTCGCGAGAGAGCAAAGATGAATGCGGAAGTGTCGGAACTGGCAGACGAGCAAGACTAAGGATCTTGTAAGCATTGCGCTTGTGTGGGTTCAAGTCCC
>PPYE01384322.1_pt1 | contig 51083 bp, 42 predicted proteins | sample 1559881 | NCBI WGS metagenome assembly PPYE01 (sample SAMN08240022, study PRJNA423297) | Human gut metagenome, whole genome shotgun sequencing project.
TGGCTATTTCATGCCGTCAGGACTGCATTTGTCCTCCTGGTACGGCAAGAAAATGCACAGTGCGCCGTGATATTCCAGGTTCAACAGCATTTGTTCCGTCAGTTGTGGGACTTATCGTGGCAGGAGAAGTTATTAAAGATCTTGCAAAGAAATAATACAAACAAAGGACGAACCACAAAAGTTCGTCCTTTTTCAATGTAAAAGAAGTAAATAAGAAAAAAGAGCCATAGCAAAAGCTACAGCTCTTTGGCTCCCCAATTCGCATACAAGCCGAAGTATCGTCCAAAGGGAGGGCGAGTGTACTCGCCCCTTCCCTACAATTAAAGATGATGACAACCTTGTCATCGTACAGATAAACTGAATTTACAAAGGTATCTACAAGTTTGCGTTTACTGTCGTCCAATGAAAGGTCAAGCCTTTTCATCTCTTTCAGCCATTCCACTACCTGCTCCCTTGTAATTATCTCCTCTTGGATTTCCTGCTTGATTATATCTGTTTCAAGTTCCGTCCTCTGAGCTTCCAGCTCTTCAAAGCGCTGCTTGGTTTCTCTTGAAACAATACCCATCTCCATTGCCTTGACTAAATTATTTATACTCTGATGAATCTCAGCCAACTGCTTCTGCATAAGAGGTATGGTAGTGTTTTCTTTCTCCTGCAATCTCATTACGCTGTCGGCAATATCGTTTATCAAATCCTCCTTGAACATCTTGTCCATAACATCATTCAGTACGATTTCTTCAATATCTGCCTTGCGTACAGTTTTCTTGTGACAACCTTTGTGCCTTTTTACACCGGTACATTTATAATAGTTGTACTTAATCTGCTGTCTGCTTGTGCCACTCTCTCCTATCATAAACTCACCGCAGTATCCGCAAATGAGTTTGGTTGAAAGAAAATACTCAATCTTTGCCTTAAATCTTGAACGGGAGTATTTGTTTTTCTTCAATCGTTCCTGTACCTTATTAAATAGAGCGTCAGAAACAATTCTCGGAACACCGTCGTCAATAATTATGTCACGGTATTTATACTGACCCTTGTATTTTACATTACTGAGCATTGATGTGGCACTTGTCTTGGTTATAGGTTTTCCCTTACCGCTTCGCACCCCATTGTCATTCAGATATTTTACAATATCCTTTACCATCTTACCGCTTGAATACATTTCAAAGGCTTCCTTTATAAAAGATGCAACCAATGTATCAAGCTGATAATGTTTGTTCTCGTCAATTGTGTACCCTATTGTCAGAGAACCGCCGTTATACTGACATTTGAGTGCGTTATCCGTCATACCCCTTATGACTTTTTCTGAAAGCTCTGCAGAATAATATTCGGCGTATCCCTCAAGTACAGATTCAAGAATGATACCCTCTGCACCCTCCGAGATAACCTCAGTTGCGGATATTACTTTAACTCCGTTCTTACGAAGCGTAGCCTTGTAATGTGCAGAGTCATATCTGTTTCTTGCAAATCTGTCCAGCTTCCAAACAATGACTACATCGAAAAGTTCATTTGCACTTTCCTTAATCATTCTCTGGAACTCAGGGCGGTTGTCCGTTTTTGCTGACATCGCCCTGTCTATGTATGTACCAACCAGTTTAAAACCTTTACGTTCCGCAAATGCCTTACATTCACGAAGCTGACCTTCAATACTCTCTTCACGTTGGTTATCACAAGAGTAACGAGCATAAATTACTGCCGTCATTGCTACCTCCTTATTGTCGTTGCGTTGTTGGTTTTCTTTATTTAATAGTATATCACTTTCAAAAGAATTTGTCAACGATTTAAAGCACTAAACTGCATTTTTTATTAAAATTCCCAGAGAATAGAAGGTCAAATGCAAAAGTAAGTGCAACAAGCAGCCCAAAAAGTTGCAATAACCTTTGCAAAAGTGCCTAAAAATGAACAAGTTCAGTTGCAGTAAGTTATGCAAAAGACAGCAGGATGTGTACTAAGCAGCATAAAGAAAATTCCGAGCCGGTGGCGAGTGAAATTTCTTTATGCTGCGGCGAATTTCCCGTGTATAATTAAAACAGCCGACAGGCTAAATCTATACAGGAGAAAATACCATGAATAACTACACACATCTTACTCTGACAGACCGATGCACTATTGAGCGCTGTCTGTCCAACGGATACAGCTTTAAAGAAGTTGCCGGACTTATCGGACGGCACACTTCTACCGTATCACGTGAAATCCAAAATCACCGCACATTTATCAAGAGCGGTCAACACCCTTGTGCAAACTTTTCGTTTTGCCGTAAAAATTCTGTTTGCGGCAACGACAGCTGCACATACTACTGCAAATCATGTAAATCTGTTGATTGCAGTACAATGTGTACCGATTTTACACTCAATATCTGTCCTCGTCTGAACAAAGCACCATACACCTGCATAAATTGTTCACGGCAGAATAAATGCAGATTTGAACATGCATATTATCATGCACAGAATGCTCACGCTCTGTATCTTTCAGAGTTATCTGAATCAAGGAAAGGCGTTCATACAGATGATGAACAGCTGGCTAAAATTGATAGGCTAGTATCACCGCTTATTAAAAAAGGACAGTCTGTCAATCATATTTTTGTAACTCATTCAGATGAACTGATGATCTGCAAAAGAACAATGTATAATTACATTGACAACTGCCTTATCGAAGCTAAAAACATCGACTTGCCACGCAAGGTGAGGTACAAACCCAGAAAGAAAAAGAACAAGAATACAGTCAATTATCAATATCGTGTCGGACGTACATACGAAGATTTTAAAGCATATATGTCTGATAATCCTGAGCTTGGTTATGTAGAAATGGATACCGTAAAAGGCAAGCGGGAAAAGGGTAAATGTCTGCTGACAATGATTTTTACCAAGTACGATTTTATGCTTATCTTTCTATTGGACAACTGCTCGCAGGCATGTGTTGAAGAAGTGTTTGATTTCCTTTGGAATGCTTTGGGCGGCACGATTTTTCACAGACTTTTCCCGGTGATCCTTACAGATAACGGCGGTGAATTTAAAAATCCATATGCTCTTGAAAATTCGGAGTATGGCATTATGCGTACTAAAATTTTCTATTGCGATCCTATGGCATCATACCAGAAACCTCATATTGAACGTAACCATGAGTATATACGTCAGGTCATTCCAAAGGGAAAGTCGTTTGACAGCTTTACACAGAACGACATTACCAAGCTTACCAATCATATCAACAGCTTTATCAGGGAGAGCCTTAATATGAATTGTCCATATGATATGGCGAAGGATTTTTTAGGACCGAAAACCATTCGTCTTTTGGATCTGAGGAAAATCAAGCCGGATGATGTTACTCTTCGTCCGTCGCTGCTCAGATAACTGAAAAATCATTATTTCAATATTATCAAATCAGGGGCCGCACTTACTTTTGCACAACTTTGGGCTGACCTCAGCTTTGCTATACCCTTTTTGGCGTTTTGGTGCGTTTTTTTGATGGGTTCGTTACTTTTTTCTGCTGATTTTACCTGTTTTTATGGTTTATGTTTGCGTTTTGATCTCAGGGGTTGCACTTACTTTTGCATTTGACCCCAGAGAATAGAATTCAGGCTGTTTTTTGAGCCTCTTTTTCCTTTTCGCGAAGATATTCTTCCCAAAAACGCTTACCACGTTCCGTTTTATAAAAGGCAGCTATCTCTGTCATCAAAACAGAAGCAAGCGATTCTATTTCTTCCTGAGAAAGATTTTCTTTATACTCTGTCTGGTGCGTCATAATCGTCACCTCCAAATTCTTTTCGTCACACCCAGCCAAGCATTTCTTTGGCAATCCATATCAGGAAGATATTTTTATGAAAGGTTATGTATCTGTATCGAGTTTTGCCTATCCGCTTTTCTAAACGGTATCTGACCTCACCAGACTTGTGTTTGGTTGATTTTATAAATCTCCCCCTTGCAAGCTGCCTGAGAACTCTCTGCATATTTACCTTATGTTCCTTTTCGGCAAATGAAACCATATCATTTGCGGCAATAACCACACTCGGAATAAAATAAACATATTTATCATCATAATACCCTGCAAGGATTTTATGACGATTTACATCATCTTTTTTACTGACGTGCAGAAGATAATATCCATCGCTTCTCATAATGTAACTAATGGTGTTCATAAAGCTGCAAACCTCTTTATTCATCTTCATACTTGCCACCTCTCTTTTCTGCAACAAGCAATGCCATCGTCAGTATTCCGATGGTACCACCGAAAACAGCACTTAATATAAAATGTATCATAAAGGTATTCCTCCGTTAAATTGCTTTGCGTTTTACGGTTCGTCCATCTGCGGCGAGTTTGTCAAGACGTTCCCGTATATCCGAAATGCTTTTTCTATCCTCGTTAAAAAGCTCTCGCTTTTCTTTATCAGTACCAAACCTGAGATAATCTGAAAGGTATTCTATGTAACCCTGCTTCTTCAGGCTCTCCACAAAAAGCGGGTGCAGACTTTCAGAAGGATTTTTAGGAGCGTATATTTTTCTCCATTCAATCAGCTTATTAAGGTATTCATCTACAATGGCAGTTGCATTTTTAAGCCACGCCTTGTACTCATTTTCTGCCTGCATTACCTTGTTCACAGGAACGGCGATTTCCCCGTCGAAAAGGTGCAGACCAAAATCATAGCTGATTTTCTTTGCGGCTTCAATCTGTGTAAGCCCAAAGAGCTTTGTGGTAAAACCTGTGCAATCTCCAGTTTCCCCACAACCGAAGCAATAAAAATGATCGTCATAGATTTTCAGGCTTGGTGTACCGTCCTCGTGAAAAGGACAGCAAGCCATACCCGAACGGTTCATCTGCAATCCATAGAACTTTGCAACGTCCTGCATTGATACCCTGTCCCTTATTTCACCAAAGACATTATTCAATAACACAACCCCTTTCTTTTTCTCTGAATCTGAAAGGGGTAATATTTTGGCGAGGTACAGAACAATTCGGCAAGTGATTGTCTGCGGAATTATCCCTTTCATATATTCCGGTCACTCAGACCCCTGTTTTATAACCCTAATCTACAATTTCCGCTATTTGCACAACAAAAACATATATTCAGCTTACTCTGATTGTAGCTTTATACAAAGTTGCAGGAACAGGTTATATTTTAACGGTGTAACTGACCTTAACTATTAGAGGGGATAAATCTTTTCGCTACTCGCCACAGCAAAATGAATTTATAGGTGCCGCCCATACGGGCAAAATCCTCTGAAAATGAGGAATACGTATTTTTTTGTTTTTAGTATGCATAGCAAGCACAGAAAGAATACGTATTCTTTCACAAATCGCCGCATTTTCGAGGATTACCCCTCAAAAATGCACATTCAGGGAACCCTTACCCTGAATGTGGCTCTCTCATATTTTTAGGCTCTGCCTAAGACCGAAAACAATAGTGGAGGTGTATTTTTGAGAAAAACAAAACAGATTAAACGCAAAGAAGTAATATACAGCATTGAAGAATGGGAAGAAATAAAAAGACTTGCCGAAACCGCTTCACTCAAAACAGGTACATATATAAAGCGAATATCCCTCAACGGAAAAATCAACGTCATTGACCTGAATGAAGTCACTCCCGTTATGAACGCTTTGCGTATTATCGGCAACAATATCAATCAGATTGCTAAAAAAGCAAATGAAATCAATAGCATTTATGCAAGTGATATTGAAAATTTAAAGGAGAACTACGAAGATATATGCCATACGTTAAATCTATTCCTATCCACTCTACCGTCAACCGCAGCATAGCCTACATATTAAATCTCGAAAAGACGGAAGATATGATTTATACCACCGCCCTGAACTGTATGGCAAATGCTAAAGACGCATATAATGATATGAAAATGGTATACGAATATTTTTCGGGCAAAAAATATAACGCCCCTCCGCCGATAGACGGCAAAGGCAGCGTTAAGGCTATTCATTATATCCAGTCTTTTGACCCAAACGAAAATATCACTCCCGAACAGGCTCACCGAATTGCAAAGGCTTTTGCAAGAAAGACTTTCGGAGATGATTGTCAGATAGTAATTGCCACACATCTTGACAAAGGACATCTGCACAACCACTTTATTCTGAACAGCTACTCCGTATCGGGAAAGAAATTTTATGATAATCAGACCACCTTGAAAAGGGTACGAGAATATTCTGACAGAGTATGCCTTGCCTTTGACATTCAGTCGATAAAGGAAAATAGAGGGCAAAGCAGAAATATTGCTTACAACGAATGGGAACATAAAAAGCGTGGTACATCGTGGAAACAGAAAATACGTCTTGATATTGATAGGCTCATAGGTTCTGTAAAAAACATTGATGAACTGTTATGCGAGCTTGAACTTATGGGATACTCAATAAAACGAGGGATATATATTTCCGTAAAAGCCGAGGGGCAACAGCGGTTTATCAGAACAAAAACGCTTGGAGAAGATTACACGGCTGAAAGCTTAATTTCCCGTATTCGTTGGCGTGACGTAGGGGCAGGTGTTACCCTGAACGGAGAACCTGCTCCGCTTCGTTTGGATTATATCAACACTATTGATGAAGTTACGCAGCTTGCCACTATGGGCAAAAAAGTTCAGAAAAAGCGTGACCTCAATGTCCCATACTCCCCTGCTAATGATATGGATATTTACAAACTGTCCGCCCAGCTTACGATTATAAATCGTGACAATATCCATTCTATTGGGGAGTTGGAGGGCAAGATTGAAAACCTGAAAGCGGAATATGAAAAGGCAAGGAAAGAACTGAACCAACTTACTGCCAAAAAGGACAGTGTGGACAGCCTCATAGAACAGGCTGAACGCTACTTTGAGCTTGCGTACAAGCCGCAGCTTACTCTGTCAGAAAAGCTGAAACTGAATATTTGCAAGCAGTCTATAAACGGCAGCAATATTAAGAACCGTGCTGACCTTGAACGCATAAAATCTGCCAAACAGGAAACGAACAAAAAAATTGCAGCTCTCAAATATAGCTTTGAGAACTGCAAACAGCTTTATGAGGTGTATGCCGATATTGCCAGCACCTATTATCAGATTTCTAATGGGGATTATATTTCCAAGCTCATTGAGGAAGAAAAACGTAGGCTGGAACGGGAGGAGGATAGGAAAAAGAGGAAATCTCTGTAACCTTTACAGACAGTGGAACAGCAGGTATGCTTTGAACATATCTGCCGTTGCTAAAAAATAACATCAATCAGACAAATGTTCCTCACAATCCATTGTATGTCCGATTTCGGGATGTATTATCATATTTAAAATTTTATCATCTATAGGTTGATTCTTATCTAGCACGCTCTCTAATCGTAATAAAGCAAATCGTACATCAACTAAAATATCCTCTATAGATTTAAATGGAATTTCACCTGATAGCTTTACAACAAACTCTCTTAATGTGGAATCTACATATGAATGCAAATGTTCTCCCAAATACTTTATGTTTTTGGGAATTTCACCAGAATGTACAATTGCATTCCTAGCTCTATACATACGGTATATATGCCATTTCACTCGTTGAACATATTTATTGATAAAATCATTTAAAAGCTGAGTGGAATTCATTTTACTTAAAAGTGAAATCCTTGTTCTCAATACGGGATAATACGTCAATTTATCATTCAACTTGCCTCTAAGTTCTTCATACTTGCTCAAAAAAATCATATAGAACAATTTTTTCTTTGAGCACCCTTGTTCTTCAATCTGTTGTAAAAGCCATTCATAATCTTCTTTAGTCATATTTAGCTTCAAACTATTATCTATATCTTGTATAATAGAAATTAAATAATCTTTTTTTAAAATAGGGATAACCACTTTCAAAACAGATTCAAGTTTACTTTCAGCATTTACATTTTTACATAGCACTTCAATAGATGACCAGAAATTTAAAAAACCACTTTTTAAATCAGGTATTGCCAGTGCCGTATTATGCATTTCTAGAGATTTACTTAATAAATAATATTCCGATTTTGCGTTAATCAAAAGGCCTGTAATTAGCATATCTGATTGAGCACCAATTTCATCATAATCTATTCTATTGATTATATTATAGGTCAATGATTGAATCGGAAGAAAAATGAATCCATCGTTTTCATCAACTACCATCGCTCTTTGCTTCATCGAAAAGCTCTTTTGGTCACTAACAAATTTATAAAAACTAAAAAACAAATCCAAACGCTCATATGCAATTGTCGCAGCACTATTTGGGCAAAGGGCATATATTTCATCAAAATAAATAATAATCTTGTTATTATCTTTCTTAAACCGGGCAAAATTACCATCATCTTCAAAATGTACATTCAATCTATTTTTTAATATTTCTTCATATTTTTTTGCTATTGACGAAACACAAAAATAAACTCTATATTTCTCCCTCTTAAAATCAAATATTTTAATAAAATTAGAAGCGCTACTTTCCACAATCACTTCTCTAGACAGAGTTTTTTTCAATGTATTATATACAAAATTAGGATTATACCCTAGCGATATTAATTCAGGAAGAAAACATCTTAATGCAGCTTCAATTTTTTGTTTTTTCTTAGGTTGAGCAACATATTTATTAATAACTTGAACACACCAATTATAATATTTACCATTACCAAATAACGAATTTAAATATTTAATTGTATCACATTTAGCTTGATTTGAACTAGAACCAAAAGAACCAACTATTCTATCAACTTTTTCCTGTCCCCAACATTCTTTTAATACTATGTCGCTTTTCAATGATTCTATCAATTCATCAAAAACCACATTAAGTTGATATTCTTTTACCTCACCATTTGCCATTCTCTTATGTACATCGCAAAATTCTTTAATTAAGCGGTATGTATTTAATAATGGCATTTTATACAAATCTACAGTATAGTCAAAAAGCATCTCCTCTAATCTATGAAAAAAATATATCACACCATCAATTTCTTTTAAATTCTCACGATTAATTGGCACTGAATATTTCATAATATTACCTCCACAATATATAACAATTATAGATATTATACCACATAATCCCTCATATTTCAACAAAAATACAGCGATATCGTCAAAAACGATTGTAGTGCTACAATAGAAATTGGACAAAGTAAAGAAAAAGTATTGAGAGATAGACCAAAAACTGCTAGAATAAAGTTACCACACAAAATTCAAGTGAAAGAAGGTCTATCTCTCAATGAACAGTATAACACAAGAAATGCGGTTTCGTCAATCCCTGATGAAGTATTCCGAGAAAAACGGAGTAAAAAAGGCTTCAAAGAAGTACAACAAGAAGTACAACAAATGCCGCTCGTACATATATTTCTGGAAGGCTCGCTGGGACGGAACAGTTGAATCCCTTGCAGACCAATCAAAGCGCCCGCATCACCACCCGAACGAACACACGCCTGATGAGCTGAAACTCATCAGAGATATGCGGCGGTGCAATCCAAAGCTCGGACTTACTGAGCTTTGGCACAGGCTTCGCAAACGTGGTTATACCCGCCGCGTTGAGAGCCTTTATCGAGTCCTCAAAAGGTTGGCTTTGCTTCAGCAAGCTCCCGCAAAGCCAACCTATAAGCCCAAGCCTTATGAACAGATGACCTATCCGGATGAGCGTGTTCAAATAGATGTCAAGTATGTTCCTATTAGCTGCCTTGCCAATAAGGAGCAGAAGCTCTATCAATACACCGCCATTGACGAGTTCACGCGCCTGCGTTTTGTTTACGGCTATGAAGAACACAGCTCTTATTCTTCGGCTGATTTTTTGAAACGCGCTGTCAAGTGGTACAAGCAGCATGGAATTAAGATTGAGTGTGTTCAGACTGACAACTGTCCTGAATTTACTACAAGGTTCGTTCAAGGGCTAAGAGATAAACCTACGCTGTTTCAGACTGCAGCCGCCAAACTCGGAATTCGACACAAACTCATTCGACCCTATACGCCTCGCCACAACGGCAAAGTCGAACGCAGTCACCGTGAAGACCATAACAAATTTTATTCCTGCCACAAGTTCTTTTCCTGTGATGACCTGAATAAGCAGTTAAAAGCCCATCTTCGCCGTTCTAACGACCGCCCTATGCGCCCTCTCGGTTGGCTATCTCCCCTTGAATTCCTTTCTAACTTTCGTGTTCAATATCATTGACAAACCTACAAATACAGCGATATCGCCAAAAACGATACCGCTGTAAAAATACTCTATAATAATTACTGACGCTGACGCAACTGTTGCTTTGTTTCAAGGTTATTCGTACTGTAGCCTCGTTCTCTCAATCCATTGATAACTTCGGAATAAATATCATTGCCGTCTGGATCCCTGATAGTTACAATCAATACAAACTCTTGATAAGGAACAGAAGTTTCATTGCGTTGATTCATATCAATTCGTATTTTCCAACCTTCACCTACATCAATACCTCTCTTAAGCTTCCTGTAATACGATTTTATAGGACTCCATTTAAAGCCACTTTCTACTCTTTCACGTTCGTATTTTTCATCCCAAGCACAATCAAGAGGAACACACCCACTAAATTTCAACTTTCCTGAAGAATCATATTTATACACACCAAAGCTCGCATCAATGTTAACACGACAATATTCCTGTCCGTAATTCTCATCAAGCAAAGGATTATAAACAAGTGTCATTCCGATTTCACCATAATATTTACCATTTCTTATGAGCGATTCAGGGAATGGAAAATCAATCATCTCCAAATGAGTTTTTTGTTTTACTCTCTGCTTAAATATAAGAGTAACCTCATCTTCACTACACAACAAAATGTCATTTACATTTGTTGACGGCATTCCGAAGCCATAATACTTAATATTATCTGGGTTATCATCTAACAAATTACGCGAATTCATACGAGCAGAATGAACTAAAATAGCTTTCGCCATCAGTATGTCCTTTTCTACCATTTCATCGTAAACAGCAGCAAACTTCTGCGCTATTCGTGGAGTGGAGTAACTTGTTCCATTGCCCTCAATGACATTGCCATCAGGATCCATTCCTTTCATTCCTAAGCCAGCAATAGAATATGTTTTGGACAGATTTCCACCAAAATCAACCACATCAGGCTTAACTATGTAGTTTGCTCCTGGACCTCTACGACTAAACGGAGACGGTTCATTTCTTTTTACAATCGAATCATCCGAATCGTTTAATGCAATAGAGCCTACTGTAATTGCGCGTACAGAGTCTGCAGGAGATATTATCCTATCTCTATCGCCCATATCTTCCTGCGGTGGCCATTCTCTCAAGGGTAATTCATTAAGATTTCCACTCGAAACAAATATCTGGACCTGATATTTATCTTGAATATAATCAAGAAATTTTCCCAAGTCTGACATCGAACCATTGCAGATGAGAGATTCAATACCTAAAGATAAATTCCAGATTTTCGTAGTATCTGAATACTTCTCCATACTATCTTCAATTATCTCCATCAATTCCATTTCGCCAATGGAGTCGGTTAAACCATACTCTTTGTCAGAATTAGGTATCGCAATAATATCGACAAATTTATAACGACTATGTGCATTTGTTTCAATACCATTCAATTCATTTCCATATTGAATCATTGAAGCAATAAATGTAGCGTGTTTGTGATTCTGATATGCTTCATTAACGTGTGTTTCTCTCGCAACAATATATGGTTTTAAAAAATCATTTTCATCGCTTATTCCACCATCAATTATTCCGATAGTAATATCGCTTTCAGAAACATCATCATCCAATAACGCTTCCAACTGAGAACAATCATAATTACTCAACGGTTGAGAATACTCTTGAAAAAAATCAACTGTTTTTACACCATTTATACCTGCAAGTTTTACAACGTCATCATATGTTTCAACTTCGACTTTTATATACATTATAGAAGAACCATACGTTATCATATCATAGTTATCGCCAAAACCATACTCATCGATTTTTTTGAAAACATAATCCATAATTTGAGTGTTATCAAATTCATCATCAAAATCGAAAAGTTTTACTTTAATTCTTCTCTTAATACTATCAAACTCATTCTGTTCAACTAATTGTGTTATGCTTTTTGATATTTTTTCATAAGGAGTAATGGGACTAATATCGTCCACAGCAGTTAAATTAGCTTTAAATCTTTCAGAAGGAGGATTTCTTACAAGTTTTATAGTATCCTGTATAGACTTTGGACTTAGCTTAATAAATATTTCACCTAAATCTTCTCCACCTATAATAGGACATTTTCTGCAAAGGTCATTAGGTTTATGCGATTTTGCTATTGCTTCTGGTTTAACAGTAATCTTAGCTACAGCCGGAACAAGTTCATTTTCACTGAATACATCTTGATAAAAATCAAGTACCTGTTCGAACTTACCTTCAATCGCTGTTTGCAATCCACTCGTAACTTCGCCGAAAAACTTTACACGTCCACCACCATCGTTGCCTTTGGTATCTTCAGCCTTTTGCATAACAAGTTTTATGGGAAGATTCTTTTCCTTCATACTTCACTAACCTCCTTAACTATCTTTGACACCGATGTTTTTGAAATATTTAAAATATTTGCTATCACTTGATAACTAAATACTTTTTCACTACAACTCCTTAAATAATTTGCTTTTATGCTTAAAAGTGTTTTTTCACAACTGCAATTTTGTGGTATGATACCTTTAAAAGAAAAAATTTCATCATAATAATCGCTTTTTTCAACCGCACGCTCGTGAATTATTGCTTTTCGCATTGCTTTCACCAATATTTCTTCGACGTTAGCACCGCTTAACCCGCTTAAAGCTGTAGCTAATTCAATTTTTTCCTTATCATTCAGATTGTGTCCCTTTCTTGTAAAAAGGTCAATCATTTCGATAATTGCATTTGTATCCGGTAATTCGATTCTTAATTTATACTCAAATCTTCTCCAAACCGCAGAGTCCAACAATTTATCGTGATTTGTAGCAGCAATAAGCAAACTATCGTTGCTCATCGCATCAACATTTTGCAACAAGCTATTTACAACACGCTTTAACTCTCCTAGCTCATTACTGTCATCGCGAGCTTTTGCTATTGCATCAAACTCATCTAAAAAAAGCACACACGGCATTTTTTGAGCAAAATCAAATAAAGCACGTATATTTTTGGCAGTAGTACCAAGATATGAAGATATAAGGCTATCCAATCTAGCAATTACCAAAGGTAAACCTAATTCCCTAGCAATAAGATACGCACATTGTGTTTTACCGCAACCGGGAGGTCCATATAACAACAAAGTATTTGATACGCCTATTCCCATTGAATTTAATCTGTCAGCATTCTTATAACTTAGTATAAATGTCTCCAAATTATCCTTATTTTCTTTTGATAGGATTACATCAATATTGTTTTCACTAGGATAAACAACATCCGCCAATACTGTTCTTGATTCAGAATCAACAGGAATAGCAATATCCTTTTTCATTCCCATAGCAGAAAGAGTTGCCTCGCTTTGAGCTGACAACAATTTGCTGAACTTATTAGCAGCTCTTTCTTCATTATCTTGCTCTAATTTAGCAATCAATTGTTTTGTATAATTTATAACTTTTGTTTGATCGTGTTTTAAAGCACCTTCCACAATCTTACCTATTTCAATCGAATATTTCATCGAACAGCCTCCTTAACCCCTTTTTCTATATTATACATCACATTTTCTACTTTGTCAAGAACGATTTCGATTTTTTGCTCAATTTCATTCATTTTCCAAGAACGAAAGTGCCATTTTCGAGAACGATTATTCATTTTATTAAAACTCATCCAATCTCACCGCCGAAATCTCATAAGCATAATCAATCTTCTCTTTCTCCAGCTTATCAGAGAGCCGTACAACCTGTGAGAAGAAATCGGAACGAACAGGGAGTATCATCTTCATTTCGCAAAGAACGGCGAGAGCCTGAATCTTATTCTTGCAGCTGAGCGACTGTAACATACATCTTTCCTCGGCTGTAAGTATGCTGTTCATCATAATCATATTATCAATCCTCCAATCATAATTTTGGCTTTTTCTGCGGCTTCGGCTTATCTATTTCGGGAGCTTCTTCCGCAGGAACATTTTTCTCTGTGAATTTTTCTTCGTAAGCATTTGCCATATTATCAAGACTTTCACCGCCATTTACCATATCACAGGCTTCTCGGATAATTTCGGGCGAAATATTCAGCTTCAGAGCCTTGTCTGAAACAGCTTCAAGCTCCGCCGCATTATCAGATACGCCCTGTAAGGTCTGTGGGAGCGTATCAAGAAAACGGCTCTGCTGAATTTCAAGCGGTATAAAGTCTTTCAGCGGCTTAAATCCCACGCTGTCAACGTAATACGCTGTATCATCAAGCACTACCACATCAGAAACGCTTAATGAATGCCCCTTGAAATCTTCGGGACGTTCCTGATTGAAAACATAGAACGCTGACTCCAGCTTTTCGCCTGTGCTTTTGCCGCTTAACATCGAAATGTCAGCCTCATACATCTTGTCATAAATCTTGAAATCGGGCTTTAAACCTGCCTTTAAGAGCCTTTCATAAGGCTCAAACCTTACGTCACGAGTTTCATCAACACGTCTTATTTGATAAATTTCAAAGGTCTTGGCAGGTGCTTCAATTTTCGGAGAATTGATGAGATTTGCAAGCCTGCTGTTACATTTCTCATAATCTCCCTTTGCCATAACCTTTCCTATCACATAAGTATCATCTCTATTTTTAACATACTCCTGTAAGATGTGAGTATCGGGCGATTTCTTATCGGGGTTAGGGGTAATGCGGTATGTCACGGCAGGAAGCTCCTTTGTCTGACTTCTGTAAATCTCTGCTGATTTCTCATCAAGGGTCTGAGGGTGAACGAACTCACATTTAACTGTACTCTGCTTGCTTTTATAAATATCAAGCAGAGCCTTTTTAGCTTCCGCAATAGTAGCAATACCCGACCTCGCAACTGTTACAAGTCCGTCTGCACTTATTGTTGCTACTGCAAATTTACGGTCAGAGTTCTGACGAACAGCGTAATACTCAACAAGCTTCGGCTTTATCCCTGCTTCCTGTTTTCTCTGCTCCAGCTTGTCCTTCGCCTCATTATATGCTTCGCTGTTTTCCTTTGAATAGGTCTTTTCGGTCAAAATGTCATAGTCCTTTTTGGAAACGTCAATCTGACCTGTTCTTCCCTCTGTATTCACATAGGAAACGTTCATTTGAGTAACCTTTGCATAAAAGTCCTTTGGACTTAATTCTGAAAATTTCCGCTCGCGGTCATAGGCGGCATTGTCAAGCCAGCCTATACCGTCAACAAAGTATTCATTCACTGACGAATCGTAGTATTTCGTTTCAGGAATACCACGATGATCGTCACGAAGCTCTACACGTTCAACAGGCAACAGGAACTTATCCTTGCAAATGTCAGGCAACTCAGGCTGACTGACGGACTTTTCAAGTGCTTTTATCTGTGCCTGTGCTTCTGTGATGAAACCATCCAGCACAGTAGGGAGCGTATGGAATACGGGAGGATATCTGTTTTCGGGAATATCAAAGCTCTTTGCCCATTCCTTATTCTTTTCGGAAATCCGTCCGTCGTAATCGTGACGGGCAATATATTCCGCAAGGGTTCTGCTTACCTTTTCCGCATCGTGTTCCTCAATAACCGTTGCAGCCGCCTGTTTCAAGTTATATCGGTACAGCTCATAATTGCTATCTGAAATTGCCTTGTCAATATCAGCCGCTATGTTCACAGGCTTTTGGGGTGCAGGCTTTGGAACAGGAGCTTTGTCCGCAAGCGGCTCGGCGGTCTGTTCCTTGCTCTTTGAATAGCTCTCCTTGACCTTTGCAACAGCCGCCTCATATTTAGCCTTATCAGCCTTGTTAATGGTAATTGTGGTAACAGTGCCTTTTTTAAGACCACTGAATTTTACGCCGTCCTCGTCAAGCTGTTTTGCAATGTTCAGAGCGTGACGGGTTTTGAGTTTTGTAATATATTCAAGCTGACCCTTTCCGCCAAGCTCCTTGTATGGTGTATTACCGATAACATTCGGATTTTTGTTTGCGGGTTCGGCTGTTCTGTCAACATTGCCACGCTGGGATTTTTCAAATTCAAGCTGTGCCGTGTACTGAAATTCAGACAAATACAGCTTTGCTGTTTCGGGAGCATTTTCAATATCTTCTCGGCTTTCAGCACGAACACCGTCAACATATACATCCAAATCCTTATCCCACATTTCAAGGGCAATTTCCTTTGAAACAGGTATCAGCTCACTGTTTTGCTCACGAACAACATTGGGACTCGGCTCTTTTTCGATACCGAAATATCCCTCAAAATTTTCAATTTCGGAGCGTGACTCTGCCATTCCCTCCGTATTATCGGGATAAAGAAGATATACCGCTTCACCTCTGTCATAGGCTTCAAGAGCAGCTTCCTTTGTGTCAATCGGCGTCATATATGTAAAATCATAGCCGTAGCTGTCACGCTGTCTTTGAATTTCTTCCATATCCGTTACAAGCTGTACCGTATCGGATATATTTTCGTGATCACCTGCAAAATCAAGAATTTTGTCGGTATCCTCCTTTGAGAAATTCACACCTCTGTCGGCACAATCTTCAATAAGAAACTCCGCTTTCTGAATATTGTTCAGCTCTGTATCAGCCAGCTTTTCGTCCATTGTGAGATTGCGTTTCTGCAATTTCAGCAGTTCCGATTCGATTTCGGAAGAAATCTTCTTCGCCGCTTCCTGTATTTCCTGTAACGCACTTTTAAGCTGTTCAAGCTGTTTTCCGTCACTCCAAGAAGCTATGTACGGGAAAGAATATTCCGAGGTATCAATGCCGAATCGTTCTGCTACCATAAAGGCAACGGATTCAGCCTGAACCTCTTTTTCGTTTCGGGGAGATTTGTTTGTTACAATATCCTTTGCAGGGTCGTGCAAAAGATTATGTGCAGCTTCGTGAAAGGCAGTTTTCAAGGTCTGTGCGTCGCTCATACCGCTTTTGATTACAATTTCATTGTTAGTGGCACTGTAATATCCCTTTGCACCGCCCTTGATGTCCTTAAACTCAATATCAATGCCAGTAACCTTTTTGAGAGCTGCAAAAACAGCTTCTTTTCTTGCACTGTCAATATCTCCCGTCAGCTCGGTAACAGGGTCGGGCAACTCCTTGCCGCTTGTCTGCGAAACATCGAAAACATAGACTTTCTTGAACGCAAGTCCTGTCATCGGCTTTTCAACCGTTTCCATTTTCTCTGTTCCGTCGGGGTTATATAACTGATTGCCGAACTCGTCAACAGCGGGACGTTCCGTTTCAAGCACCTGATTTGTTTTGTATGCGACAGGTGCAAGAATTTCAATACCCGTCTGACCTCGTTCAACCTGTCTGCCAAGCTGTTTCCACTTGCCGTATGCCGCTACAAGAGTAGCGTCGGGACGCTGTAAGTTTATAAGGAGCGTATTTCTTGCAGAATAGTCGGTGAACTTTGAAGCGAATTTCAGATATTCCTTGTACTTGTCGGACTGAAATACCGCTTTAACACCTTCGTCGATACGCTTTATTGTTGCTTCTATTTCCGCCTGCTTCTGTGCGTTGTAGGCGGCTCTTTCTTCGGGGGTGTATTCTTTTCTTGTGTATGCCATAGTTTTACCTCCAATCATCGTTTCATCTTGTTATACACAGGCTTTGGAATATTGTTCTGAGGAACAGACGGAGTCTGCGGTTTAGAATTTATCTTGTCCGCCGTATATGCGGAAACAGGCATAGCAACCACAACACTTGCGGCTTGCACAGGCTCATTCTCTATCGGAATATCTGATACAGGCATAGGCTCATCGTCATTTTTGTCTGTACTAAGCTGTGCATTTACATATTCAAGCCGCTTTAGTTTTTCTGCAAGCTCCTCCGCACGACCGAAAGGTTTTTCAAAATTCGCCTTTGCTTCTTCAAGGTCGCTTTTTGCCTTATCAAGATTAGCGGAAAACTGCTGTATTTTCTGATTTATCTGAATACCTGCAAGGTTTTCGATACGGCGGACATTACCCACATTGTTTCCTAGAGAAACCTCGGAGGTGTATTTCAGAGTACCCTGCAATACAGCAACGCACGGTGTACCGCTGTTGAAGAAATTGCTGTTTGCGGGATTTTTCTCAATGGAAACGTCAAAGCCGAAATACTTGCCCAGCTTTACGCTCTCTCCCGTAGTTGAGCATTTAATGATTGCTTTTTCAATCTGCTCGCCTACATCGGCTCTTTCATCGAAAATCTTCCCGTCGATTTCCATTTTAAACTCTGCATTGTCGGGGTGCTGTTCCTGAAACGACTTTAAATCTCCGCTTGCCTTCTGGAGCAAATCCGCATAGTTGTCAATGGTCTGCGGCAGCTTACGTTTCGCAAGCTCCTGCATTGAAAACACCATTTTCTTATGCTCTGCTTCAAGGTTTTTCAGATTGGCAACATCATTGTCAAGCTGAATTTTCTCCTTAATCATAGGATTGCCCGAAGCGATAGCCTGCATTTGCGAATATGTAAGCACCATTTCGTCCACGTCCTCAGAAACACGCACAGGGTCTTTTGATGTCATAATCTGATTGATGAACTTTGCCTTGTTCGTTATAATGCCCATCATATATGCGTCAAAGGTTTCCTCTGTCAGATAGTGATAAATGCCTACTTCATCAAAATTGTTGCCCTGTCTGATACCTCGTCCGTCCTGCTGTGTAAGGTCAGCAGGCTTCCACGGAATATCCAAATGGTGAATAGCACAAATTTTGTCCTGAATGTTCGCACCTGTTCCCAGCTTTGATGTCGAAGCGATGATAAAACGCTTTTCACCCTTTCGGAGCTGTTCAAACATTTCGGCTCTTGCCTTATCTGTCTGTGCGTCACCCGCAAAGCAGATTTCCTCTCTAGGAATGCCACGCTTCACAAGGTCAGCCTTGATTGCTTCATATACCGAGAAATGCTCCGAATCCTCGTTGATTGCAATGTCACAGAATACAATCTGCACGCCTTTCTGTTCCATAGTGTCACGGTAATTCTGTTCAAGGTTATCAAGCAGCTTCATAACCTTACTGTCGGGAGTAGGCTCTGCTTCTTTGAAAATACAGCGTGAATCAAGTCCCAAAAGCCTTGCTTCGTGCGTTATTTTCAGCATATTGTCAACCGACGGGTCAATGTTTCCGTTGTGAATAGCTTCGGAACGTGCCGCAAGCTCTTTCATATATGCCTTTTGTCTGTCATCGGGTTTTGCTGTAACAACAATCGGCTCTCCTGTTTTCAGCTTCGGCACAGGGAGTTTAATCATATCGGGGGTCTGAATATCCGCAAATTCCTTATACATCTGCATAAGTTCAGGGATATTAACAAACTTGCTGAAACGGTTCTTCATCTGAAAGCCGTTGCCCGCAGGCTTGATTTCAAGCTGTGATACTACCTCACCGAATGTACTCGCCCAATCGTCAAAGGTCTGCAAGCCTGCCTTTTTAAGCAGGTCGGGGCGGAGGTATCTCTGCATAACGTAAAACTCTACCATGGAATTGCTCACAGGAGTTCCGGTACTAAAAAGGATATTATTGCAGCCGTACTTGTCATTGAGATACTGCGTTTTCATAAGCATATCCTCTGATTTTTGCGCCGCTGTTGTCTGTACACCTGCCACGTTCGACATTTTTGTTGTAACAAAGCAGTTCTTGTAGTTATGAGCCTCATCACAGACAAGGTAATCAAATCCCAGCTTTTCAAAGCAAAGGGAGTTATCCTTTTTGGAGGACAACAGCTTTTCCAAACGTTCTTCAATCTGCCTTTTCTGACGTTCAAGAGCCTTTACGGAAACTCTGTCGGTGTCATCGACTTCCTCAAGAGCGTCCATAATTTCGTTCAGCTCACGTTCCATAAACTGCTTGCGGTACTGGTCTGACATCGGTATTCTTTCAAACTGCGTGAAAGACATAATTACTGCGTCATAATCACCTGTTACGCAGCGGGCGATAAATTTCTGTCGGTTGTCCTTTGTGAAATCTTCGGGACGGGCAACAAGCAGCTTTGCATTTGGATACAATCTCATCCATTCGCTTGCCATCTGCAAGGTAAGGTGCTTCGGAACTACAACACAGCCTTTGTTGATAAGTCCCAGCCTTTTCTTTTCCATTGTTGTTGCAATCATCTCGAACGACTTGCCTGCACCTACACAGTGAGCAAGAAGCGTATTGCCGCCCAACTTTCCACGCAGTACAGCGTTCTCCTGATGTGGTCGCAGCTTTATAGCAGGGTTCATACCGGGAAAGGTCTGGTGTGAACCGTCATACTCCCTGCCACGAATTGCATTGAAAAGCTCGTTGTATCTCTCAACATATTTCTCACGGCGGTCAATATCTTCCCATACCCAGCTTTTAAAGGCTTCCTTCATCTGTCTTGCCTTTTCTTTTGCAAGCTGGGTTTTCTTTGCATTGACCTCGTAATATACCTTTCCGTCAACCTCTTTTCTGTCACGGATAACCACATCACGCTGATTGAGCAGATTTTCAAAGATATGATAACTGCTCATACGGCTTGTGCCGTAGGTCTGATTTGCGGCAATGGAGTGGTCTTGATACTTACCCTCAATCTTGTATTCGCCCATTTTTGTACGGGTTACGGGGTGTCCGAACATACTTGTATCAGCCTTTGCATATTCTTTCAGAAATCTGTTGTAATCCTCAACATCAATCCAGTTCGCACCGATACGGACGGAAATTTCGCTTGCTTCAAGGTTCTTCGGGATAACCTTTTCAAGAGCAGCAACGTTCTTTTCAAAACCGCTGTCGATATGCTTTGCATATTCTCTTGCAATTTTCAGCTTTTCTCTGACATTGCCCGAAAGATATTCGGAAGCCTCCTCATATCCCGACAGCGGTTCATCATCCTTTATTGCGGCGGGATTTCTGAAAATGTCATTGCCTAAATCAGCAATCAGCTTTTCAGGCTCACAGCCTACAAGCTGTGACATATATGCAATATCCACTCTGCCCGTGCGGTCAAGGGATACCTGCAATGCCTCCTGCGAAGTATCAACCTTTGTTACAGTGACTTCGGGCTGAATAGTACGCTTTGAGAAAATCTCCGCTTTCTCTACCGTCTTTTTCTCTGTGTCCACGATTTCAAGTGCCGCAAGGGTATTGAAATCATCGTCCTGTCTGAAACAGCGTTCATTCACGCTGTCCGTTATATTTCCATAAGCCTTTCTGAATTTGTCATACACGGCATTAAGCTCAGTCTGGAGTGCTTTCAGTTCCTCATCGGAACAACCTGCCGCCTGTGCGTCGATTACTGCCATAGCAGCCTGACGTATTTTGTGCATACCCATCATTCTGTCAAGGGTCTTGCCCGTTTCGGCTACCCGCGTCATAATTTCGTTTTCACGGAAATACAGTTTTCCGTCAACAACGGTATGTGTGAAATTTCGTACCGACGGGTCGGCAGGAATAATGTCAGCTTCATCACGCTGTTTTTCTTCGGCTCTGACAGTTTCAATGCTGCCTTCGATTTTAGCAATAGCCGCTTTGAGCTGTTCCGAAAGAGGAATACTCTCATCGGCAACACAGGTTGTCACTCTGCTGTCATCGCCGTACTTGCCCTTCATTCGATCGTCCCAAGCCATAGTGCCAAGCACCATATCGGGGTTATCCACGAAATACTTATTACAAGGAATACCGTCAGCCGTTTCGCTCATATGAACCCAATCGGGAACCTCGACAGTCATTGTTTCACGCTTTTTAAGAAACAGAATATCCGTAGTAACTTCTGTTCCTGCGTTCTGCTTAAAAGCAGTATTCGGAAGTCTGACAGCTCCCAACAGGTCACAGCGTTCAGCAAGGTATCGTCTTGCCTTTTCGTTCAGCTTGTCCATAGTGAACTTGCTTGTTACAAGTGCAACTACACCACCCGGCTTCACCTTATCAACAGACTTTGCGGCAAAGTAATCGTGTATCTTGAAATTATGCTTATCATAGGCTTTATCGCTGACACGGTAATCTCCGAAAGGGATATTACCTACAACAACATCAAAGCTGTTGTTATTGAAGGAAGTCTGCTCAAAGCCTTTAATCTGGATACGCTCCTTTGGATAGAGCTGCTGTGCGATTCTGCCCGATATGCTGTCCAGCTCCACACCGTAAAGGCGGGAATTATCACGCATATTTTCAGGCATTTTTGAGAAGAAATTGCCTACACCCATACTCGGTTCAAGGACATTGCCGCCCTCAAAGCCGAACTGCGAAAGTGCCTGATATACACCGTCGGTAACGACCGGAGGTGTGTAAAAGCTTGTGAGCGTTGAAGCTCTTGCCGCCTTGTATTCTTCGGGTGTGAGAAGTTCACGGAGCTGTTTCTGTTCGTTTTTCCAGCCGCTTGGTGCAGCTTCGCCTAAATTACCGCCTAAACTTTCGGCGGCTCTGTCTGTTGTAAATGCCTGCGGAATACCGCCCCATCCTGCATACTTTGCCATAACCGACTGTTCTTCGGGAGTTGCATAGCGATTCTCGGCTTCTATTTTCTGCAATACCTGTATTGCTTCAATATTTGCCTTGAATTTTGACTTTGCACCGCCTGTCACAACGTCATTTGCATTGAAATGATAGGTGTACGGAACACCGCTTTTCGGCTCGTTCTTTATAACGGTTATCTTTTCGGGAGCATTTACTGTCTGAGTTTCCGTCTGCTGTTCCTGCTTCGGTTCTTCCGCTTTCTGCACAGGTGCAGAAAAAGCCTTGTTTTTCAGCTTTGCAAGCTCGGCAGGAACATCAAGTTCCGTATTTCTATCTACGATTTCGATAAACCTGTCATAATCGGAAATTTCGGTAAGAGCATAGGTTGAGGTCTGCAAAAGTGCGGCGGCAGCTTCGTCAAGCTCCATCGCTTCTTCCATTTCCCACTCACCAACATCAACGGGAGTAAGGTCGGGAGCATAAATTGTGTATTCCACACCGCCCTCGGTCTGATGAACCTCGATATATGTTTCATCACGGTTGTCCATAAATACAGCACGTTCCTTTGCAGGCTCGTCTGTAATCTCTACGGGAATACCTTCTGTTTCTGCCTTTGCTATGATTTTATCAAGTGGTGATTGCTTTGGTTCTTCGTCGGGAGAAACAACGTATTCCTCAAGAACCTTTTTAGCCTGTTCAATCATCGCCCTGTCATAATCATTATCGGGAGTCTTGTACTTTAAAGTCCGTTTTGCGTCCTTGATACGTTCGTCAATATCCTTTTGTGTTACATATCTACCCTCGGCAATAAGCCTGTCAATACGCTTTGAAACCTCGTTCCATTTCAGAAACGCTTCACAATCGGGAGTTGACAGCGAACCTTTCTTGTAGCTTATACCCTTTGCGTCGTGCCATTCGTTGAAGCATGAACGTCCCTGTCCGCCATCACCATATTCACGTTTAAGAAAAGCAATCTTTTCTTTTTCGGTATGCTCCTCCTTGAAAAACTTTTCAATACGGAATTTACCGTACTGCACACCGCTTCCGCCTGTCAGCAGCTTATCCTTTTCGTCCTCTGTCACAAAGAATTTAGGCTCATAGCTGAAATCTGATTTTGTGATAAAATCACGCTTCGGAAGCTGTAAATCTTTAAGACGGGAAAGAAGCTCTTTCGGCTTATGGAAATGAAAACGCAGAACATCTCTGTCCTGTTCATACTGACGGATTAAATCATCAAGTCCGTCAATATATTTCTGCAATGTTGCGGAATCGGTAAGACTTGCCTTAATTCTTTCCGTGCTATCGGGGAAACCGCCCTTGAACATTTCATCGGGAATGAAATATTCTGCATTGCAGTCCTGATGAAGATACCACAGCTTGTCCGCAATATCCTTCATATCGTTGTCAATCGCTCGGTCAATAATGTCCTGCGAACAGTATTCGCCGTTTTCAAGCATTTCACTGATACGCTCGGCGGCTTCGCTCCATTCAAGATGTGCGTTTTTGCCTTCGGGAAATGCAGTATTGCTGATAGCCACAGTAATTCCCGTGTTGTCCGTCCAGCTTGCCACAAGTGCGGAACTGCCGAAATCGGGAGCAGTATACTTGTATCCTCTGCCATCCTCGCCAAATTCCTTACGGAGAAATTCAGCGTTTTCGGCTACACTCTTGCCTTTCTGGAACTGTGCTACAATTCTTTCAAGGCTTCTCGGCTCGGCACTTCCTCCACGCAGGACGTGATTTACCATATCCGTTGTGGGAGCAGTATGGGAAACAGCGATATTTGTTGGCTTAGGTTTTGACTTTCGTTCCGTTTTTTCTATGGGAACAGGCTCTCCGAAAAATGTGAGCTGTTCTCCCTGTGTGTAAAAGGGTTCAGGTTCAGCAAAAACAGGTTCAGAAATTTCAAGTGCCTTTTCTGGAACAAACTCAAAGCCTGCCTTTGTGATAGTTTCCTGCCACTTTCTTTCGGGAGAATTGTATATATTCTTCTCACCGCCGTCATTTACAAGAGAAATGGAATATGTAGTCGCTGATTTTACCGTCCACAGCTCTCCGTCAAGTTTAACTGTATCGCCCTCTGCCAAATCATCGGCATAATATCCGTTGACATCGTGAGTAACGGGAGAACGGAATATTTCAAACTGCTCCAAATCGCAATTCTGAATATCCGTCAGCTTGTGAGGTTTACCGCCGATTTCGATATATGGGGTATCTTCATCGGTACGCTTTACGGGAACAACGGAGCTTTTTTCGCCCTGCATAACCTCTGCGAATATCTGTCCGTCATGTTCTGAAAAACTGCGGATATGCAAGTTGCTACTCGGCTTGATAGCTTCAACAGTAAATTTCGGCTTTTCATCAAGGTATTTACCCTTGTCAATGAGATCAGCGGTAAAGCTCTGCACCAAATCCCAACTGAACTTTGACTCCTTTGTACGGGAAAGATAACTGCCCTCCCAAATGGTAAGACCGTCAGCTTCCGCCTTGTAGCCTGCACGGACATCATTTATATCAAGCTCTGTATATTCTTCCATACGGAAAACTGATTTCATAAACTCACAGCGTTTATCGTAATCTTCGTTTTCCTTAAAGAACTCTGCAATTTCATCACGCTTGACCTTGAAAAACTGGTCATGCTTCAAAATACCGTTTATGAGGTTTTCATCAAGAAAAGGCGGCAGCTCTGTTGTTTTCACAATCTCGTTGTTTACGATAACGGGTTCTTCCTCTGTCACAAGTTCGGGAACATACTCACGGCTCTGCATTGCCGCTTTGATAATGTTTCTGATTTCCTCTGCCTGCGTGTCGGAAAATCTGTCGGAATGAAATCTGTCAAAGAACTGAATAGTGTCAAATGATGTATCGGCATAGTCCATAAAGACCATACCCGCCGTTTCGTAGCTGTCAAGGCGGCGGTTGAAGTCAGCGTGTAAAAATCTGTCGATGAGATTTTGAACAACTACATTCTGAGTCTGAACACGATTTCCTTCATTATCCTGTGTTCTATCGTCAGCACTCTTGTTTTCTCCCAAGTCTGTATCTCGCTGAACGCTGTCGGACGGGGGTTCTGCTGTCTGTACTGTTCGTCCAGCTCCTGAAAGCGTTTCTCCGCTTCGCTGTCGATTTCCCTCGGAATTATGCTCCAGCGACCCTCCATCACGAATATCTGAACCTCTGTGGGATACTCCGTTTTCACCCACTCCTGCCACATTCTGCCGCACCTGCCTATCGGCTTTTTCAGAAGTGCTTGTTCTCTGGGGTTCTGTGTGTACTGGATTTCGGGAAGATACTGTCCTGTCGGACTTAATCTGTATGTCATTGCTTCGTTCTCTCCTTTGTTTAAGAATATTTACAATTTCTCGCTCCATTTCCAAGAGAGCGTCCTTTGCCGATTGATTTACGATATTGCAGAAGCGGATAAGGTCACGGCTGTCTTTAAACATATCTGCGGCATTAAGGTTTATACCGCCTGATATTTTCATATCGCTGTCAAGCTCACAGCGGTTTGCGATTACAAATCGTACCGCTGAAACAACCGACTGCTGATATGCCTTTGTATCTTTTTCAGACAGCTTCATCTGCCCTACCGCATACTGCATATCGGGCAGGCAGCTTTTGATATTGTCCACAGCAACAGCCGCAATAGTTTCCTGAATGTTTTTGCAATCCTTATCGTACTTTTCATTGATAACAGCGGTAAGATCTGAGGATAAATCCCCCGTCAGCTTCCAAAGCTCAGGAACACGCTTGCCGTTTGTCTGCGAAATGTCGAAAAGGTGCTTGCACTTGCTGTTCTCACCGAACACGGCAATACTGTGTTCGCCCTTGTTTACAAGCCTGCCCAGCTTGTTCCAAGTTTCAAGAGTTGCGACCTTTGTGGCATTGGGATTCTGCTGATATATGAGAACTGCGTCGGAAAAACTCTGCTTATACATCTTTGCGGAAAAACGCAGAAAATGTGCAAGCTCGTGTTTATCCCGAAGCAACTTTGTTGTTATGTCCGTCCAGTTTTCACGGACGGTTTTTAGTCTTGACAATAAATATCTCTCCTTTCTAATTGTATTTTTATAAAAAATATGATATAATTAATAAAAACAAATAAAGGCGGTGTAGTAATATGTCAAATGATATACAAGCTATGAGATTAATTTATGACGTTATAAAAACCTCTCGCGATAATGAAAAAAATCTAACAGATGAAGAAATTGAAATATTACTTAATAGAATGATTGTTGACAAATCCATACGAAAAAATTTTGATAGATTTCAAAAGGGTTATGCTGCAGAAGATTTATTTCAACGAATCTTCTCACTATTACCTTGGGTCAAATTAATTGTTCCATTAGGTCAAGAACAATTTCCGAATATCTCCAAAGAAATGTATCAGGTCCACGATTATGAAGTAACATTTGAAGCAGGAGATAAAGATACACTCCGTAATCTACTAATTGAAGTCAAGTTAATTGATGGTGATAAGCAAACCTTTGAACTCCCTAAATACAAATATGCAGTTTTAAAAGAATATTCAGACGTAAAAAGAGTACCTTTACTTATTGCTATTTTCTGGAAGAAAAATTATATATGGACAATTAATTCAATTGAAGCATTTAGTGAAAAATCCAGTTGTTTTAAAATATCATTTGAAAATGCCTATCTAAACGATTTATCAGCAATCTTCGGCGATTACACATATATTTTTCCGTCAACATGGTACAGAAAATCACAGTATATTAACGCAGATTGCAAAAATGAAGAATATCCTTACTCACACGAAATATATGGCAAAACAATTTACGACAGTTTATCTACTGATAATGTACAATATACAAAAATTAATTTTCTTCAAGCCGCTGTTTTAGATTCTGCTTTTGATTTCAAAGAAATTTCACATGAACAAATTGACGAAAAAACTACGCTTATTGAATCATCATGCAACAGCCCATTAGTATATAAACTTTCTTCATTGTTAATTTTATTTTTCACAAAAATCTATTGCTATGATAACAACGATATGTATTGCAAAAACAATCAAGTAATTCCCCATGCATTTAATATAGTTGATTCTGTAAGACAGCTTTCTGGAGGAGAAAGATTTTATCTTATGCCACACCAAAAAGGTGATATTACCACAAGTCTAATAAGCCTTCAGTTTGGTCGTGCGAATCATATTTACAATATATACGAAAATAGTGACCGAGAACCAAATTACTTATTGTTGGCAAGTCACAAATAAAAGTTAAAGGTGAGTCATACATTGTTCTTACCACCCACAAACTTCTCCATCTTGAGATTCACATACTTGCCTGTATCTTCAAGAGAAAATACCGCACTGTACTTATTCCCTTTTGATGAAGTGCAATTCTTCAGCGTAACTTTGCCCTTTGAAAGCAGTTCCGCAATCTCGTCTGCCTTGTAGCTTCTGCCGATACGCTTGTCCTGCTTGAAGATAAAGAAACCGCACTTGTCACGCCCTGCGGAACAACTGAAAGCCTTGCTGTTTTCAATAACAGGACTTCCACAGCGAGGACAGTTGCCTACGCTTACCTTTCGTGTAACCCTGACACGGTTGCCCCTGCTTTTTTCAAAGGCTATAATTTCAGAAACACTGTTCTTGATTTCATTAAGCAGCATATCTGCATTGCCGTTGCCGTTTTCAATGTCGGAAAGTACCTGTTCCCAATGTGCAGTCAACTCTGCCGACTTTACATTATCGGGAACAGAAGCAGCAAATGCTCTGCCGTAATCTGTTGAAACAAGCTGTTTCTTCTTACGCTCGATATACCCTGCGGCAATAAGTTCTTCAATGATTGAAGCTCTTGTTGCAGGTGTACCGAGTCCACGTTCCTTGACAAAGCCTTTCAGCTCCTTATCATCAACCAGACGGTCGATGTTCTCCATAACCGCAAGCAATGTACTTTCCGTAAAATGCTTCGGCGGCTTTGTTTCGCCCTGCTTTACCTCAATATTATCTGCGGTAAAGGTTGCGTTTTCGGAATAGAGTACCGACAGCACCTTGTCTGTATCCTCATCAAGCTCCGCAGGCTCTGACAGCTTGTACTGCTTCCAACCCCATTCAATCGTAGTTTTAACCGTCAGCTTGAAAATCTCGTCCTCAACAAGAAATTCGTACTTTGCTTCGGAGTAGATATACGGCTTATCAACGGCGCAAAGAAAGCGATTGATTACCAGCTTTGCAATACGCTGTTTGTTATCGTCCAGTTTCTCATTGTCAAGCCTGCCGATGAGATTTGTGGGAATGATAGCGTGATGGTCGGAAATCTTGCTGTTGTCAATGATACGCTTGTCAATAACAAGTCCCTGTTCCTGCAAACGCTGAACACGTTTACCGTCATATCCCGCAAGACACTTTACGATACTTTCAACAAGCGGTATCATATCGTCAGAAAGATAATTGCTGTCAGTACGGGGGTATGTAAGGAGCTTCTTTTCGTAAAGGCTCTGTGCCGCCTTTAACGTATCGGCGGCTGTCATTCCATACACATCGTTTGCCTCCTGTTGTAAAGAAGTCAGGCTGTGAAGCAAGGGACGGTTTTCCTTTTTCTGCTCTGTCTTTGATGAAGATACAACGGCAATCTTGCCGCTGCATTTTGCTCTCACGTTTTCCGCCTGCTCTGCGGTATCAAAAACGTTTTCGCATTCAGCACCGTTTTCAAGGACTACCTTGTAAAACGGTCTTTTTGTAAATGCCGCAATCGCTTCATCACGGTTTGCAACAATGTTGAGGACAGGGGTCTTAACTCTGCCGACCTTGTGGCTGTCATCATTTACGATACTGTAAAGACGTGAAAGACTCATACCGAGAATCCAGTCTGCCTTTGCTCTTGTGAAGCCTGCTGCAAAAAGATTGTCCTTTTCCCTTCCGCCAAGCAGGTTCTTCATACCCAGCTTGATACTTTCATCGGTAAGCGATGAAATCCAAAGACGTTTTGTCGGCTTCGTACAACCAAAGTAGTTGTATATGTAACGGAAAATACATTCGCCCTCACGCCCAGCGTCACAGGCATTGATAATTTCCGTTACATCATCACGGCTGATGAGCTTTTTAAGCAGCTTAATCTGACCGCCGTAGCCGTTAAGCGGAAGCAGCTTGAACTCATTTGGAATAAGAGGAAGTGTGTCAAGCTCCCAGCTTTCCCAGCCGTAATCTTCGGGCATTCCGATACCGAACAGATGTCCGAGAGCGTTGGTTACAATGTAGCCGTTGCCCTGCCAGTAAAATGTTTCGCCTTCGGAAATCTTTTCCGTTGCTCCTATGCAATAGGCAATGGAAGCGGATACCGAGGGCTTTTCTGAAATGATAAGTCTAAACATATTAAACTGCCTCCTTTTCTTTTTTCAGCAACATCGCTGCAGGAATAATCAAATTCTGTTTGAGAATATCCGAAACATCGGTTGTTATATCAAACATAAATTCCCACACATCGAAATCCTCAAACAAGTCTGTTTCAACTCTGTATGTATTCTTTACTCCATCGTTGATAACCTCAATTCTGTAAACAAGTGCTATTTCACGCTTGTCGAGGTCGTAATAAATATCGTATCCACGCTTAATTCTCTCGCCCGAATCGCAAATATAGTGTCCGATAATAAATGTATCAAGGTATATCGCTCTTTCCATAAGAACACCATTTTCCTTAACACTGTCGGGATAAATCTCGTCGATATAGTTATCTCCTACATAAAAAATGTAACGGTAAACAGGTGTAATTCCGAACCACTTTTTAGGGATTTTCTCAAATGTAGAAAAAGCCGAGTCCACCAGCTTTTTTATATCCTCAACACTCTCATAAGGGGACTGCTCTATACAGAATTTAAGCATAGCTTCTTTTAAATCATCTGCGATATTTACATATCTTATCATTCATCACTCTTCCTTTCCTCCGTATTTGAAACAACAGCGGCTTTTTCTACCGCTGTTTCTTCAATATTCTGTGTATCGGGTTCAGCTTCATCTTTGGAAAGAATGCCGCTGAAATCTCCGATTTTCACAGCTTCACGCAGAGCGTCAATATCATAACCGCCCTTATTGATTATCTCGCAGAGAGAGGACATCTTAACCCTCTCCAGCTTTGTCATAAGCTCGCTTTCCTTGCTCTCAAAGGTTTTGAGCATACTTTTATGATAATCAATCAGCTTCTTGGTTTTCCTGATATTATCTCTGCATTTAGCAAGCTCTTTGGTGTATTTTGTTTCTCTGTCCAGCACTATTTCCGCCCCTTTCTTATTTTGGTGATTATATATGCCAGCGTAAGACCGCCGAGGATAACACCGTCGGAAATACTGAAACGGAAATCACAATTCATATCCTGAGCCGTACTGCTTCCGATATTGCCTATGCCGGTTACAAGGCTGACAGCAATAACTACTCCGAAAACTATGAGAATGACAGTAAAAACCTTGTCATTCTTCGGCTTGTTCAACTGCTTGTCAGTTTCCTTTTCAAACTCACGGTCTTTCATCTTCTTGAAAAAATCAAACATATCAACCACCATCCAACATTTTATTTATCTGTTCCAAGTACATATTGTACAGATCCTTTTCTTCATCGCTGAAATTATACGAAGCCAGCACTTCCTCCAGAGTGTGATTTGTAACCTCACCATTGAGCCATTGATGGTCAACGTCACAATAGTAAGTTGTAGTCACAACCACATACTCATTCGGAGTACCTTGGTTATACACCGTTGTTGTTACTTTCTTCTTACAGTTATCGCCGCTGCAATGAGCGTATGTGTAGTAATAATCAAAGGTAAAGAATTTATCAACAACCGCCTGGATTTCCTCGTCCGTAAAATTAAATTCAATTTCCGTAGTTTCCCCATCCAGCTCACGGTATCGGAGAACAGCAAGAATAGCGATAATCTCATTGTGCTTATCAACTATGATTTCATCGTTGCCGTACTGATTAAGCTCGCTGATTTCGGAGTAAGGCGGATAGGAAATTCTGTCGCAGACAAAACCGTCAACAATTTCGTCAACCTCGTCCTGCTTTTCATCCACATACTCCACAATAACTGTCTTATAATCATTCAGCACTTCGATTTCGTCCTTTTTCTCCGTTTCGGGAGAGCTTAACCACGAAAACAGACTTGTTATCAATGCTGTTATTACCGATACAATTCCCGTGATAAGAACCACAATCAGCAGAATAGCCGCAACTGCGCCAAGAATTATCAAACCTGTTTTTGATGAAAAAATCTTCTTGATAACCGCCGCAGTTTTCTTTGCAGCTTGTGCTGTTCGCTTAGCATTTTTCTTTATATTTCTGACCTGAACACGGGTATCCTTCGGCATATTCTTTATGGCATATCCAGCCTTAACGGTTGTACGGGCAGTATTGAGAACAGCTTTTCGTGTATTGTCAACATAACGCAGTTCCGTAAAACCCTGCTTAATGGTTTCCGTTCCTGTATCGGTAATTTTCGACTTGTCAATCTGTGTTTTGAGGAGCTGCTGTCCAGTATCCTTTGCCACATTTGCAACGCTCCCTCTGACCGAAGTTGCTATTTTGGAAATGTCCTTTCTTGAACCCAGCTTCACGCCGTTTTTAACCATTGTCTTTATACTGCCGATACCGTTTGAAGTGCTTTTTACGGCCGTTCGGAGCATACCGCCTGTCTGTGCAACCGTACTGCCTGCACTCTGAACGGTCTTGACCATTTCAATAGCTTCCGAACCATCGCTGTCCGTTTCGGCGGTTGTATATTTCTGATTTTCAAGTCCACGTTGTTTAATGCCAATAGCACGGGCTTTGACCTTTTTTCGCCACAACTTATCTGCTTCAAGCATCTTTTCTTCAAGATTTTCCGAAGCCTTGAAAAACTCTTTAACGCTGTCGGAATATGTAAGTCTTGAAGTGCGTATATATTCCGTGCTTCTCTGCGTCTTTATGAAGCTATTGTCAACCGACGTTTTTACAGACGGTGCGGAAATCTGTCCGCCCGTCTGTATAAGGCTCGGCTGTGAACTCATTTCCAGCTTTACAGAGGAACTGTGCGTAACCTCGTAAGCTACAGAACGATGTTCGGGTCGGCGGTAGTGCTGTGCTGTCAGCTCCAACTGCATTTCACGGAGTATTGCTTTCTTGTGATCGGTTGAAACCACAGCAGAATGAAGCTGAACAGCATAGTGATTCATAACCTTGTTCTGTGAAGAAATCACCCCATCGGAACGATTTATTGCTGTCTTTAATTCCGACATAACACCGCCCCTTTACTCTTTCTGTACCTCTTCCAGCTTTGTTGTCATAAGATCATACAGTTCATTATGCGGGAACTTATCCTTGAACGGAATAATAGATCCGCCGCAGCAGATAAGTCCGTGTCCGCTTTCGCTGTTTGTTACATAGGCAAGAAGATTGTCCGAAATATTCAGAATTTTAGCAAGCTGAATACGGTCTGACGTTGCCTGATTCAACATCATAACAAAGTCTGTATTTGACAGCATTGAACGAGCAGTTTCAGATTTCAGCAAATCCTCAACATTCTGCGTGATACCCGTTGGAACACCGCCCCATTTTCTTGCCCTCTTGTAGAGTTCAAAGAGGAAGTTTGCGGAGTATTCATTTGCAAAAAGCAGATAAATTTCGTCTAAGTAAATCCAAGTACGCTTGCCCTTTGCACGGTTCATAGTAATTCTGTTCCATACATAGTCAAGAACAATCAGCATACCCAGCGTTTTAAGCTGCTTGCCAAGATCTTTAATATCGTAGGAAACAACACGGTTTGTTGTGTTTACGTTGGTCTTATGTGCAAACACATTCAGATTACCCTTGATATACAGCTCAAAAGAAAGTGCAAGACCCTGTGCTTCCTTTTCAGGTTGTGCTTTAAGATTATCGTAAAATTCCATAAGGGTAGGAATTTTTTCGGGATTGAAGTCCTGCAAATATTCCGCATAGGTGATATTCAGACAACGGTCAATAATAGTCTTTTCCTTTGCTGTAAGTCCCTGCTTGCCTACAAGACATTCACAGAACGAAAGAATAAAATCAGACTTCATAATGAGAGGGCTTTCATCATCGGAATAATCCTTTGACATATCAAGAGGATTGATAAAGTTTGCGGACGCAGGTGAAACATTGATCGTTTCGCCGTTCAGAGCTTCTACAAGGTTTGTGTATTCTCGCTCAGGGTCAATGATGATAATATCATCATCCGTTGCAAGAAATACGTTCAGCATTTCTCGTTTCGCTGAAAAGCTCTTGCCGGAACCGGGCGAACCAAGAATGAAGCCATTGGGATTCTTCAGCATAAGTCTGTTGAAGATAATCATGTTATTTGAAAGTGCGTTCAGACCGTAATACATCCCGTTCTGCTGGGTTATCTCCTTTGCGGAAAACGGAAGAAATACCGCCGTACTTTCTGTTGTAAGGGTTCTGCGAATGTTGAGAGTGCAATTACCGAGAGGAAGAACGGATTGCAGACCCTTCTCCTGCTGAAATTTCAGCGTTGATATGGAACAGATATGCTTTCGCACAACCGCTTCAATAGTTTCGGTATTGTTCTCAAGCTCGTCAAAATCCTTTGCCGTAACCATAATGATTACATTGTTAAGGAACATCTTCTGATTTTTGGAACGGAGGTCGTCAAGCAGTTCCTCAGCTTCAATAAGGCTGTGCTTCAAATCTTCATTGATAACGTCGGACGTATATCCCGACTGAATTGCCTTTTTCTCTGCCTGTAATTTATTCGCTCTCATAGAGGTAAGCTGATGATTTACGATTTTCAGAGCCTTGTAAGGGTCTACGGGAGCAATGTTCACCGACACCATAACATCAAGGTTTGTATTTACAATATCCGTAAGAAGATTATCCTTCAGACTTGCAGGCATATCCTTGATGAACATTGTACGGGCGTACTTATCGTTCCACATAAAGTAGTCCTTTTTGAACTCAAAGTAATCGGGACAGCAGTACGCTCTTTCTGCCTGACGCTTAAAGTCCTTATCATCGAACTCGCGAATTTTTTCATCAACATTTCTGAAAATATCCTTGAGAAGATTTATTCTTTCATTGCTTGTGAGTGGTGTAATGATAGAACCGATTTTCTTGAAGGCGTTTGCAAGCTCCAAGTCGATAGTCACGAACTTCGCCTGCGCCGCTTCAAGGTCAGCCGCCTGAACTGTTACAGTCAGATACTTGTTGCGGATAATACCGTTCTGTCCCTGTTCCATCTTCTCAACCAGCATATCATTGTAAACGTCGATATAGTGGTCGAAGCTGTCACCCTTGTGGCGGAGCAGAACCATTTTGTTGAAATCCTCCTTATTCACACGGTTGTTGTGAACCGTAATCTGAATGTCGGCGGAAGTGTCAAAGGTATTGATAACGGAACAGTATGCAAGGAAGATTGCTTCCTGTTCCTCCTGCTTTGCAATAGTGTAATTCACATCTTCAAAGCGATAGGTCTTGCTGAATTTATTTTCATCGACCTTGAAAAGATACTTGTCGCAGACACGCTTATATGGAAGCGTTTTCTGCGTTGTTTTCGGTACAACACGCTTATTCTTTGTACGCTTCTTTTTAGGCTTTTTACGCTTCTGCTGGTTAAGACGGATTGCGTCACGTTCCCTTGCAGAAAGCTGTGAAATGTCACTTTCATTGGTCAGCTTCTTCTTTTTATTTTTCATAAAGTAGACAGCCGCCGCAACTGCTGCACCGAACACACCCGCAAGAAGCAGAAAACCAGCTATGCTTTTGCTCTGATTAGGAACTTTTTCAGTAATTTCGGGAACAACGGTAATTGCTGATGTTTCCGCAGAGGTAATGGCTTCAAGTATTGTAACCTCCGTGACCGTTTCGCTTACCCCTGTTTCCGACGGAACTGACGATACTGCTGTTTCTGTTCCCTCGGTTTCTGATTCTTCGGGAACTTCTGCAACTGCTGTAACTGCCAGCTCTGTTTCTGTCGGCAAGGGTAATTCTTCTGTCTGTGTGAACTCATCACTATGTACCTCCGTTATAGTTGTAAGCTCCGTTTCGGGAGCAAGATATTCCGTTCTTGTATATACGGGAACAGACTGTTTTGTTGTCTGCACTTCCGTAGTTTTAGCGGTTGTTTCAGCCGCCGTTGTCTGCCAGAGCTTCGTTGTTGTTTCGGGTTCATCTGCATATATTTCAACGGGAACTCCGTCCTCGTCAAGAATTTCCTCATAATCTTCTTCCAAGAGGATTTCTTCATCGTAAACAAAATTATCCACGTCTGATACCTGCCTTTCTTAAAAATCTCTTTAATGCCGATTTGCTTTCCTTGTCCTCAATTTCAGCCGCAAGCTCGTCCGATATGTATTCATTGCGAAGCTCTATAAAAATCGGCTCGTAGGAATACACTCGCTTCTGCGGCGTGAAATTGTGATATATGAACTCAACAGCGAACTGCTCAAAGGTCATATCATTGTAACGGAAAAAAACTGCAAGCATAAGCGGTGCGGCAATCAGAATTACAAGCCACGATAACGCTTCCTGCGGAATAAACTTATTTCCAAATATATACAACGGGACACAGATAAGAAGTGCCACACCTGCACATATACTCTGACGAAGCGTTAAACCGAAAAACAGCTTTTCACGATAATTCTTAATCTCTTTCGGAATACGGATTTCAATCATAATTGCCATCCCCCCAATCCTTTGTTGTCTGCCTGTCCTCGAACTTGGACAGCGTGTACGCAAGGTACACACCGCTTACCAAGCCGATGATTATGAAAGTGACAATAATAATCTCAAACATCATCGGAATAACCTCCTTTGGCAGTTATTCAGGTTCTCTTTCTCTTACGGCGTACAACACATATCGCCGTACAAATACCGCCTGTGATTACAGCAGCTCCAGCCACAACGATAGCCACAATACATCTCTTATTCATTCAAAAAACTCCTTTCAGCTTGTCCATTCGATAATCTTGCAGATAACGTATATAAGGGATAATATGCCTGCAATAATCATCGTAATGGGGTAAATATCCTCATAGTGAATTTTCATAAGGTTATTTTTCCATTCGTATTTCGTAGCATTCTGCGTCAGCTATATATCTGACCGTTATTCTCGGTTCAAAACGCATTATGTCCCTTATCTGCTCAAAGTTGAAAACATAATCGGCTTTGCCTTTGCGTATTTCTTCAAGTGCGGAATTTATAAGCTGAACATAATATGCGTCAAGGGTTGTGACGCCATCATCGAAGCACTTGTTATTGCTGTCAACGTGCCTTTTCAGCTTGATGTCATTACTCTGCGGAACTATATCACGCAGGCTGTCAACAACGTAATCCATAAAAGCAGTCATATTGCTCGGATAAAATTCCGTACACGCTTCTTTGCGACCATATCAGTTGCGGCAGCAATGCGAACAATTATGGGATACTCCTACCTTTTTCAATTCACTATGTAAACTCATTTTATTTTCCTCCGTTAGTTATATGTTAAGCACCGACAGCCTGCCTTGCCCATTGTCCGCTTTTCGCAACGCCCAATGCCAATGCAAGTGCCGTTATTGTAATACCCATCGTGTCCGTTCCTCCCAGCAAATCTGCGACCTGTGCAAATGCGTAGAACATCACCATTACCACAAGTCCCTGCAAGCAGACAGCCGCATAGCTCTTTATAAAAGCCTTTGCACTATCGTGCCAGCCTTCGCCCGCAAAGGTTGCAAGCGGAATGGGAGAAATTACTGTATATACGATAATTTCAAATAGTCTGCCGATAAGGATAAGATTGATTACCCAGCAAGCTCCCATAAGAATAAGGAACGTCGGCATTGCTTCAAGATATTTCACAAGGTAATTAAGGTTCAGAAGTCCTGCGTCGGAAGGCTGTGTAATAATAGCGTCCGTGCTGAACGAGGATAGGAATCCGTAATTCGTTTCACCCAGCGTTTCCGCTATGGAATTGAAACCGTTAAACAGGATACCCATTATTCCTCTTGCGTTCTGAACGATTACCTTTGCAAGAATAAATTTGAAAAACAGCTTGAACACCTGTTCATAGCTTTGTATTTTCAGCAGCATAGCGTCATTGCATAGCTGTATCGCAAAGAACATTGATACCAGCACAAGAGCCACGCCCTCTACTGCTGTCATTGCTGTGTCGATTACCGTAATACTGCTGTCGAACGGAGATATTGTCAGGGCATTTATAGCGTTATCAAACGTGTAGTTTATTACATCGAGCCAAGTTCTGACCCATTCTTCAATGGTTTCCCATTCAATCATTATCCCTGTCAGCTCCTTTCGCTGATATTATGGGAACTCCCCCTGCAAACGCAGGGAATTTTCCCAAAAGGCTTATACCGTGAACATATCGTAAGCCTTTGCAACAGCAAATACGATGAAGCCAGAAGCAAGGCACATAAGACCTCTTGTCTTACCGTCGGCGGAATCGTCCTTGAAGCCCATTGCAAACTGAACAGCACCGATGAAGCCGATAACAAGACCGATACGAGCTACCCAGTCAACGATAAATTCAACTACCGTATTAAAGGTTTCAACGCCCTCGGAAGAAGTTCCGTCAGCCGCAAAACAGGTAATGCCCATACAAGACATCGCCATTGTTGCAGCCATAAGTCCTGTTGTAATTCTGCTGATTGAACGCATACGCTTTGCGTCACGCTGTTCAGCGGTAAGCTGGCTGTTGGGAGTAAAATCCTCCTTGATTGTGGTTTTCATCTTAATCTGCTTTCTCTTAATAGAAGCCTTGAAATCTGCGAACTTGTCCTTGATAAATGTAATAATTCTTCTCATATGTAAATACCTCCATAAAATTAAATAACATCAAAACTGTCAAGATAATTCTCGTCTGTCACCTCTATAAAAGGCGGTTTCAAATTCGGCTCTGCCGTTACAACCATTTCGGTGTTGTCAAGATTTGCGGGTGCAAAACCTTGTTTCGGATCTTTCGGAAATTCTTTTGCTCCGATAAATGTATGTACCTGATTGCCGATTATATCTTCAATGGTGACAGACTGCTCAATTTCATTTAAACGATTTGCGTTAAGATTTTCTTCATTATTGAGCAAATCGTTTTGGGAACGATCTTTACTAGAAGTTTTTCGGTCTGACATATCCGATTCAGTAACGGCATTGCCAATTTGTTTCTCCGAATCCTCAATAGGTTCGGAATGTAAATCTTCGGTTTCCTGCTCATCGCAAGAACCATATTGTACCGTCTTTATATCGCTGATTAGGTAGGCATTGTCCTTGTTTGAGTCCTCCAACAGCTTGTAATTCGGGTGCTTTTCAATCACGAATTTGTCGCAGAAAAACGGATATATACCACGGACGAACAGAATACACTCGTTATCTTTCATAACCTTCAGCTCGTCCACCGTCATAAGCTCACGTCCCAAGATACCGTCATTTTCAGAGGTTGAACCATTCTTTCCTCTTGTACGGTTATGGGAACGGGTATCAATAGTTTCCTTGCCCAGCGTTTTGGAAACGTATTCAAGAGTTGTCGGTTCCTGACCGCCCAAGAATAACAGGCTGTCGCAGTTACCGAGTACGTTTTCCCAGCTATCCTTATACATCTTTTTAAGCTGCGAAAGGTTTTGTATAATGACGTTTGCCGAAATTTCCATAGAACGCATTGTTGCCAACAGCTCCTCAAACCGAGGAATAGTTCCGACGTTTGCGAACTCGTCCAGCAGACAGCGGACGTGAAAAGGAAGTCTGCCGCCGTGCTTGAAATTGGCTCTATCATACAGAACATCGAAAAGCTGTGTATACATCATAGCCGCCAAGAAGTTGAAAGTGTCATCTGAGGACGGTATGATAATATACATTACGGTCTTTTCATCACCTATTATTTCAAGGTGAATATTGTCACAGCAGGTCAAGTCCATAACTTCGGGAATGTTGAACGCCTGCAATCTTACCGCAGTAGAAATAAGGATAGATTTTGCTGTATCGCCTGCCGCCTTTTTGAAATCCTTGTAGTATTTCAGGCACATATATCTGTTTGCAGGCTTTGCTGTTTTTGCAAGGTCAATGAGGTTCAGACTTTTGAACTGCTCATTGTGTTCGGCTTCCTCTGTTTTATATTTGTCGGGAAATTCAAGTGCGTCAAAGATAAGGTCAAGGTCGGATTGGTAATCGTCGCTGCCCTCTTTAACCTCCGCTTTTTTCAGGAGCTTCATAACCTCCGAAAAATTCTGTATTGATTTATCCTCGCACTCAACAAGATAGAAACAGAGTGCCGCCAAAAGTGCCTTTGTGGAGTCGTCCCAGAACTGATCGCCTCCACCGCCGCCCTCCTTTGAGGTGTTCTTCATCAAGACGTTTACCATCTTGATTACAGCGGTTGCACTGTAATTTCCGTCAACGTCATAAATGTAGTTGAATGGGTTGTAATTGTGAGAGTGAGCCATATCAATAAGGTTGAACACCTTTATTTTATAGCCGTAGCTCTCCAGCATTTTTCCCGTAGAGCGAAGAAGCTCGCCTTTAGGGTCGGTGCAGACATAGCTTGTGTTTGCTTGCATAAGGTTCGGCTTTACATAGAAACGGGATTTACCCGAACCTGAACCGCCGATAACCATAACATTGAGGTTTTTCCTCGTCTGCCTTGTGTTAAGGGACATTTTCACATCATTTGTAAGAATGATGTTATTGTCCATAACAAACTCGCCTTTTTTCGGTTTAGGCTGGTCACGGGGCTTCTTCTCGCCCTTTTTCTTTTTAGGCGGCTTATCCAAAAGCGAAGCAATTTCTTTCTTGTTCGCCCACCTTGAAGAACCGTGTTCCTCGCCCTTTCGGTGAAATTTCTTCTTGCCTGTGATTTTCATCAGCACATAAAGTCCGATACCGAAAGCGGTAAAAACGGGAAACATAACGGCATTGCCGCCAGCCTTGACCTGTTCAAAGACAAGCTCAGTGTCCATAAGGGTTGTTTCCAAGCTGTTTGCAAGGTTATCAAAATCAACCTTGCCTTCTTCATTTGTTGAAAGGTCAAAACACGCTCCCAACGAAGCCGCAAAATAAATCACAAACACGGCAAGCACCGCATAAATGCTGATTGTAACGAAATCAGGCTTTTTTGCTACTCGGCTCATTTGCGTGACCCCCTATCCAGCTTTTTATGCTTGATAGCGTCGGCTGTCAACGCCGCCTTTGCTTTAGCCTTTTTCAGCAGATTGTTTACAACTGTCTGCTTCTGTGCCTTGTCGATGATTTTATCTGCCTTTACCGATGTCATTCCAAAGCTGTCCATAAGCTGTTTCTTTGCGGTTTCCTTGTCAGACAAATCAAGTCTGACTACCGTAGAACCGCCACGCACCGTAAATGCGGACTGCGTTTCACGCTCAATAAGGAACTCCTTGAACTGAACCTGCTTCGGCTCATCGACAAAACCAAGCCTTTCGGCTTTTGTCATAATCGCCTTGACCGTTTCCGTATCCTCAATCTTTAAATGCTGACGGATACTTTTTTCAATCTCGGCTCTGTCCCGTGTGTTTGCAGAAAGCACAACGAAATGCCCTCGCTCATCGGTAATGGTGAGTTTCCGAGTATCTTCCTCCTGAAACTGCATTTTCGCAAATGAGAACTTATCCGTCAGAACATTCTCGTTTTCAAACTTGATGTCCTTTTCGTAATAAGCCATCTGCTCAAGCTGCCTTGAACCGCTGAGATAATATCCGAGCTGTTGGTCGGACATTTTTGCGGCAAGTGCGTTTGCTGCTTCCACAGCCTTTACTTTTGAAAATCCCATTCGCTCCTGCAATACTCTTTCAAGTTTTGCTTTGGTACAGAAATTCATTTTAAGCGATTTTCCCTGAGTGGTATCATCGACCGTAATTTTCAGCTTCCCTTTTTCATCTTTCTGCACATCAATAGCGGTTTGGGAAAGCTCGCTGTGAAGCTTTTTGAAATTCTCCACAGCCGCCTCCATCTGCTTTTCGTAAGCAGCGCCGAAAATACACTTGACGCCATTCTGCGTTTCCATAAAATTCACAGGTATATCGTGATCTGAACAATACATCTGGAAACCTTCAACCTGTTCCTTTTCAATGGTAATCATTCGCTCGGTCTGTTCGGGCTGCTTTAGCTTCTCTCGGACAATATCCTTAACAATGGCATTTACCGCTTCCTTATCCTTTTCATTGAAGAAAAGGGAAAGGGTATTTTCTTTGCCGTGTTCCTGTATCGCCGCAACAGGAATGTCCATTTCTTTCGCCCGTTTGAGAAATTCTCCGTAATCCTCCTTTGCAAAGGACGGGAGCATTGTGACTTCGCCACCCTCTTTCAGCTTCTGGTATGTCACCTCGCCGCCGTACAATACCGTCTGCTGATTTTCGGACTGCTTCAGCCGTGCGGCTTCTCGTTCCTTTTCGATTGCAACCTTGAGCATATCCAAAAGGATTTCGGTTGCCTTTGAAACGATTTGCGTTGCAACGCTTACGCCTGCACTTGCTACATCATCTCCGTGCATATTCTCTGCCTCCCTTCTGAGTGGTATGTGAAAGGAGCAGATTAACCCCTTTCACATATTCCGGTCACTCAGAGGGCGTTTTTATAACCCAAAGAAAAAGATTTGTAGCAAATTATAAATCGAAATAATTATTCAAGGTCATAATTGTACAACTTCGCCATTACTTCCTTAAATGCTCTGATACTCTTTGAAACTGCTGCTTGTGATACACCTTCAAGCTCTGCAATCTCTGCTTCCGTGAATTTATGCAGATAATACATCATTCCACGCTTGTAAACCTTATCGTCGAAAAACTGTTTAAGGTATTCCAAGTACATATCGCTATGTATCTCTTCATCGGGAGCCTGCGTCACCATTCCCAGCTTTGCTTCGTAATCTTCGTTGCCGAGATAGATTTTCTTCAATCCGTGCCTACGCTCACTAGAACGCTGTCTTTCACTTTCTCTGCGAGCTGCTTCAAAAACCTCCAGCACATCATCTTCAACGATAACCGTAGTTTCCTGTGAACAGTTATTTTTATATACACTTGCGAGAACAAGGCAGTTTTTACCGTCCTCGGTCTTATATACTTCAACTTTGATTTCTTCATCTGACATAGTCGTTTCCTCCGAAATTTTGAATTTTTGTGTGAATCAAAATTTCGGATCGGAGGAGAACGACATCGTTCCATACCTTTTAAATACGGAAAAACAAAAAATCCCCTGTCATACGGTATAAACCGCATAACAGGGGATAACACTAATATTTCATCGCAAATCTGAACACACAGTTCAGTATGAATGCTCACGAATCCCGTAGCAAAAGCTACTTTTTTTTTGAGCAATCAATATTTACTTTTATGCCTGTGAGATATGCTTGTATTCGCTGCTTAAAACAGGCAGCGAAATGCAGGAACTACTCCAGCACATAAAAAACCTCCAGTCCAAAAACTGAACCGGAGGAATTAAGACAGCAAAATGCTCCTCGTCACAATTCAGTTTTTTTTGACGAGGTAATTTGCATATTTCGTTTTGAACCAACAGTACACTTTAACGCAGAACCTCTATGCCATTATAATTTCGACAGATTTCTGTATAATTATATACAGCGGAGGTGAACTGCAAGTGCATACTGAACCTGAAACACTCGGTAAAATTATTAAAGCTGCACGACAGCGTTCCGAACTCACAATGGAGGAGCTTGCAGAACGCATAGGCATTACCGAGCGATATTTGTATAGAATTGAAAATGAGGGCAAAAAGCCAAGCTACGATATTCTTTACAAGTTAATCCGAGAGTTGTCCATTTCACCGGACTTGATTTTCTACCCCGAGAAACCGTCCAAAGAATCCGAGGTAGAAAACCTTATCCGTATGCTTTACAACTGCGATGAGCGTTCTCTGGAAGTCGTCAAAGCAACTGCTAAAGCCTTGATAGGTACAGCTTCAGAAAAGTAATTGCGTACATACCAAACAAAAAGAGCCGATGAACTGTTATTTCTCAAGTTCATCGGCTCTGCACCTTTGCGTCTGGCTCTTTGATAACTGTAACTTTTAAATTTTTAGCTTCGATTAAATGCTCCTGCTTGCATTTCGGACAGTAGAGAGGATAGTTTATAAGAATTGTATCCTCTCTTATTCGGTCACGGGTTTTGCCTTTGCAAGTCGGGCATAGAAGCCATTCTGTTCTATCCATTGAGTACCTCTTTATAATTAAAGAATATAGTCGGTAATACAATTATACCAGTGGACATAAACCTCGCCGTTCACGGTAATTCGCTCATTTTCAGGAAGACTTTCCGTCCAGTTTTTCTTATAGCGGTCTTTTGCCCAATCGTTACGGTTAAATCTTCTCCAAAGAATAGTCCTGCCGTTCTTGTCGAGATACTGTTCACTGACAACACCGCCATCATAGGTTTCGATGTCCATAACGCAAATTGTATCATAAGATTTACCGCCGATTTTAACCTCGTATCTTCCAACGACATCAAGTAAAAACGGCTTATCAGCAGCAGTAATTTCACTGCCGTTACGGATAATATCTCCCTTTACAGACAAATTGACTTCATTTCCGCAGTTGTTTTCGCCAAAACCCCAGTTCGGAATAAACTCATCACCGTCAAGGAAGGTATAGCATTTCTTTACTCCGCCACTTATGTGGCTTTCAGCAAGAAAACGACAGTGCGTATCAGTAAGCTGTGCAATAAAGGTTCGCTCCGCAATTTTATCATTATCTGTTTTGTTGCAATCCATAGGAGTGTATTGCTTTACAGCGATTTCTACACCCTCAATGCCGTGGATTTCTGCCTTTCCTACGACCTGCATTTCATCATATTCTGTGCGGTTTCTTTTAGGGAAATCGTATATTGCCCAGTTAAGTTTTTCACCCAGCTTCGGGACAATGAACCAGCCCATAAGCTCCTCCCACTTAACGGAAAACGGCTCTTTATCAAGCTTTGTAATTGTATATTCGGGCATAATTTCAGGCAGCTTTTTCATATTTTCATCAACCTTTCTATAAATCGTGTCAGGCAGATATAACCTTTTGAAATTGTTTCTTGCTGTATAAAGGCGGCTTTTTACAGTTCCTATGGGAATACTAAGCCTTTGAGAAATCTCGCTTTGATTATAGCCTTGAATGTAAAACAGGTTGATTATCTGTTTGTCATTCTCTGATAATGATTCAAGCGTATCGTAAACATCGTGCTGTTCAACATATCCGTATCGGCTTGCAGTAAGCGGCTGTTCGGTCAGTTCGTCGATTGAAACATCAACACTTTTCGCTTTTCTGCGGTAATAGTCATTGCATTTATTTCGGGCAATGCTGATAATCCACGCTTTAAAATGGGATTTATCTGCAAGAGTATCAAATTTCTGAAAAGCGGTCAGATAAGTATCCTGTAAAACATCATCTGCATCAGCCTTTGATGACAGCTTAAACCACACAAAACGATCGACAGCATTTTTACATTCATTCAGCAGTATTTCAAATTCGGTCATATCATCACCTCCTTGTGTTTACTAAAAGCGCTTTCACTGATATAGACGTAGTTGGAGGCGGAAAGGTTCAGATAAAAAACTAATAACGGTTTCTATACACCAAAAATCACATAATTATCTTTATCAGCCGAAGCAGGAACATATCCGCTTTTCGATAATTCAGAATATTTGGCTATATACGCCTTTAAAATCTCTCTGCTCATATTTGTAATATCATTACGCTTGATACACTCTTCAGCTGCAAGCAACAAAACCTCACTGTTTTCAATTCCGTCAGATTTCGGTGTCCCAGAAATATAATCCATTACAAAAACAGCACACCACTGTTCGGGCTTAAACTGCATAGCAATTATAGATTTTGATTTTGCAACAACACCTGTTTCTTCAAGAATTTCACGTTCAACAGCTACAGTAGGCAGTTCATTTTCCTGAACGAAACCACCCGGCAGTAAAATTCTGTCTTTTGCGTTTCCATAAGTATGACGAACAAGTAAAACCTTGCCCTCTATTTCAATAATTCCGCAAACTGTATAATATTTGTTATTCATAACTCAATTCCTTTTCAATTTGATAATAACGCCCTCGTGAAGAACGGTAAAATCTTCATTTTCAGCATTTAATATACCCATAAGCTCAGTGCGGAATTCAGCAATTTTATCCTCTGTCAGAGTTGCACCAACACCTCTGCTTGCAACCATTCTATCGCACCAGCTTTCTCTTGAAAAAGGCAAGTGCAAGTCTCTTTTTATAACCGTTTCAACAGAAAAATCCTTGTTTAACCAGTGAAAATCAAGCCTGTCTGCACGTTTCATAAATCCACTCCAATTAGGATTATAGCGTTTGACAAGTTCAAAACTTTTACGGATAATTTTATCCTCATCGGGAAGCCAAGTAAGAAACATAATATAAAGACTACCGTCTTTTTTCAATACCCTACGCAGTTCAGGCAGCAACTTTTCCTTATCAAAATATACCCAGCACTGCAACGCTGTAACAACATCAAAGCTGCCATTTTCAAAGGGGAGGTTATGTGCGTCGGCACAAATAAAACTTATGTCAGGTACAAGAGTTTTGGCTTGCTCAATCATTTCCGAGGATAAGTCCACGCCTGTATAATCACCGCCATAATGTACCATATTCATAGGCAAAATGCCTGTTCCTGTGCCAATGTCAAGAGTTTTCTGTTCAGCTTGCCCTACACCAAGAGAATGAAGCATTTTCCAGAATTCTTGTGGGTAAATATTTCTGCTTTTTGCGTAAAGCTCTGCTGTTCTGCCCCAATCGAAATTATTTCCGCCGTCAATAGCCATATTTCTCAGCCTTTCATAATAAATCTGCTCGGAAAGATAGAATGGTGTAGCAGAAATCTGACTGCCTAAACGATAATTGGAAGCTGATATTCCGAAATATTTTTTGAAACTTCGCTCAAAAACTTCCAATGTATCAAAACCGCAGGCAAAAGCAATTTCGGTAATACTTTTATCCGTTTCGGATAGCATAGTTGTGCTATTCTGAATACGGATAACACTCACATAACGCATAGGCGTAATGCCTGTAAATTCTGTAAAAAGTCTTGAAAACTGCGGTACAGAATAACCCGATATTTCAGCAAGCTCATCAAGCACCATCTTATCGCCAAAATTATCATCTATATATTTCAGTGTTTCACATATAAATTTTCGCCTGTCCATTTTATCACCGTCTTTATTGTAACATTTAAGCTAAAAGATTGCCCGACTATTTTTATCATTTTATCCCTATCCGCATACGATAGCAAAAGCTCACTTTATCCATTCCCTTATCCAAAATCTTGTATATCGACTTTTAAAAGTTAAGATAATCCTTTTCGATAAGTTTGGGAGCGAGTTTAAGAATGGTCTGTAAGCTGCCTTGACTTTGTGCCAAAGTTAAAAAGCGTTCAACATTGCAATCCTCGCAGTTGTCAAATACAATCTCCCTGCAATATCTGAAAAAATTACTTTCAATCATATTTTTCAAATGCTTATTATCCCAGCGGTGAAAGGTTTTGCAAATTTCATTATGTTCTTCTTCGATAACTCTCACTTTATTGAATAAGTTCATATATGCGACTTCTGCGTCAACATTACAAACGGGAGACCAATCACAATCAATAACAGCAAAAATGCCGTCATCTTTCAAAATTCGATTGACTTCCGAAAGCGTATCAGCTGGATTCTTCCAATGAAATGCTTGTGAGCAAAACACAACATCTACGCTGTTATCGGGCAGACCAGTGTTATCAGAATATGCCTTTATAAATGATATAGTATCGTTCATTTTTGTTTTAGCAATGCTCAACATATCATCACTCGGGTCAATTCCGATGATTTTACCACACCTGTCCTGCCAAACCAATGTTGAAAGACCTGTTCCGCAGCCTAAATCCACAACAGTATCAGGTATTCTTCCAAGATACTCGGTTATTATCTCGACTGAATGAACAGGAACTGTCGGGCGGCTATTTTCATATATGTCTGCAAAACCGATAAATCTGTCTGCATTTATTTCAGCAGATGTATCGTCTGAATTGCGAGCTGTTGCAAGCAAGTGATTAAGCGATATTCCGAACATTTTAGAAATCTGTTTCAGCGTTTCAAGATTTGGTGTTGTATCTCCGTTCTCCCAGCGTGAAACCGCCTGTCTTGTAACAAAAAGTGCTTGTGCCATTTCATCTTGCGTCATATTGACATTATGACGGAGTTCTTTGATTATATCTGCTGTTGTCATATCATCACCTCGTAAGCTCATTATATTCGACAAGTGAGAGTAAGTCAAGCAACAACTTGTTGCGAAATTGGTCAAGCGAGATTATAAGAACCGCACGCCGTATTCCAAATCATAGATTTGGACGGCTGAGCGAACCTTGAAATATGACTTAATTGCTATGCAATCACGACCTATCGGTCGTATTGCGTGAGCAAGCTCACACGCACGTCATATTATCAACCGAATACATCCACCGATTTTTACGGCAATCAACAGCAGGTATCACCTTACCGCATAACACTGTCTGAATAAGCGTTTTAGCTGTATCTGTTACCAGTGGATTTGAAAGAGCCTCATCTATATCCATAAAAACAGCTTCATCATTCTCCTCTGTATTTGCACAAGGCTCGCCCTCGACATAATCAGCCTTGAAAACCATATACCACTCATTACTACGACAGCGAACAGCAATCATTCCCACAGGCGAAATCTTTACACCTGTTTCTTCAAAGACCTCACGAACTGCAGCTTCTTCAGGCAGCTCTCCGTCTTTCAAAAATCCTCCCGGATTCAGATACTTGCCATTAGCACTGCCATAGTTATGCTTTACAAGCAAAACCTTTGAATCCTTTATCACTATAACACCAACCGATAAGCTGTAATTATCCATTTCAAGCTCTCCTTTTCCAACCAAAAGTTATTGTCTTACCTTTGAAACGTGTAAAAGCAACTTCGCTTTTGTTATTTTCAAGGTAATTGCATATCTTGTTTGTTTTACCAACATACGATTCTGCTTCATTTCTTGTCATACCGTGATTGATGAGCCTTTCAACAGCTTCCTCAACATCTGAATACCATAAACTTTTAGAATCAATAAAATCGTTGATTTTGGTATCATAATCACTCTGTTCCGGACAAACAAAAGATACCTTATCGCTCATACGAATATCAATATCTGATAAGCCAAGCCCACGCATAACATAGGCATTTCTCATAGCGGCAGCATAATCTCTTTTAGAATTTTCAAGTTCAGCTTTCCAATGCTTTATTGCTCCACTATGGTCACATAAATCTCCGTAATCCATACCGTCAATATACAAACCACAGCACTCAATTTCACGGTTGGTATCAATACATATAACAAGACCACCGTCAATCGCCGCATTTATCATCTTGCTTATGAATGCTTTGGAATCACCGATATGACGGAGTACAGACTGGCACATTACAATATCGAATTTATCTATGAAATTACTTTCAAGAAAATCGCCTTTTAAAATCCTCCCGTTAATATTATATTTTTCAAGCAATTTTTCAGCCTGTTCAGTTAAGGACGATGAGAAATCTATGCCCGTATAGCTACTGCCTTCGGGTAAGTATTTCATCAACATCGGAGCGAAATGTGCATATCCACACCCACAATCAAGTACGTTGACAGGATTATCAATTTTCCATACCTCACGAATGAGAAAACCAAGGTAATCATTATTCCAGCTTTCATTCCTTGAACGCATAATATATTCAAAATGATTATCCCAAAACTTTTCAGAGTCGGTTTCTTCAGAGGAATAGACATCGCCCTTCAAAGGTTTTATTCCTAACAGCTCATCAATAGAAACCTCAAAGAAAGCTGCGAGTACGGGAAGTACAGTTATATCAGGCATAGTTATACCGTTTTCCCACTTACTTATTGTCTGAAAGGAAGTGCCGACAAATTCAGCAAGCTCCCCCTGTGTTATATGCTTTGCTTTTCTTAAATCCGATAAACGAAAATTTATAACTGTTTTGTCCATTATATCCCTCCTATGTGTTTATCAACAGTATATCATATCAAGAATATAAAATCTATACCCAATACAGTTAGTTTTTTCGCTTCTAAAGCGAATTTAATTTTAAAAGAACAAAAACCGCCCGAACTGATATGTACCCTCTTTACTGGACACCCAGTAAGGAGGGTATTTTTGTGCGATATGATAACGAGTACAAGAGAAAAGCAGTGGAACTGTACAGAAAAGGAGAATGGCCTGAAACACCGGAAGGAACAAAACAGAAAAATTTTCGGAAAATGATACGGGAATGGGTGCGAACAGAAGAAGCATGCGGTTTGGAAGCATTGGAACATAAAAAGCAAAACAAGAACCGGACAGCAGAAGAACGCTATGAATTAGTAGCAAAAGTACTGTCGGGAGCTTCTATTAAATCGGCAGCAATATCGGCAGGAATAAATAAAGGACAGCTTTATCAATGGGTTTACAAATACAAAACAATGGGGTATAATGGACTTGTACCATGTAAGAAAGGACGTCCACCCAAAAATCCTGATATGAAAAAGCTAAACTACAATAATCCACGCAAGATCAAAGAAACAGAATATGAAGAACTTATTCGCCTGAGAGCCGAAAATGCATATATCAAGGCAGAGATCGAAGTAATAAAAAAAGAGATCGCCTTGAGAGAAGAAATGCAGGCTGCGCAACTCAAGGCGAAAAAGCAGCGATCATTAAAGAACTCCGGGAAGAAGGACATCAATTAAAACATCTTCTTAAGGCTATGAATATGTCAAGATCGACGTATTACTATGAAATAAGCAAAGAAGATGCTGTCGGAGAACGGAACAAAGATCTGCTTGAAACCATAATGAAGATATTTGAACAGCATCAGCATATATATGGTGTGAGAAGAATTTATCATGAACTTGTTAACCAAGGATAAAGCATCAATCATAAGAGAGTGCAGAGGCTTATGCACAAAGCAGGCTTATTAGGAAAAAAGCCAAAAGAAAAGTACCATTCATACAAAGGGAATGTCGGAAAAACCGCTGAAAACATCATAAACAGAGATTTCAAAGCAGACAAACCATTGAAGAAATGGACAACAGATGTTTCACAGTTCAATTTCTCATGGGGAAAATGCTATCTTTCTCCCATATTGGATATGGCAACAAACGAGATAATTTCTTATGATCTGTCGTTAAGTCCAAACCTTGATCAAGTAAAAAGAATGCTTGATAAAGCATTTGATGCCCATCCTGAAGTAACAGGATTGATATTGCATTCCGATCAGGGATGGCAGTATCAGCATAACTATTTCATAAACAAATTAAAAGAGCATGGGATAAGACAATCAATGTCCCGAAAAGGCAACTGCTATGATAACTGTATCATGGAAACATTCTTCGGAAGAATGAAGAATGAAATGTACTATGGCAATGAGATGAATTATTCGTCCTTTGAAGAGTTTTCAAAAGCTGTTGATAAATATACAACAATGTTAGAATACAGGCTAAAACAAAATGGATGCCTCCTGTTTTATACAGGATAGCATCCATGGGTTAAGCTATTTTATTGTGTCCAGGATTCTGGGTACATATCAAACTCATAAAATTCGGACGGCTACAATATAAAAAATAAATAACAAATCCGAACACATTCTTAGTAACGAAAGTGTTCGGATTATGCGTTATTGGCTCCCCCTGTTGGACTCGAACCAACGACCCTTCGGTTAACAGCCGAATGCTCTACCGACTGAGCTAAGGAGGAATA